>Ga0056111_1000187_pt1 | contig 9694 bp, 5 predicted proteins | sample WorMetloBBELIZE2_FD_83874 | JGI IMG/M metagenome (GOLD analysis project Ga0056111, IMG submission 83874) | Marine gutless worms symbiont microbial communities from Max Planck institute for Marine Microbiology, Germany - Olavius longissimus B... ... | reverse complement strand
TCACGAGATCGCTCTCCTCCGATGAGGGTTTCCAAACGACCCTGCGGAGTTTCGGGGCCGCTGTCTACCCACACCGAGGTTAAGCCCCGATCGGGTACCAGTCTGGAATCCATAAAGAGCCTACATTTATTGTTTCAGCACGCTAGTCCAAAACTATGCCCTTTAGTGCAAGGCTTTAGCTGCTACACAGGTATTCTCTCAAGCCATTCATGAGTGGTGGAAGAAGTGGTCATCATACCGTCTCTGTCACAGCGAATGTCCGGGGCAAAAAAAACGCTCCGGGTGAAAACCTGTTCGGATGATCGGATCGGGTGTTGGGACAACAGGAAATGTCATCTCCCGAATGATTTCGGACTTTCAGTCCAAAAGCAACCTATGCACTTTCAGTGCATAGTGGTTGAGTCGCGTTCATTTGCTGAAAAAATGATTCGGGTCTGCCCAATGCAACTTTGGGCACCGTCAGTTAACAAAAATAGCAATTCGCGTAATTCGCGTGATTCGTAGTTTCATATGCGCTGGCTCAACATTCCTTGTCTCTCGATCCTGATCCTGCTTGCGGCAGCAGCGGAGGTGCAGGCCTTCACCTTCAATTTCCCGTTTCCGGGTTCCTCCAACCGTGACCAGCGGCCGCCGGGGCCTGAATCCTGGCAGTACCGGCCCCAGGACTCCAGCAACGCCCGTGGTATCCCGCCGGGTTATCAACCGCCCGGGCAACCACCGGAGGCACCGCCGCACCGGCTGCCGGGACAGACGCCGAACCAGCCGCCAGGGGCGCCGCCGCGTCAGCTACCGGGGCAGAGGCCGAGCTACCAGCAACCACCCGGACCGGGCTATCAGTATGGTTGGCCGGGACAATATCAGGCGCCTTACGGCCAACCGGCGGCACGCCGGGCCGAGCCGCCGCGGGTAGAGCTGGAACTGAACGACCATCAGCCCTACGTGCAGGAGAACGTCCTGCTCAAGTTGCGGGTAGTCAGCGACCAGAACCTGGCTACCGCCGCCCCGGAGCTACCGAACAGTAACGACGTGCTGTTGCAGAAGATCGGAGCCCCCAAGGCCCACTCGCGCATGGGTGCGCGAGTGGGCCGGGAGATCGTCAACGAGTTCGTCTATATCCTTACGCCACTGCGGGCGGGAACCATCGAGGTTCCATCCCTACGAGTTGTCGGCACCTTATACGGAAATGGCTTCGGATACGGACCGACCGGCAATCGGCGCTTCGAGGCCACCAGCACGGAGACCATACGGCTACAGGTGCGCCCGGCGATGGCATCGGTGCGTCCCTGGCTCCCGCTGCAGGACCTGACCCTGAAAGCCACGCTCGACGGCGATCAGGAGGTGGAGCAAGGCAAACCGGTTACCCTGACCTTGGAGCTCACCGCGGTCGGGGCCACCGGTGACCAACTTCCCAGCCTGGAGTCCTTGCTGCATTCTCCGGACTTCCGGGTCTATCGGGAACAGACCTTGAACGAGGGCCAGCTGTCTCAGGACGGACGTCGCCTCAAGGGCCGACGGACGGAGTATTTCACCCTGGTGCCCCGCGCCGACGGCAGATTGCAGCTACCGGAGATCCGTCTCCCCTGGTGGAACGTCACTACCGGTACCAAGGAATACGCCGGGCTACCCATCCATACACTCCAAGTGGACGGTGAGAGCGGGCGCTTCGGCCTGTCCCCTTCGGCCACAACCACCGGGGGCGGGGGCTTGAGCTGGTTCTGGCTGCCACTGACGGGAATCGTCCTCCTCCTGCTGGGCTACTGGGGGGGCGTTTGGTATCAGAGGCACGCTCCCAGGGTATCCGCCGGGATGGGTGGAGGCCCAGCCTTGCGTGAACGCCTCGGTACTGGTCTGACCAGTCTGGCGATGACCGTGACGGCCCGCGCCGCGGGGCTGACCAAGCGCATAGACCCCACACCGCTGCTCGGGCGCGTCCAAGCGCGCTTGAGCGGTTCCTTGCCGCCGTCTACCCGGTTCCTCCGTTGCGTACGCGCGGCCAACCAGGAAGACGATCCCGCGGCCTGGGCCGAGCGTTTTCAAGACCTGACCCGCCAGCACTTGCAGTCCGATACCCAAACCTCGCTGCCGGGCATTACCGGCAAGATCCTGGCACTGCGCCCCGGCGCCGATCCGCAACAGCTCGGGCGCCTCATGCAGCAGCTCGACGGGGCTCTCTACGGTAACCAGGATATCGACCTCACACGCTGGAAAAAGCAGTTCCACAGTCAGATAGGGCGTCGGCGCGGGTTTATCAGCGCGAGCGGCAGGAGGCTCCATCTGACCCGAGCCCGCCTGCCCGCGCTCAATCCCCAGCCCGGCTGAGCGCACATCGAGGCGACCTTGAAGAGAATACAAGGTGGCCTTGTGTGGGGCGGGGATGTTCTGCCATTTTGACTTGGCACCCATTCCAATGGGAGCCTTAACGGACCATCCATCGAATCCGCCGCGCCATGAAAAACAAGCGAGACACCCTGGTTACCAGCGCCCTGCCTTACGCCAACGGTCCCATCCATATCGGCCACCTGGTGGAATACATCCAGACGGACATCTGGGCCCGCTTCCAGAAGATGCGTGGGCAGCGCTGCTATTACGTCTGTGCCGACGACGCCCACGGCACGCCCATCATGCTGCGCGCCCGCCAGGACCGCATCGAGCCCGAGGAACTGATCGCGCAGGTGGCGGAGGAGCACAAGGCGGACTTCGCGGACTTCCGCATCGGCTTCGACAACTACCATTCGACCCACTCGCCGGAGAACCGCCACTACGCCTGTCTGGTCTATGAGCGCAACCGGGACCGGGGCCACATCGTCAACCGCACCATCACCCAGGCCTATGATCCGGTGGAGGGCATATTTCTGCCGGACCGCTTCATCACGGGTGAGTGCCCCAAGTGCGGGACCCCCGACCAGTATGGGGATAACTGCGAGGCCTGCGGCGCCAGCTACTCCCCGTCCGAGCTCAAGAACCCCCGCTCCGCCGTCTCCGGCGCCCAACCGGAGGAGCGCGCGTCCGAACACTATTTCTTTCGGCTCGGGGACTTCGAGGCCCAGCTCAAGCAGTGGACCCACAGCGGCAGTCTGCAGAAAGAGGTCGCCAATAAGCTCGACGAGTGGTTCGAGGCGGGCCTCAAGGAATGGGACATCTCGCGCGATGCCCCCTACTTCGGATTCGAGATCCCGGACCACCCGGGCAAATTCTTCTATGTGTGGCTGGACGCCCCCATCGGCTACATGGCCAGTTTCCAGGACCTGTGCGAGCGGACCGATGGTCTCGCCTTCGACGACTTTTGGGGGGCCGCTTCGGACGCCGAGATCTACCACTTTATCGGCAAGGACATCATTTACTTCCATGCCCTGTTCTGGCCGGCCATGCTGCACGGCGCGGGGTTCCGCACGCCGACGGCGATCTTCGCCCACGGCTTCCTGACGGTGGACGGGCAGAAGATGTCCAAGTCCCGCGGCACCTTCATCAAGACCCGCACCTATCTGGACCACCTGAACCCGGAGTACCTGCGTTACTACTTCGCCGCCAAGCTGGGGCCCGGCGTCGAGGACATCGACCTCAACCTGGAGGACTTCGCCCTGCGGGTCAACGCGGATCTGGTGGGCAAGGTGGTGAACATCGCCAGCCGCTGTGCCGGGTTTATCACTAAAGGTTTCGCTGGTCGGTTATCGCGGCACCTCGCCGAATCGGAGCTGTTCGCCGAGTTCGTGCACGCCGGTACTGCCATCGCCGAGGCCTACGAAGGCCGGGAGTTCAGCCGCGCCGCGCGGGAGATCATGAGTCTGGCCGACCGCTCCAATCGGTACATCGACGAGCGGGCCCCCTGGGTGGTGGCCAAGGAGGCGGACCGCGCGCAGGAGTTGCAAGACATCTGCTCCGTGGGATTGAACCTGTTCCGGGTCCTGATTGGCTACCTGCGCCCCATTCTGCCCGGCACCGCCCAGGCCGCGGAGGACTTCCTGCGTATACCGCCACTGACCTGGGATGTGCTCTCCGAGCCGTTGACAGACCACGAGATCGGCAAGTTCAAGCCCCTCATGACCAGGGTCGAGCCCAAGCAGATCCGGGCCATGGTGGAGGCATCCAAAGCGGATCTTGCCGGCGCGGACACCGAGAAGATCAGTCCCCGCACGCCGCGCACCGAAGGGTATCTGGCCCAGGACCCGATCGCGGACACCATCGAGTTCAGTGATTTCGCCAAGATCGACCTGCGGGTCGCACGCATCGCCGCCGCGGACCATGTGGAGGGGGCCGACAAGCTGTTGCGACTGGTCCTCGACCTGGGCGGCGAGACCCGGACCGTTCTCGCCGGTATCCGCGCCGCCTACGACCCTGCCGATCTGGTGGGCCGGTACACGGTCATGGTCGCCAACCTGGCCCCGCGCAAGATGCGCTTCGGGGTCTCCGAAGGCATGGTCCTGGCCGCGGGTCCCGGCGGCAAGGACCTCTTCATCCTGAGCCCGGACCAGGGCGCAGAGCCGGGGATGAAGATCAAATAACCGGCGTTTCCCCAATCAGCAAGGTATCCGAAGCAGCGGATCAGTCCAGATGAATCAATCCGAATCGATCCTCGACCCGGCCACGCAACTCGCCGAGGCCCGCGCCCGGCGAGATAGCCTGGTGCAATCGCTACTCGCCATGAATGGAGGCAATACCAATCTCTATGCCGCGATGGGCCGCAACGAAGGTTACGACAGCCTACTCTGCGCCCTGCGTGGCGAACAAGCGGCCATAGAAACGCTGAGTCGGCTCCAAGACCTGGATGCGAAGAAATGGCGGATCGCCGGAAGCATAGGAAACGAGTCAGGACGAGCGCGTATAAATTGCCTACTCGACTGGTGGAAGGAAGAATATGTGACCCCGCGCATCAAGGAGCTGAAAGATCTGCTCAAGGGCGGCTGTGCGAGCGACGATCCCATACGCGCGGCCTATTGCGGCAATTACCTGTTCGAGGAGCGAGTTCTTCACCGACGACAAACAAACTACGAGGAGGCATTGCAGGGCCAGGCGTCCGATTTCGACGCCTGGGACCTTTGGCACCGCGACCGGTATCTCGCGCAGGCAATCCCCACTCGGTCCGGCCACGATGCGCGGGTTTTTCCAAGACGTGGCGGATACCATCGACGCATCGGATTGGGCCAATCGAGCCCGCGACCGCTTCGGACTGGCGCACTTCGATCCCGAGCCGGGCGAGACCATGCCCGTCGCGCTCATGAGTTATCCGGTGCGGGATGTACTCCAAGCCGCCCGCAAACAGACCGAGGCCGTGCACCCTATCTGCGTGCCCACCGTCCTGGACCATGAATTCACGGCCTATTTCCTGCCTGCCCCACGTCAGTTGCCCTATGGACGCACCCTGCAGCTGATGGGCGACCCGGAGTGTGAGCATAAGATCGCGGAGGTCCTGCACCTGCGTTTCGTATACAAGCCCGAGCACATCCATAAGGTCGGGGTGGTCACCGAGCCGGTGACGGCCCCTGCGCAATCCGGGGCTCGATTCCCTGCGCGCGGACCATCTCTTTTGCCTAAAATACGAGAGTGGCCGGGACGATTTCGGCCAATTGCCCACCGAATGGACCGATCCATGACCATACCCTTGGAAACCAGCCATACCCCCGCGTGGCTAGAACGCTTTCGGGTAGAGCCCAAGGCCGCCCTCGACGCGATGCTGCGGGGCCTGGCCCGGGTCCCACCCTATGAGCGGGCGGCACCGCCGGACATCCTGGACCGCCTGTTCGGGGGCCTGCCGGCGGACGACCCGGATCTGTGCCTGCTCGACGAGACCCTGCGCGGCTGGCTCGCTGACCGCCACATGGCTATGGGCCCGGAACGGCATGCGGAATACGGCCTGTCACGCTGCGTCACCGAGACCATGGGCGCCCTGTCCACCATTTGGCTCCTGGATCTGCCCCGCAGTGGTGCCTGGATTCAGGACAACTTCCTGGAGCTGACCCGCCGCGCCGCGCCCCTGCGCCTGTCCGAGGCCTGGGATCTGCCGCGGGCCCTGGCCCAGGCCGCCGCCCTCACCCAGACCGACCAGCGCCTTCCGTTTTTACTGGCGGCGTCTGTGCAAGGACGCCGCGCGTCCCTCCCTGCGGGATATGATCGACTCGGCCCTGAGTGGCCTGAGCAACCTACCGGACACCAAGGGCCGTGGCGCGGGCCCTGAGCTCATCGCGGGGTTGGCCCGCTTCGGCGCAGGGTTGGCATCGACACCGCGGGACCAGTTGGACTTCCTGCGCCGCTGGCGGGCACTCAAGGCCCGCTTTCCGCGCATCGGCAAGACCTGGCGCGGGCTGTGGCAGGCGCCACTGACCAACCGGCAATATCGGGACCAGCCCTTCATCGACTGGCTGAAGGAATCGGAGCCGGCGCTGCGCGGTAAATGGACGGGAAAGCCTCCTGCTCCGCCGACGAAGCAACAACTCGATGGTCTTTTCCAACGATTAAGGCGGGGCGAGCGAGCGATCCTGTTACCGGAGATCCAGCGCGTGCTGGACGGATACGAACACCATGCCGAGGCCACCGGCGATGATTATTTCTTCGTCCGTTCCGCCTGCAACCTGGGCAAGGCGGTGTTGCCCTGGGCACCGGACCATGCCCTCGCCTGGGCGCGCGATGCCCTCCGTTGGTCCCCGAACAATGGCCACGCCTGGGATCTGCGCGGCCGCGCCCTGACCCGTCTCGGCCACCCCGACATCGCCCAGGCCGCCTACTGGGAGGCGGTTCGTCGCCTGCCGGATAATGCCGTGGTCCGCAACCAGCTCGCTCGGCTCCTGGTGGACCAGGGACGGGAGTTGGAGGCAGAGAATCTGTTTCGGGGGGCCCGTGTACGCGATCCGGGTAATGCGGTCGCCCGCAACGAGCTGGCCCGTCTGCTGGCCCGCACCGATCGTAAAAGCGAGGTGGAGGCACTGCTGCGCCGGACCATCAAGGACCTGCCGGATAAGCCGGTTGCCCCCTACCTCCTGGCCCAATACCTGATCGCCTGGGGCCGCCCGGAGGAGGCCGCCGCGGTGCACGCCCGCTATGTGCGGACCTTCGGTGAGAACGAGTGGAGCACCACCCTCCGGCGCCTGCTGGATGCCGGTGCTGCCGGTGTCGCCGAAGTACGGCAACATCTGGCCGACCACGACCCCTATGCGGAACCCGATATGGAGCCCGTCGAATCGGATGCCAAGGCTACCGAATGCCAGGCAGTACGAGAAGCGGGAGACCATGGTGCCCTGCATCTGGGGCTCGTGTACCCTGTCAGGTCGGACGGCGAGATTGCCGAGTACGGGGCAGTAAGAGAGAAGGAAGCACAGGATGCCCCGTACCTGGAGCCCGGTACGCAACCCGCCGAGTCGGATGCCGAGACCACCGAGCGCACGGCGGCACTGGAGGGAGAAAAGCGCGGCGCCCCGTTCCTGCGTCGTGCCGCTGGTGCCGGCCGGGCCGACCTCCTGTTTCGCATCCGGGATACCGTGACCGCCGAACGGACCCTCACCGAGCTGCTCGCGGACGATCCGGGGGACGGCCTCTATCCCCAGGTGGTGTGGGCCCTGCATGTGCCCGGACGCCGCACCGCGCTCGCCGGGCACTACCACGAGGCCCTCGGCGCTTTGGCCCCGCACTTGGCGGCGGCAGGGCCGGAGACGCCTACCTCCCATTGGGAACGCCTGTACGCAGTGTTTCCGGAACGCCGGGGCCTGATCGACTTTACCCGCCTGATGCGCTCCGGCTACGAGGAAGCGGTAGCCGCACGGTTGGAGGACTGGATCGCCAGCAACGAAGATGACGCCGACGCCTTTCTCCGGGCCTACCTCAAGAAAGTCGTCGCGGAGGATGGGCGCATCGACCCCGCCGCTCCGGGGCTCGAGGATCTGCTCAACGCCTGCATCCTCGCTGCGATGGACCTGGGCGACGGCGTCCTCGGCGAGGCCGCTTGACGACGCCTGCCTTTATACCGCCTTTACCGACGGTCGATGCCCCTGTGAAGCCGCAGAGGTGTTGAGAGGCTGTCTGGAAACTAATACACTGATTTTATTGGTTTTCAGTTGGAAAACTGTAAATTTCGGTCGTTTCGTACCAAACCATCGATTCTCTTCAGGTTCCTTAAGCCCCTTATTTTTTGCCGCAAATGGTACTCATGGACCTCGAACGAAATGTTTACTCAGTGTGAGCCCTTGATTGTAATATGATGATCCAAGCTCCCTGCCGTATAGGCGGTCCGGTACCTGCATCATTCTTTCGTATAGCATTCTCGCTACAACTTGTCCATGTTGCAGAGAAAAGGGCACATAGTGAGCCTTGACTTCGAGAACGGCGCGCACGCCTCGGATATCACCATCACCAAACCCGAACCCGGGATCGAAAAAACCGGCGTAATGGGCCCTGAATTCTCCGATAACCGGATCGAAGGCAATCATCTCGGCGGCGTAATCGGGTGGAATCCTGACCAACTCTTTGGAAGCAAGGATGTAGAAGTGATTCGGCTCGATGATGATTCGGCCGTCCATGGGCCTTTCTATCGATTTCCAGAATTTCTCGGTCTCGTAGTGGTTCGTCTTATTAATATCGATTACAGCGGAAGTATTTCTCGCAATGTATCCGACAGGTCCCGAACCGTTTCCTAACTCAAGGTCTATTGAAAGCGTAAGCCCCTTATCGATGTTCGCGTCAATGGGAGTACCGTCATTGGCATAGACGAGTCCCCGGCTTTTATGAAGGTCGCGAATACTCTTGTCCGACGGCGGTGGGGAACCGACGATGAATCGTAGCTGATTCAAGGTGGCCCCATGATGCACGCGGACCGAAAAGGATCGCGGAGAAATCTCCGCATACAAGGGTCCTGTGTAGGCTTCCGGGACGCGATCAAACTCCGTGCCTTGATCCGTAATCAACCTGGTAAAGATATCCAACCGCCCAATACTGCTCTTCGGATTGGCTTTTCCGGATACCTTCTTAGGAAGCTTCATCCGTTCCATAAGGGGTACGATATAGACGTGGTCATGCTCGAATATTTGCGGAGACGAAAGGTCGAGCTCAACGACGTCGTCCTCCTGTTGCTCCAGGCAATCAAGGACAGTGGACTTCGGGCCTGGCAAGAAACCGGCCCTGACGCGGTACGCCTGTGTCCCTAACCTGAGATCCAAACTCGATGGCTGGAGCTGGACCGGTTCGATTGGCCGGTCCGATGATACGTACCCTTGGTCAATGGCATTTTTGATCTGTTGAACCGACATCACCCCTGTAGACTTCTCACCGACGGAACCTGGTGCCACCGTATCCGGAAAGAAATCTGGACTGGGGTTTGTCATGTCGCTCCTACTCCTTCTTATCTATCGGCGGCCCGTCGGCTGTTTTCTGTGTTCGTTCGCGGGTAGTGGATAAATTTTAAGTGATGAAGTCTACCGACCCCTACCCGGTCATTCCGGCAGGGATTGCCGGAATCCAGGCGCCAGGGATGGCAAAAGCAGTGGGGGTCGAACCGTTAAGTCGCACGACCATGTCACTTTGAATTTAACCACTATCAGCAACGGCGGGTTGGTGCCATCCGGCGGCACCTCGGTTACGCCCGCTACACGGTCTCAGAACCTGTTCACGATCTTTAAGTCAAAGTGATTTGGACCCCGAGGAAAAGCGATGAGAGATTCCTACCCAAGTGATATAAGCCGAGAGCAGTTTGAGCCCTTACAGGCTATATTCGAGC
>Ga0056111_1000185_pt1 | contig 9735 bp, 4 predicted proteins | sample WorMetloBBELIZE2_FD_83874 | JGI IMG/M metagenome (GOLD analysis project Ga0056111, IMG submission 83874) | Marine gutless worms symbiont microbial communities from Max Planck institute for Marine Microbiology, Germany - Olavius longissimus B... ... | reverse complement strand
TCAACAAATCCCACAGGGTTCTGTCGGAAATTCCGGAATATTCCGCTAATTCTGAAACCTTGAAGTATTCCCTCGTTACCATTTTTGAATTCACCCCCTTGTTTAGTTGGTCTCTCACTATCGATATGTCCCATGCTATGGCAGAAGGAGCCAAACTACTAATCCAATTAAAACAGTTGGTTAGGATGAACTTCATCCAAAAACTATGGGGAATTTGGATGTGCAACTGAATCAAGAAAGAGGGAGAATTTCACTGATGAAAATGATATAAGCGGTTCAGAGAGAGGTAAGGGCGACTTTAACTCAGATCTGAGCCTAACTTATCGAAATAAGGAGGGTATCATGGGAGTTAAAGTCAGAGAAAAAACGAAAGGTTCTGGAATTTGGTGGGTTTTCATCGACCATCAGGGAAGGAGAAGAGCTAAAAAGATTGGCAGGGATAAGAAAGCGGCAAAGAGCATTGCAATAAAGATTGAAGCTAAGCTGGTATTAGGCGATTTAGGCCTGGTGGAGAAGAAGGCAGATTTAGCGGCTGCATTTGAAGAGTATGCAAACACTTGGATGACCTTTAACGTGCCAGCTACATGCAAGCCATCAACAGAAAAGGATTACCGGAGCATTTTGGACAATCATGTGTTGCCTGCATTTGGTAAAAAACCGGTCACGGATATCAAAAGAATGATGATCAAAAAATTTCTAATGCAGAAAATAAAGGCAGGTTTTGCAACCAGCACGGTATCACACATGAAATGCTGCATTGCTGGCACTTTGAATGTTGCGGTTGATGATGGTGTGTTAACAGCCAACCCAGCTCACCGCCTTGGCAAGATTTTTAAGAAAAAGAATATAGCGGATGCCATAAGGCCATATTCGAGAGATGAGTTGGCCAGCTTGCTTGAATCGTTTCAAATCCATTTCTTCGATCATTATCCACTGGCACTTACGCTGGCACGAACAGGTATGCGACTGGGGGAGGCGTTGGCACTTCAATGGGATGATATCGATTTTGAAGAAAGATGCATTTTCATCCAGCGAACCTTCTCCAGGGGAAAAATCGGCCTGCCAAAAAGCGGAAAACGCAGGCGTATTGATATGTCAAGACAGCTTACCCAAGTCTTGAAAGACGCCAAGCATCAGAGGAAGATCGAAACCATAAATAAAGGATGGGGAAAAGTTCCAAAGTGGGTTTTTGTCAGCAATGCCGGAACGCCGCTGGATGTTAATCACTGGCGGAAGCGAATTTTTTACAAAGCCATTGAAAAGGCGGAACTAAGAAAGATTAGGGTACATGACATTAGGCACACCTATGCAAGTCTGCTAATTCAGGCTGGGAAATCCTTGGCCTATGTCCGGGATCAACTCGGTCATCACAGTATCAGCATTACCGTCAACGTCTATGGTCATCTTACCCCGGGTGGAAATAAAGAGGCTGTTGACCGCTTGGACGATCCACCAGCAGATTCAACTATCCGCAACCTATACGCAACCAACGAAAAAAGGAGCCAGCCAACAAATGGCTAACTCCTTGATTTTACTGGTTACGCCCGGCAGGATTCGAACCTGCGGCCTACGGATTCGAAGACAGAACCTCCAAGTTTCCTAACCTCCTAAAATTATTATAACCAACTGATATTGTTAAAATAGATTTTCCAGGCTTTTTCCGATTTTTTCCAATTTTAGCAGATTTTGGAAAGTTTTTCTCACACAGATTCTCACACAGTATTTGGTCACCGCTGGCCATCCTGTTTCAATATCCATCCCATCACCAGTTTCACCACAAACTTGATTTCGTCATCAGAAAGCGCTCTCGCTTTTTCGATTCCATGCCACTTTTGAATGCATTTCCGGCAACAGGTGGCAGTCGCATGCTGTGCAATAAATACAGGATGACCCTTCATCGGCGTTTGTTTGCCATCATTTTTGGAAAACGCCGGCGCCAATCTGGTTGTGATGAAATCAATGGCGTGAGATCTGATGGTATCGATACCCTTGGAGTGGATGTATTGGCGATCTTTTTCCATCAATTTGAATCGGGATCGGAATTTGGATTTTTTGAGAGCGATGAGGGTTGTGGTGAGTTGGCCTATCATCTTTCTACATGAAAAGGCGATAGTCATATGAAGAATTGCTGAATCGATCCAGGAGCGAGCCAATACGTGCGATTCGTTTAGATGTTTGAATCGTTGCCGGTAGCTTAGCGTATAGGTCACCAGAATTCCAATCCATTTTTGATAGCCCTAATATCTCTCCAGCCAATGTGGCGAGGTCCGATGTCCCTGCATAGCGCCTTAAAACAACAGGGCCAGGGATGCGTCTTTTCCCTTGATAATAAGTCCAATTTGCCTGTGCTGCCTCGGTAGAGCCGTGCACCCAAAGTATGGCTTCATGGTTGGTAAGCTTTACCGTGGTTCCACGGCGTACAGGATAGCGAGCCTCTATAAATCGGCCTTTCTTTGGTTGTGAATTTATGTAGCGTAGATTTGATTCAAAATTAATTTCTATCAATTCCAGATCTTGCACACCTTCGAGGCCCGCCCACAATCCTTGTTGTTCATCCTTACGAAAAGGCGTCTGTTTATGAATTACAACGCGAGAGGGTAACTTTAAATGTGATTCCCCAAAGAGGGTACGAATAGTTTCCCCCAACCTTCGAGCATCTTGAAATGACATAAATGGATTGCCACCAGAGATAATCGGATTTTCAATGCGGCTGAGCCGAAACTGCAATCCTTGTCCTTGCGCATTATACACATGGCTGCATCCAAGTACGATGTGCTTTCCTTTTTCTGCGCGTTGATCAACAGAGTATCCAATACCAACAAAGGCAGTCTTGGAATCGAGGGCGTCAAGAACCCAAGGGGTTCTCATCGCTTTGGCGTAGAGGGCAACAGATAGCCACCACCATACCCTGCATTTATCCTGGTAGCTTAGAGTGTCTTGGTCAAGAAACTGTGTGGCGATACCTCTCGGTACGCAATAGGCTTTCACGAAGTCATGAACATCGAATATCTCATCATCATTTTTAAAACCTCGCCAACTTTGCCAACGAGTCGGTGTAAATATAAGAATTATAGACCGGCCCAATGCAGATAGTGATGAAATTCCTTCTCTAATTTTACGCGATAATTCCAGATCTCCTTCACGTTGATCTAGTTGAGAGTCGATCTCTGGAATTGTGTACCAAGTTGAATCTCCTCGACTGGGAAATTCTACAGGTAAACGATATAATTTTTCAAATCCTGTATATGGGACTAAATATTCTTCTTTAGCTCCACGTTGTGGGCTGTGCGTTTGAGCGCTATCCGCCAAGAACTGTTCAAGAAACGGGGCCTCTGCTCTTGGACAAATTACCGCTATTTTGACTCGGCTACCATCAGCTTGCGAGATGAAGTTTCGGTCAAATGGTCCATGGGTAGCAAGTCCTCGTAGTGGAAGGGTGTCGGTCGTCACAGACCTAACTTTGTCTGAAAACCTTAACCTTTGCTCTGGGATTTCGAAGCCGTGATGATGAACAAGTCGCCCGAAACCTTCAGGGAGTCTTACAGCGCTTCGACTTGGCTGTTGAATCGAAGCAAAAGCTGGAGCACTCTTTATTACAAATCGAAATGAGGCGCTTTGGGCTGGAAAGTCGAATTCAGTTGGCTCTTTTTTTTTCAATATTATTGTTCGCCAATCGTTCAGAGCCGCATTGAACTTATCGTTATACTGGTATCCAAGAATTCGCATTCGAATGTTTCGAATCGCACCTATGTTATCCTCATTCTCATCGGGAAAATAAACGGTTGGGTCAATTGTAATATACATCTTCCCACCGATGCGCCGCAATGCAAGGCGGGCGGCGTGGTGCACATCGTATAAGCCACCTCCTTCTCTTTCTGTTTTAAATTTTTCCTTTTTCCAAAGTACTTGATTCCCATCCGTGAAAAGTTTTCGTTTGTCAGCAATAGCTCGGACCAAAGCCTGACGTAAAAGTTTAACGACAGCACCATCTTCATAACGAACATCTTGCTCTGCTATTGGTACTCTCTTAATTTTACCGTCAATCAATCCATTGAAAACGTGATGAATACCGTCAAGTGTACCGAATGCCAGCACTTTTTTAAACGGAACCGCAACGATTTGATGTCCCGATGTTATTTGTGCAAGCCATTTCCAGACTTTCTCTTTAGGCCATTTGCGAAGTTGAAATTCAAACATCTCTGTTGGACATGAAATGGGCCAAGCGTTGCTCTTGATCAGTGTTGTCGGATTATTATGAGGGATTGAAAATGCCTTTGCGTGCATCCTTTCTTTGTCTGAATGGTCTCCAAGAATCCGTTTGGCGCTATCTAATGAGGTCCCTTCCAGGCAATGATGGGCTAATCGGACCATTGCATCATCAAATGTCACACCAGGAACATAATATGCTGGTCGGTTCACCTCTACGGCTTCGGTTAACAATTCTACCACTTCACTGGAGGGTTCATCTGAAAAGCCACACCAAAATATTTTACCTCTTGAGTCTTCCTGGATTATTGCCTTTCGTATGGCATCCATTATTGAAGGGTCTCTTCCGCTATATCCCACAATTACAAGGGAATGTGTCTTGAGTGTTGTAATTAACGCATTTTTAAGTTCGATCTCTTGTGCCTGTAATTCCTCACTCGTGTTTTTAAGAGGGTCGTATCTGTAATCACCATGCAGGCTAACGCAAATAAGCTCGTTTTGTTCTGGTTGACGGAAAATTCTTTCTTTGGAATCAATTCCTACCTCAACTGGCGTTATGTCAAAATCTGCAGCCGCTCGCGTTACTAAACCATCAAAATTAGTTGTCCAGACACTTCGAAACAAACCAGTCTCGGCCAACAGGCAGAGAAGTCTATAACCAATATGTGGGCGTGCTTTCCGGATCCAAGGCTCGAAAAATCGTCGACGATCGTCCGCTATGGGAAGGCACTTTTCAATAAAGTAAGAATACTCGCTTTGGTCCTCCGCAGGGGAGAAGCCGTTTAATTCTAACCATCGGTTAATACGCTCCTGGACAGCCTTTAAGGAAATTTCAGAAACGTGCTCTTCAAGACCAGGATTGTTCGTACAAAATATGGATTTTTTCCATTGCCAGATACACGACTCCGCGGATGGGACTCCCGATGACATTGAAGCACCAGCACCCAGAAATAGGGCATGAGGCGAACCTCGGTTCACACCGATTGATCGAATGAATGTATCAATTTCAAGGCACGGAACGTTCATTTTTTGTATTTTAGCAGAATAAAAACATTTGAAATTAGGTAAAATATCACCCTCGAATATTAAACCATCCTCTTAACCATCCAATATACAGCGTATCTGTTCACATGAATTCATTATGTTATGAATTTTGTTTTTTTAATCATTAAATTTGATTAGAGATATTGAAAGCCTTCAAATGTTATATTTCTAAATCCGCTTTGAGATCTATAGCAAGCCTGCTGTCCAATCTCATCTGGTATTGGAGGCTTAAATCCTGCTTCCCGTTTCTCGGATGGGCGTCCCAATTCTGACCGACAGTTCGCTGCTGTGATAAACTCATAAAATGCCCCCTGCCTGTCCTCTGTACTCATAAGGGCAAGGCCTCGCCAATGGCGATACCATGCTGCCAACCTTGAATCGTGGCTTTGTGCGTTGACGGCCAAAGCTGCATAGCTATCCGCTGCTTGTTGGTATTGCCCTTGCCAAAGTTTTTCGTATGCTTCTCGTTCTTGTAGGATCAGATCAATGTGCCAGCTTGTAGTTGGCAATGATACGTTTGTTTCGAATTGGTCTATGTATTCATCATACATTTCATCCCAATTCTCATCTCCAGTCAACACTCCTTCAATGAGATCATTCCAATTTAATTCCCCCGATTCTATTAATTTTGATAACTCGCGAGCGAGAAGGAGCTGGCGCTGCAGTAGTGGTGGCAGATATGCCCTGTTTTTAGGTGTTCTCAACCAGGACTGAAGTTGTGGCCCAACAAGCAAGACAACGCCATGATCAGTATTGCTGCGGAAAATTCGTCCAATAGCTTGAACCACACGGGTGGCCGTATGGGATGTACGGATTGTCTCGATTCGTATGCTTTCGTCGATGAAACGGTCGAGAAAATTTTCGCCCGTGGGGAGTCGATCCAGTATAAGAATCCTGCACGCATCCCCTGGTAGATCAATGCCATCATAACGAGCAACTAATCCAAGCATCTCCGCTTCTTTGGACTTACGAAAACGGTCAATCTCCTCTTGTCCGGCATCTGTGTCGTAGATTTGAGATGGAGGAACCCATTCCTGTCCCTTTCTGTACGAGGGAGAAATTACGCAACATTTGTGATCTTCAATCAGTGACTGGGCTTCGTCTCGCTGCTCCTCATCGTCCTTTCCCGGCACAAAAACAAATAACCGCTGCGCATCACCAGACTTTCCGCTTGGCTGAATGACCGTAGGAGAAAATACCCCGAAAGTTCGAGCGAAAGAAGCTTGAGAGGGAAGTGTGGCTGTTAGATATATTCGCCGTACCCCTTCTTGGAAATAATTTAATTGTGCAAGAGGAACAATAACAGGTGTAATTTCTAAACCACTTCCATTAGCGACAATACAGCAGTGGTTTAGATGTTCCTTGAGATGCTCCCATGCAAATAAAGTTTTCTCATCGTCATCAACGCCGAGATCAAGAAGTATCTTTCTAAACTCGTTGGCGTGTTCCCAGACTACAAACGTTGGCACAAACAGGACAGAAGTAAAATACCCTTCTGCTACGTCCTCAAAATGCTCCGCCTGACTGCTATTTGTAAAGTGCTTCCTACAAAGATGAAGAATCTTATGGAAGGCTTTGTAGTCTCGAGGGATTTGAAGGGTGAATTGGTTTCGAATCACATTTTCAGCAACGTGTGCATCATCAAAAACAAGGGCATCGATGTCTTGGTCTCGAAAGATGGATTTGCCATTGAAAACCGTAGCGTAGTTGGTTACGCAAAAGACATACCCTGATTCAAATCCTTCTCGATTGACCCATTTACCTTTATATCGGATGGCGGGCGATAAGCCTATTTCTTTTGCCTGATCTACGGTTTGTTCGACTAACTGGTTGTTCGGGCAAACATAAAGTACATGCCCCATGCTCTCATTGACAAGTGATTGCGCCATGAGCATGCTTACAAGTGTCTTACCTCCACCTGTATTCATTTGTACGAGCACATCGGAAACACTCCGATTCGTTTGCCATTCTTTCAATGCGTCGGCTTGAGGCTCCCAAATATTTTCTATGGAACCACGGAGTGTTAATTTCTTAAAAATTTTCAGAGGATCGCTGGGTCTTTTTCCTAAAGGAACGGAAAGCTTGATTTTTTTTAATGCCATTGCTGTACGGCTCCAATTTAATCAAACAATATAAATGGTTTTGAGTGCGCTAATTATTTTTCCAATTTAAATCCATCCTTAATGTCGCCCAGAAGCTGATTCACCGACTGCATCGTCTCCTCATCCGGCTGGTTTTCTCCGTCCCCAAGTTCGAGCTGAACTCGAAAGGTCAGAGGGATATTAGCTTTGTTTTTGATCTCAAGCATCTTTGGCATGATATCGCCCAGGTCTTGGATTTCTGATGGTTTTAATTCGCTGTGGGCCACAAGTACATTTAAGCCTGGTTGAGTTCCACCAAAACCTGATCCGCTATCAATGTTACCGCCTGAACCAGCTGCAGAGGATACTTTTAGTTTTACGCCCTGTGCGGATGGATACTCACAAGGCCATTTTTCGGATTTGGCATCGAGTTCTGTAAATCGAGCATTGAGAGAGGCCGTCACGACATCGCTCACGGTTTTCCAAGGTAATGGCTGGCCATATTTTTGGGAAAGTGCGGTGGCGATTGAAAGCGCTGTCGTTTCATCATTCGTCCATGCCATGGGCAGAGTTTCTGGCAGTATCTCCGCAGCCATAATTTGAGCGGGAGGTTTCTGAATTGTAGCCTGTTCCGTAAGGACCCCTGCAGGGATGGGTTCTTTAAGTATACTGGCCGGTCCGTTAGTCAACCAAAGTAACCCTGATTCGACGGCTTGAGTGACAGCCTTTTTGGTAACCTCTTCGGATGCCTTGGGTATCGGAATTGGTTCCATATATCCATCACGTTGAACCTGCACGACGTTGGCACCTGTAAAATAATCGATTACGGTTTGAACTGTTATGGCATCGCCCTTCCACAATTCCGGCAGCTGTTCCGGCTCCAATAATGAAAATAAAATTTCTTCCAATTCTGCAGCATCTGACAATACCAGTTCAAGGGAAGGGTCGGCCATCGCGGTTTCATCCGGCCGTGAAAACCACCACGTCCGTGCGGAGCCGTCTGGCCGTGTCAGACGCAATACAAATGCCCCCATCTCGCAGCCTTCGGCCAAAGTATCGATGATCGCCTGTGCTTTAAGCATTTTAGGCAAATGAGGCAGCTGTGCAAATGAACCGGACAGGTCTTTCACTCGTCTAATCGTTTCGCTCTCCCGCAACAAATCGTATGGGCCGCCCGGCAATAGCGCCTCCGCCGAAATTGAAGAATCCTGAATGCGAGATCGTGAATCATTTTTGATTATGGTAAAATGGGAGTCCTCGGTCACGTTGATCTTGAAAGCCTGCACTTCATTTTTATCTGATACGGTTACAACTGTGCAGTAGGCCTGCCGAATGGTATCGGGTACTCGCCCTTTTGTTTTATCGAGATTAATGGTGAGCGTCTGCATGCGGGCAACATCTACATTCCCGTCTTTTTGCTGTTTCTTAAGATCAATCCCAACCTGTTCCCAGGCCAAGTAGTCGCGAACACTTGCAGCGGCGACCTCAAGCCCGTCCCTGGAAGGAGCGAGCAGCATAACAGAATTTCGGTAAACACGCGGTTTTCCAGGCCCGGTGGTCTCATCCAGGTACCGTTTGGCTTCCGATCCAGGTTTGCCAGAATCGCTGGCGCCGCTTGGGCCAAGGATGGCGTAATGGAAAAGGCCGTCGTCTTCGATATCACGCGTTTTTGTAGGTAACGTATGGACGCGAACACCGAATGCATGGGCACCAGTGGACAAAGTCTTGGTCTTGCCTATTTCATCCAGCAACCGGGCACGAACCACATCATCGTCAACTCGGCCCACCGCCACAGCATGCATTTGGGTGAGATTCGGCCGGTTACCCAGACGCCAGGTGCCTGGCAGCTCATTTTCGTCAGCAACGGTATATTGATCATCTAACCAGAAACTGACCTGCGACCAGCGTCTCAAGCCCTTTTCCAATTCGATTTTATCCGGACGGTTCGGTGCGATCAGAATGGTTAAATCACGAGTTTTGCCACTTTGACCGATGGGTTGGGAATGCAAAAATGTAGCTATAATCGCCTGTTCTACCTCCCGAAAACGAAGGCCCACAGAGTCCCTTTGAATATCACGCGCCCGCTCCAACTCACCTTCTATAATACCAGTCCAGGCTTGCCGTCTACCTTCATGTTCTTCGGTGTCCGCGACCGTAACCAGTTCACGCATAGCCTCCGACAAACCTTCTTTATTCGGTTGGTTTAAGAATACCGATGGACCTATTAAAGGGTTGGTGTCCCATTTTTCAGCCTCGCGCAGCGCCAAGGCAAAGGTTCGCAATACACCTCTCGCTTTTTGGAATCGATCCAATTGGGTCCATTTGGTATAAAAGACCTCGGTTAGGTCTGGATGGAACGGGTAGCTGCGAAGAAAGCGCTCTTCGGCGTCAGCCCCTTGTCTTT
>Ga0056111_1000184_pt1 | contig 9753 bp, 13 predicted proteins | sample WorMetloBBELIZE2_FD_83874 | JGI IMG/M metagenome (GOLD analysis project Ga0056111, IMG submission 83874) | Marine gutless worms symbiont microbial communities from Max Planck institute for Marine Microbiology, Germany - Olavius longissimus B... ... | reverse complement strand
GAAGAAGGAGCTGCGGCTGGCAGGACTGGAAATAGACCCCCAGATTATCGTTCTGACACGTCTGATCCCTGAAGCGCAGGATACCACCTGCAACCAGCGGCTCGAGAAAATATTCAATACGGAAAACGGATGGATTCTGCGGGTACCGTTTCGGGATAGCCAGTACAATGTAGTCAAACACTGGGTATCGCGGTTTAAAATCTGGCCCTATCTGGAAACCTTCGCCGAAGATGCGTCGACGGAATTGATGAGTGAATTCAGGGGGCGCCCCGATCTGGTCATCGGTAATTATTCGGATGGGAATCTCGTGGCCTCCTTGCTGGCAGACAAGTTCGACGTGACCCAATGTACCATTGCGCACGCCCTGGAGAAAACAAAGTACGCTTTTTCCGATCTTCATTGGGAGGAACTGGAAAGAGATTATAATTTCTCCATGCAGTATACCGCGGACGTCATTTCCATGAACAAGTCCGATTTTATTATTACCAGCACCCTGCAAGAGATCATCGGAACCGAAGATACCATGGGTCAATATGAATCCTACCAATTCTTCAGTATGCCTCAGTTGTATCAGGTGATTAACGGCATAAACCTCTTCGCCCCCAAATTCAACGTCATTCCACCGGGTGTGGATGAGGATCTGTATTTTCCGTATTTCGAAGAGGAAAAACGGCTCCAGAGCAAGCGGCAGCAATGGGAACGTCGTCTGTTTACCGAGAATTCCGACGACATCTTCGGAGAACTGGACGACCCGGAAAAGCCGCCGATGTTTACCATGGCCCGCTTCGATAAAATAAAAAATATCACCGGTTTGATACATGCCTTCGGTTTAAGCCGGACGCTGCAGGAATACTTCAACCTGGTATTTGCCGCCGGTACGATTCATGTCGAAAATTCATCAGACATTGAAGAACGAAACGAAATCACCAAAGCATACGATCTCATCGAGAGCTTCAATCTCCACGGAAAGGTACGCTGGCTGCCCAGCATCAACAAACTCGATACCGGAGAAGTCTATCGGATCATCGCTGACCGGAAGGGGATATTTGTACAGCCCGCCCTTTTCGAGGCTTTCGGCCTGACGATTATCGAGGCCATGGCCTCCGGTCTCCCCACCTTTGCACCAAAATTTGGCGGACCGCTTGAGATTATCGAGTTCGGTAAAAATGGTTATTTGATGAACACGAGCAAACCTGAATTAATTGCGGAACGTCTGGATGAGTTTGTCGACAGTATGCGTGAAGACAGTGGGCTCTGGGAGATGATATCGAAAAACGCCATCGAGCGCGTCCACACCCATTTCAACTGGAAAAATTACAGCCAGCGTCTCATCAATTTAACCAAGCTCTATGGATTCTGGCGCTACGCCGTCTCCGGCAAGGGTATGCTGGAACTGGATCGATACTGTGACGTCCTGTATCACTTTCTGATAAAGGAGAACGCCGCAAAGATCGAAAAATTGATAACCCCCTAACATCGTATGGAAGGATCAATAATTGATCACTATTAGCATATACGGTCTGACAGTCATTTCCCATTGACATCCGCTGCCCGATGGCATATTCGGCCATTGTCCCCCCCCATGGCATTGCTCATATCAAAGTTTGCGTTGGCAACAACGACTCGTCCTTCTTGTATCCTTTCACCGCCGAAAGGAGGTCGCATTGATGGAATCTCCCAGAAAAATTCGAAAAATTCTCAAGAGCAAGCCGGTCATTGAAGGTGCCGGGGTCCATCTAAAACGGGCCTTTGGTTTCGGCGAAACCCGCCTGTTTGATCCCTTCCTGCTCATGGATGATTTCCGATCCGACAATCCCGACCATTATCTGCGAGGATTTCCATGGCATCCCCATCGCGGTATCGAGACCATCACCTATGTACTGGAGGGCGATGTGGAGCATGGCGACAGCATGGGAAACACGGGGCATATCTCATCCGGCGATGTCCAATGGATGACCGCCGGAAGCGGCATCGTTCACCAGGAAATGCCCAAAGGGAGCGCAGACGGGAAAATGGAGGGATTTCAGCTGCGGGCCAATCTTCCGGCCTCGCAAAAGATGATGCCGCCCCGGTATCGGGATGTGAAGGCCGAAGATATCCCCAACGTACAATTGGATAACGGGGTGGAGATTGGGATCATCAGCGGAGCTGTGGAAGGCACCCGGGGACCTGTCAGAGACATTGTCATCGAACCGGAGTATCTCGACATCTCCCTTCCCGTAAACACGGAATACCTTCATCCAACGAAGCCGGGACACACGGTGATAGCTTATGTGATCGACGGCAGCGTCCGTTTTTGTAGCGAAAAGGAAGCCTTCAGCTATGACGTCGAGGGGGTTAACTACTTCGATATGGAGCGCGGGGCATTTTTGGGCAACGAAACACTTGCGGTGTTTGAGGACGGATCGCAGGTCCTGGCCGGCACCGGGGACGAGCCGGCCCGTTTTCTGCTCATATCCGGGAAACCCATTGGAGAGCCCGTCGCCTGGCAAGGCCCCATTGTCATGAATACTCAGGAGGAACTCCGGATTGCATTTGAAGAATATCGCCAGGGAACGTTTTTGAAACACAAACAATAGAGCCTGTGAACCAATTCAAGAAGGGCGCATTTCATACCCCCTCCCTCTGGCTCCCTCCCGCCCCCGAGACAAGCTCGGGATCTGCGACAGTAGAGGGAGAAAAATAGTATCCTTCCCATCGAGGGGGGAGGTATGGTGGGGGTGATAAAATAGCCTGTTTCCAAATCTTTAAATTTGTTTATAGGACCGTGAGGGTTTGATGCGTCAGGAAACTATCAAATCTGTATAGCCAAGGCGTCAGCCCGGAATGAGAAAAGCATCCATAGAAACAATACCCTATCTCAACGGATTGGAATTACAGAATGAAACCTGCACCCGTAAAGCCGACCATATCGTTTGACGAGTTTGAAAAACTCGATATCCGGGTAGGGACCATCGAGCGTGTCGAGGACATCAAGGGCTCCGACAAACTGGTTCGCCTGGTCGTTACCTTTGGTGATCATAACAGGAACATCCTGGCGGGCATCAAACAGGAACGCACGGATCCCGGTGAAATCGAGGGCAAACAGGCCTTGTTTGTCGTCAATCTGGAACCGCGCAAAATGATGGGCGAATTTTCCGAGGGTATGCTGTTTGATATCGGGTATGCAGACGGCATCACGCCGGTGCTTGCCGTACCGGAAGCGCCGGTTCCGGATGGGTCGCGCGCCGGATAGTTCCATAAGTTATTCATCGAGCGCTCGGAGCGTTCTATCAATTCATAGTTGTCTTTCCAGCGAAGGAGGCTGTGTCGTAATTGTGATTTAAGGCCGTTCATCGATATTTAGTTTTTCCGCCATTCCGGACTTAATCCCCGCTGAATGCGGAATCTGCGACCGGAATCCAAAGTAATTACAGGCTATTAAAACCCTGGACGCCGGAGCGGGGTCCGGCATGACGCGGTTGATGTGTAAGTATCGGTAATTACGACGCAGCCTCGAAGGCTGGAATCCAGTTTATCCCTCCCGTGGGGGGAGGGAATAAAAGGGAGGGGGTATACAGCACGACCGAGGCGATGCCGTTCTTTGCACGAAGGCTTGTCGGCTGGTATATAGCGAATGTCATAATTCCGTTCCGATTGGAAAATGGCAACAGCATTCGATGTTGCGGGCGGGTACGGCGTGTGGGCCATAGCATCAGCGACGGTCTCATGCCCCGCCCTACGAAAACTCAACGAAAACGTTTATGTAGGGCCGGGCACCGGGCTTCGCCAAGGCTTCGACCCGACAGGCCGTACCGGCCATCCAGGGTCGCTAAACGAAACATATTTTTGGCAACTGCTATGGTTGCCAAAATGAGTAATAAGGGGAATGTTAATGAAATCTGCTACAGGCTTGGCCAAAGAGGGCTGGAGGAGTGAACAGAGCTGGATCGTCATTTCGCTGATTTCAGGAATCCTGATTTCCGCCCTGTTTATCATGTTCAACACATTTCAGGGAGTGAACGAATTTGCTCTGGTTCTAATTTCCTTTTTAGCTTTTTACATCCTCAGCATCCTTCTCCGAATACACAACACGAGAGGGAAAGCGCAGAGTGGAAAACCGGGGTTGACGGAGTTGGATCTGAAAGTTGGCTTTCCGGTGTTGGGATTCGGTGCGGGGATATGTCTTATCGCTGTAGTTTGAAAAGCTGAGACTATCATTTACGAAATTCAAAAGCCTCCAGATCTTTCCGAAGGCTCTTTCATTCTTTACTTTTGGAGTACCGGAGTACTGGAGTAATGGCGTATTAAACTCTGCTCCACCTCATGGGTCGGCAACACTCCTGTACTCCAGTACTCCATCACTTGGTTTTTCAACGGGCTATCGAACCACCCTTAATCCGCAGGTTTTCAAACGCCATTCATCAAATACTTTGAGGTGGGCCAACAAATCTTTGCACTCCATCCGCAGCCAGGTCGCATCCCAGATGCCGGAAGATGCGATGCGATCGTAGAACAATGAAAATATACTGCCGAGATCGTTCGGGTCCAACTGCCTAAGGAATCCGACAAGTGTTTGCGCCGTCGGCATATACTCCCCGATGTCCAACGGATTGGCAACAATATCACCGGCCAGGGCTTTAAGTTTACGGTAAACATCCGGGTGTTTGGTAACGGCACTCAAGGTCATGACCAGGGCAGTGTTCCAGCGATTTTCTAATTCTAAAACCGTCAATCTGTCATCCACTGAATCGTCCATTAGCTGTCCGGCATACCTTTGGATCACGGCGGGAAATGCTCTGCCCCGCGATTTCCCGCCTAAACTACCCTATTCTATAGTTATGCGGATCGATACTGCCCGGATCTGTCGCGGGAATTACATGGCCGTTTCCGGATGAAACACATTCACTTCCTTGAGATCATCACCCAGGTAAGCCCGTTCATTGGGCCCCAGTATTCCCAGCGAGAGGCAGATCAACGTCCAAAGATGAACCACATGGTATCCACCCCCATAATGTTCACTGAGTTCATGAATCTGGGCATGGCAATTGTGACAGCCGGCGATGCAATAGGCCGCTTTGGTCGCCTGAATCTGCTCGTCCTTCAGCCTGCCGAATTCCAATCGCTGTTCCTTGAATCCGGATTGCAGAAACCCGCCACCGCCACCGCAGCAATAATTGTTGGATCGGTTGGGTTCCATGTCGATAAAATTTTCTTCTCCGACAATGGACTTGACGACATACCGCAGGTCTTCGGCAATGGGATCGCCATAGCTTTTTCGAATGATCTGGCAGGGATCCTGGACGGTAAACTTTATTTTGAGGTCTTTGTTCCAATCGGAATTGACCTTGAGTTTTCCTTCGCGGATCCATTTTGCGTAATATTCATAAATGTTTTTGACTACAAAGTTGTGCTCGAGATTGAATTTTTTCAGTCCGGCCCGGACTGAGAAAGTCACGTGCCCTCATTCTGTGTTGAGAAAGGTCTTACACCCCAATTCGTTGGCCTGATTGACTGTGGTGCGGGTCACCTTTTTCCAGTCGTCGTTGTCTGCCAGGAACATGCAGTAGTTTTCCCCAGCCCAACCCTTGCTTCCGTATGTCCAGTCGACACCGGCCAGGTGAAGGATCTTCCACAACGGCACCATTTCGTCCGGTTCGGTCACCGGTTCTCTGGAATTCTGGTTTAAAAAGAACTCTGCCCCCTGCTTGTTGATGGGTGCCTCCATATCGGCAAATTCCGGCTGCATTTCCCTGTATTCTTCAAGAACATCTTCGACAACGAAGGTAAAATCATCCGATGAGGCGCCCATGGCACTGGTGCTGTCGTTTCTCAACGCCATATCGCATGAGCCGAGGATACCCTTGGGTCGTTCTTCTCTGGGCCTGAGCGCCCGTGCGTGGTAGACCAATTGGGGGATATCTATCTTCATCGGACAGACATAGATGCACCGCTGACACATGGTGCACATCCATGGCCAGTCTGATGCTTTGATCTCGTCATCCATGCCCAGGGCCGCCATACGTAAAAATTTTCTCGGATCCAGGCCATCCAGTCCAGTGGCCGGGCACCCGGAAGAACAGGCACCGCATGTGAGGCAGAGATTTAAATTGCCGCCTCCCGGAAGGAGTTCTTTGACTTTGTCGATAAATGTGGATTGTTTCTTTCCGCCAAGCCGTATTACTTGATCAGACATTGGTTGTCCCTCCTACAAGGTGCAGTTATTTTCACCATCAGAATCCGATCCTAAAGGGATCCGATATAATATTAAGCCGTTTCCTTCTAAATCTGTGGCGCAGAGGTCGGCCCGAGACGACGATTAACTTATGAGCATATACTCAAATATTAATACCTACCCATGGCTTTGTTGTCAATCATTATTTCCGAAAAAATGGGAAATCCTTAATCAATTTTCCTCAACATTCTCGGAAGTTTTCGCTGAATCGGCCTGTTACTTTGATGTCCGCCCGAGTGTGTTTCAGTCGGGTCATTTGGGTGAGAAAAACATCAAGTCCGAAATCGTTTATCGCTCTCAGTCGGTCGGTGCCGATGGTGATGTTCCTGTTTTTATGAATTCCTTGTGATAACGCAGTGATGAGTTCACAGGCCGAAGAGGCGTCAAAATCCCCCACGAGTTGAAATACGACTGAATCTCTGCCTTTTTGTTTTTCCCGGACATGAAAATTTTTTGCCATACCGGGACTCCGTTCCGTGAGAGAAGTATCTTTTAATGAGTATAACCGGTGATGAACCGCTTCATTTCTTTTATTGTTCGAGGACCGATGGGTTTCAGTGAAAACAACAGTTCTTTGATGATTTCCTCTCCCGTATCGATCGTTCGATGGATGTAATCGGTGTAAATGCGATCCACTGATAAAAAAGGCCGGCCGCATAGACTGACGAACCCTTCTATCTCATCATTTCGGATAACCGGCGCGATCATCCTGTACATCCCGGCCGCACATTCTCCCGCGGTGAATCGTTTGTTGACCTCAGCTTCATGCATCAAATATCGCCTCAGGGTGTCACAGATCCTGTCAGAACCTTTTTTATGCCTCTTAATCCGCTCGCAAATCTCGTTTGCCCAGAGAATAGCTTCGGCTGTACACCGATCTCCGTTTTTTTGCAGCACCACTGTATTTACACCGAAACGATCATGAACGGATCGCTCAAAGGCAGCCCAATCCATTTGGGCGTTTACCTTAAGCACTAACGCCTTGGCGACCATGCTCGGTCCCCCCTTTCAGGTGCGGCTGCCTGCATGTTCGTAGGCTTCCTGGATGCGGTTTTCGACACATTCCCTGAGGTGTTCGTCAGGATCGGTAATGTCAAAACAATAACCATCAGAGCCCAGCAGACCTCCTGGAATGAGATCACCAAGTTCATCCGGGTCTTCAATCATATCTCCAAAAAAGCAGACAGACAGCCATCGATGTTTTGGATCATTGTCGATGACGTCGATCATCGTAAACAGCGGCCTATCGTTCTGGTGTTCGTGGGACAAGCGGAAAGAATAACTGATTCCCGGTCGCTCGTTTAATTCGATGTGGGTGTCTGGTTTGATCATGATGCCTTCAACCAGGGAACGAAAGATCGGCTTGGTGCCCAGGTCATCTTCTTTCCAGTCACAAAGGAATTTTTTTAATTTTTCCATACGATCATGACCCCAGAAATGCTTTCATCGCCCTTATGGATTTACGATAATCGTCAACAAACTTGGCAAGCCGTTGTTCGATAACCTCGGCCATTTCTTCGGCCTGCCCTCGCGTCATTCTATGCAAGCCGTTGCATAGCTCGGCAATTTCCGCCTCATTGAGTCCGGTTGTTTTCTCAATGATGAACGTCTCTATCTCTCCTCCCTCCGGAAGTCGACCGCATCCCCCGGCGGTTCCGAGAAAAGCGCCGTCGACAAAAATCGGAACGGAAATTTTAAGGAGTCCGGCATCGCACTCACCGATGACCGGCGCTTTCGTTTCTCTGGCCTGGGCCATGAAATTCTGATTTCCCGGTGCGCATATCGCCGCCAAGGAATCGGGGTTGGACTTGATTCGAGGACACAAATTGTTGCACCAGATGGGCTTCCCGGTCACACTAACACCCGCTGCATCGTAAACAGTGCAGTTCATGTGAAATCTATCAAACAGAAATTTTTCAAAATCAAAGCAGTCTTCGGGTGTCAACATGTCTGTAAGCTCCATGGTGAATTCCTCCCAAACTTTAGGTTCATTTGAAGAAGAGCCTGTATTCCGGTGTCTTCAGCCTGAGGCCTTGTAGCGGATAGAGAATGGTCTACATCATACTGTCTGCTTGGACTAATCCGAGTCACTGTAGAGCTCGCCTTCCGGAATCGCCTCCCCGGGACGCCAGGTATCATATTCGCCGGGATCGACGTACTCTCCGGCCTCGATGTCTTTTTCTACCCAAACAATCCGGGCGTAACATTCCCAAACCCTTCTGCCGAGTTCTTCTTGTCTTTGTTCCAATGCGAGTTCGGCCTCTTCCCGGCTTTCGTGAATGGAGATCACCCTTTTTTGCGGTCGGTCCAGTTGGTGTTCGTCATAGATAAGTGCATACATGTTACCTCCTACAGCTCCTTAAAAGCCCAAGCAGATAACGCCCGGCGCTCTGTATCGGCTCAGCCGCGGGGTTACCCACCGGAAATACCGCCAACCAGCGGCTCGTAAATCCGATATTCGGTACTCACGCCGGAAATGTTGTCTATCTTTCGCTGAATGCGATTCCGCTCCTCGCTCTGGAGCCACCTTTTCCAGTCTTCAACCGAATTCCAGGTACTTCTAATGAGGTAATCGTAATCTCCGGGCGGATCGATACATTTCAATGACTCACTTGAAATATAACCGGGCTGGGCTCTGGCAAGGGATCTCAACTGCACCATCAAGGGCGCCAGTTTCTCGGCGTGTTCCTTAACAAATTTTCGTCGGATCAACACTTCAACCGCCATCGGTTTTTCCTTCCTGTGCGGTTCGTTCAATAACGGGCAGGTCTCCCAACCTGCACTTCGATACCCTTCGGACGGTCCGTTTGCCTAAACCATTCCATTTGCCAAGACAACGGTGTCAAAGTGCTTTAAAAAATTCGGGTGCCGTCCAAATCGAGTTCCACGTATTCTGACGAAAAGGCAACCACCGTTGTATGCGGCATAATGCTGACATTGGGCATGGATTCAATGATCCCGAGCAGGATTGTTCGTGTGACGCCTTCCATCATGCCCCCGATAGGGTCATCGCGCTTGGTGGCGACAACCTCGTAACCGTTTCTGCCCAAAGATTCAGCGATTAACAGACCCGCTCGCCCTGCCCCGATGACCAGAACCCGTTTTCCGATGATTTCCTTTTCTGCGCTGAAGACCTCAGCGGCCGTTATGGTGTACTGATTTTCAAGTCCTTCGATCTTTGGAATATCAGAGCCAGCGCCGGAGGTGCCCACCCGCGGATCCGTACGGGCGGATCCGAGTTTAAATAGGGAATGCACGAATGGATTCGATGGCTGGGCACTGTCAAGCATATACTCTTCAATAAATCGTTCCATGGTGAATCCCTCCTGCTTGAGCGTTTCGGCAAAGGCCTCCAGAATCAAAGCCATAGTTCCGTCGCAACTTGGAAATGAGAGTCAACACTTCACTATACAGTGCAAAAGTCTTGCCGATATTGACTTCAGGGGTTTGAATTTTAGTCACAACACTCGAGTGGAGGAAGCGGAGTTCGAACCTGCTGAAGAGCTTGTACAGTTAGCCGTTTGTCTATAAGCTATCCG
>Ga0056111_1000183_pt1 | contig 9756 bp, 11 predicted proteins | sample WorMetloBBELIZE2_FD_83874 | JGI IMG/M metagenome (GOLD analysis project Ga0056111, IMG submission 83874) | Marine gutless worms symbiont microbial communities from Max Planck institute for Marine Microbiology, Germany - Olavius longissimus B... ... | reverse complement strand
TTAGCCACCACCCGCTTCGACTCCGCCGAGCACTTGGCCGATACCATCGAACGCTACGTTGAGGTCTACAATCAGCACATCCCGCAGAAAGCACTGGGCCACATTCCTCCCCTTCAGGCGATGGAAAACCGGTCCCAAAAACAGCCCCAGCTGTTCAAAAAGCGTGTCTATAATGTTGCGGGACTTGATGCTTTTCCCGCCGATCGCCTTAGTGCCCATCGAGCCATTTCTGCAAAGCCTCGATCAACGCCTGCGCCTGTGTCTTGCTGGAGATGTTGAACTTGGACTGCTGGCGGAATTCGCTGCCGCGCTTTTGATAGCGGCGAATGCTGTACTTCTCCGGGCCGTAAGCCTCCTTGGCGCGGTCCCACTCCCGATAGCGGAAGAGCACCGTGGCCCAGCTACCTTTGGACAGGATCACCTTGTCGAGCTCCTGGACGATCTCGGTTTCTCCTTCGCTGTAGCTGACCGTAAGCTCGTCTACCGTTTCCGCCATTCGGGTATCCCCCTTGTCGTTCTCGTGTCCGGATTGTGCATTAGTAGCGCGTGGATGTTGTCGGTTCGGCCCGAGCGCCAAAACGCTCGAGCAGATTGATGATAGGCCGGTTGCCGTTCTTGATCGCAATGGAGAGGGGTGTCCTTCCGCCGCCACCGGGGGCGTCTACATTCGCGCCGAAATCGATCAGACGCTTGGCCAACAACCGCTGCCCGTCGCCGACGGCGATGTGCAGGGGCGGGGTACCCGACTGATCCTTGGCATCGACATCCGCGCCGCGTTGCGTCAAGAACGCCAGGGAATCCCGGTCGTCCACGCCGGCCCGGACGAGGACGAACAACAGCGTCTGAGGATCGTCCGTCGCGCCCGCTTCGAGGAGCATGTCGGCCAATTGGGTCTTACCCGCGACCAGGGCAATTTGCAGCGGGGTCTCTCCCGCTCGGTTCGTGGCATTCGGGTCCGCACCATTCTTCAACAGCTCGCGGGCGATGATGAGGCGCCCGCGCCGGACCGCCACATGCAGGGGCGGCTCGCCCCGAGGATCGGCCTGGTCGATATCCGTACCCCAGTAAATGTGGCGTTTGATCTGGTCCAGATCGCCGCCCTGGATGGCACGGTAAAGATTGATGGTCGGTGGCGGGGGTTCGCCACAGGCCGCGAGTAACAGGATCGCGAGTACAAGGGCGGTGGGGACACGGACAAGGGACATCTGGTCTTGGTTTCGGAGCTTGGATTGGAACACGAACCCTGTATGGTAAGTCTTGGGACGAGGCCACCGCAACCGCTCGACCCGAACACTAAGGCGAGACAAGTATAAACCGCGTCGAAAACACCACCTGGCAAGGTCATGTTTTCGGGGATTCACTAGGCGTTCGCCCTCTCCCCAACCCAATGCCGTCAAGTTGGCTGTTGGCCGCTCGTCGTGGTGGGTTGGAATACGAAAGAGAGAACGACGAATCGCGCGAATCGGCGCGAATCCATTCGTGAGGATTCGTGTGATTCGTCGTTTTTTTCTTACTTTGCCGACCGTAACGCTTAACTTAATGGCATTGCTTCCCCACCCCTCTCCCGCCGGGAGAGGGGTGGGGGAAAGGGGATCAAAGGGCGAAGATCAATGCCTTTTACGACACCCTCGCCGGGGGCGGGGCTTGGAGGCTCGCCTTAATGGCACTGGGGTCACGGGCCGGTCGCAACACCATCGTCGGACTTGCGAAATATTGCGAATATGTTACAAAGGGCGCGAACTTCATCACCGACCTGCGTTTGGTCGCCCTTTTTGTATCGCTCCGAGCCCTTTTCCATATGCCTCGCGAGCTCTTAATTCTCCGTCATGCCAAATCGGACTGGAGCGCGGGCGACGCCGGTGACTTCAAACGTCCCCTCGCCAAGCGAGGAAAAAAGGACGCGCTGTGCGTCGGCACGTGGCTCTACCGGGAAGGGTTGGTACCCGACCTGGTAATCAGCTCACCGGCGCATCGGGCCCGCCAGACCGCGGAGAAGGTCTGCAAGTCCATGGACTATAAAATAAAGCAGATCCAGTGGTACGCTGAGGTCTACGGGGCGAATACCCAGGACCTGTTACGCTTGCTGGGACATTGCCCCCCCACTGCGCGGATCGTCCTGTTGGTCGGGCACAACCCAGGGTTGGAGGAATTGGTGCTCCATCTTGCCGGCGATGAGCCGGACCTGCAGGCAGACGGTAAACTGCTCCCCACCGCCACCCTGGCGCGACTGGAGATGCCGGACGACTGGAGCGCCCTGACCTCGGGCTGTGCCCAGCTCATCACCATTACCCGCCCGCGCAACCTCGGGGATTGATCCCGGAAAATCCCGTCCGATTTTCAACTAATTTTTCCGGCCTACCGCCGGGACTCGGGGCCGGCTCGGGTTTAGGTGGTGATGCGGGCGGCGATCCCTTCGTGTCTGGTACATCTGCGGGGTGGGCGGTTGGGGTGTCCATAGCATCGGGTTTCGGGGTCGGCTCAGGTTTAGGCCGGTGGCGGCGGTGATCCTGCGGAGAGCGTGGCCAGGGTGCCGTCGTTGCCGTAGACATAGAGCTTACTGCCTGCCACCTGGGGACGCCCCGTGATGGGTCCGTCCGCTACCTCGATTTGGGCCACCAGGCGGCCGTCACGGCGATCCATCCAATGGACATAGCCTTCCATGTCTCCGACCGCCACCAGGTTACCGAGTACCGCCGGAGCGGTCAGGCGCCGGTACTTGAGCGCCTCCTGCTTCCAGACATCGGTTCCGGCGGCGGTTGCGGCCCGGATCAAGTCGTCGGAGTCGGTGATATAGAGCATACCGGCGCTCGCTGCCAGCCCTGCGTGGGCCGAGAGCCGGCGGCGCCAGTGCACGGAGCCGGTGGTCAGGTCGACGGCGGCTAGGTCCCCGTTGTAGGTGGCGACATAAATCGTGTCTCCGACGATGATGGGGTCGGCGTCGATGTCGGCGATACGTGCCAGCTCGGAGCGGCCGCGCGGCGGGGTCACGGTGGTTTCCCACCGTGGCACGCCGCTTTGGAGCTCCAGATTGACCAACTTACCGCCGGAGATGCCGACGATGACGCTGTCGTCGGTGACGGCCGGCATGCTGCTGCCGCGCAGGGTGAGGACCGGGGCCGGATAGCTGTACTTCCAAATCCAATCGCCGGAGCCGAGTTTGAATGCGTAGACGCTGTCGTCCAGGGTGTGGACCAGAACGCTGGAGCCGGCGATGCGGGGTACGGAGAGGATCTCGCTGCCCAAGCGGGTATGCCAGCGCTCGGCGCCGTCGCGCGCCGAGCGCGCCACCAGGTCACCGTCGCTGGAGCCCAGGATGATGTGCTTGGCATCTACCTCCGGGCCACCGCTGAAGGGGAGGCCCGTCTCTTGCTCCCACAGGACCTTTCCGGTGGCGGCGTCCAGGGCGAGGATGCGGCCTTCGGCATCGGCGACATAGAGATGTCCGCCATGGAGCGCCGGAATCAGATTGAGCCGTCGCCCGTCCGTTCCCACCCCGATCTCCCTGGACCAGAGTATGGTGACGGTGATCTCGGGTTTCAGATCCTTGAGCGCCGTGGGGGCGCGCGGGTCCTCGTCACCGCCGAACCAGGACATGATGCCGCAGCCGCTGAGCACCAGGGCGGAGAGGATAGTCAGGAGGCCTGTGCGCACGGGGGATTCCTCGATTCAGCTCGCGGGGGGCAGGTTATCGAGCCTCATGCGCACCTGATCCGGGTTCGGGGCGCCAGCGGCGAGTGCCTGCTCGTAGGCGGCACGGGCATCGGCGCCACGGCCCTGGGCCTCCGCGATCTCACCACGCAGGGCGGAAAAGACGCCACCGAAGCCGCTGCTGTCATGCCGGGCGATCAAGTCCGCCGCCCCTGCGAGCTCGCCCTCCGCGATCAGGACCCGGGCCAGGCGCAAGGCGGCGATGCGCCTGATGCCCGGAGCGGGGGAGCCGGCGATCGCTTGTTCGAGGGCGGTGCGGGTGGCGGCCAGGTCGCCGGCCTCGACCTCGACGCGGGCCCGCACCAGTGACGCCAGGGTCGCGTAGGCGGTGGCGGCGAACTCCTTGCGCAACAGTTTGGATTGCGCGCGCGCGGACCGGGCATCGCCGGCGTCGGCCTCGACCAAGAGCTGCTCGAAGGCCGCGGAGGCCTGCTGTCTCACCGTCTCCCGGTAGTCTATCCAGGCCCGCCAACCGAAGATGGCCCCCAAGCCGATGCCTACGCCGAGAAAGATGGAAAGGCCGTTCTCCTTCCACCATTTCTTGATCGCTTCGGCCCTTTCTTCGTCCGTTTCGTAGTTAATCACAGTTTCTTCCCGCGGATTTTCGAATGCTGATGCACGTTAGGGGTTCCCGGCATTCACTGTTCAGGGGCCGGCTGTGGGCCTGTTCCACGCTGGTTGCGTAGTAAACAGATCTGCTATCGGTTGGTTGAAACTCATTGCTAATCGGGGCCGCCTAAGTGCTGACCGTTATCACGACTCCGTATACGGCTAACATTAGACTAAGCACGGCGCCTATGAAAAGCAGAATGATGTAGGTGACACATAGCGTGTAGAATGGCATCGATATGTGTGCCCGAAAGTTGTAATTGCCGAAACGCTTGCGAATCGTTGACGGTGCGACTGTACCACGGATGAAAGCGAGGGTCTTCAGAACACTCATCGGGAATGACGAAAAGGTTTCAAGCTCATAGCGCGTGAAGTGACGTTCGTTGAACAAATCCTGCTCGATAGTTGCAGGAAACCGAAAATGCACGATCAACGCAACCACGGCGAAGATAGGTAGCCCGAAAAGCAAGTAGTAGAAAAAAAGCGATATCGATTGCTACCCCGATGTTCATCAGCCCGGATGTCGGCTCAGCACGTAGGGCGGGAAAACGCAGCGCGTCCCGCCTTTCTAGTTGGAAGTTCGGGTAGCGAAGAAGGCGCCCAGCTGGTCCAGTGCGACCTCCGACTGCTCGCCTTCCTCGCGCAGGGGCTTCACGCCGATCACCCCGCGTGCCAATTCGTCTTCCCCGAGCACCAGGGCATAGCGGGCGCCGCTGCGGTCCGCCTTCTTGAATTGGCTCTTGAAGCTACCGCCGCCACAGTGACAGATCAGGCGTAGCTCAGGCGACGTGTCGCGCAGGGTTTCGGCCACCAGCAGGGCCTTGGCCTGGGGGCCGTCCCCCACGGCGATCAGATAGGCATCCACGCCCTCGTCCGGTAGTAGTTCGGCCTCCAACATGGAAACCAGGCGCTCCAGTCCCAAGGCGAAGCCGACTGCCGGGGTCGGGCGCCCGCCGAGCCGGGCCACCAGGGTATCGTATCGTCCCCCGGCGCAGACGGTGCCTTGGGCGCCGAGAGCGTCGGTAATCCACTCGAAGACCGTGCGGTTGTAATAGTCCAAGCCCCGTACCAGGCGTGGATTGACCCTATAGCCCACACCGGCGGCGTCGAGACCGGCGCAAAAGCGGTCGAAGTGTGCCCGCGATTCCTCACCTAGGTAGTCCGGGATGCGCGGCGCCCCGGCGATCACCGCCTGGGTGTCCGGGTGCTTGGTATCGAGTACCCGCAGGGGATTGGTCCGCAGCCGGCGGCAGCTGTCCTCGTCCAGATCCTCCAGCCGCCCTTCCAGATAGGCCACCAGCTCACGGCGATAAGCGGCGCGCTCCTCGCCGTCACCCAGGCTGTTGATCTCCAACCTCAAGTTCCCAAGTCCGAGGGTGTCCCACAGGCGCCGGGTCAACAGCACCACCTCCTGGTCGATGTCCGGTCCCGCGAGCCCGAAGACCTCGACGCCGATCTGATGAAACTGGCGGTAGCGGCCCTTTTGGGGGCGCTCGTGTCGAAACATGGGGCCGCGATACCAGAGACGCCGAGGCGCGGAGAGCAGGCCGTGCTCGATGACGGACCGCACGCAACTCGCGGTGCCTTCGGGGCGCAGGCTCAGGCTGTCACCGTTGCGGTCCTCGAAGCTGTACATCTCCTTCTCGACGATGTCGGTGACCTCTCCGATGGAGCGTTTGAACAGATCCGTCACCTCCACCAGGGGCGTGCGGATCTCCTGGTAGCCATAGCCTTCGAGGACCGTCCTGGCGCGGTCTTCCAGGGTCTGCCACAGACCGATCCGCTCCGGGAGGATGTCGTGCATCCCCCTGATCGCCCGGATAGCTGGTGCCCTTTGTCCCTGCATGATGGGGATTCGGTTCGGCGCCGGCCGGTCAGCGTACCTTGCCGTCCGCATCCAGCGTGAAGCGGGCGACGACGCCGCGGGAAACGGTGCTCAGATCAAGGGGCTTCCCGCCCACCGTGATCCGTACCATCGTCTTGTTACCGAGTTTGATCGAATAGGGGGGCGCGCCCCCCAAAACATAACGGTCGCCTTTTTCCTTGGTACCGGAGAGTGCGTACTTTTCCTGCTTGTCGCGCACATCCACCCAACAGGGGCCGTCGAAGATGATCTCGACTTCATCGGCCTTGGCGGCGGTAGTTTCTTCGGTATCCGCGGGCCGGGCGTCCATGGCCGCGGTCGTACCGGCGGCGGCGTTCTCCTCGGCGACATCCCCGGTCGCGGTGGTGGTGGTCGACGGTAGTTGCTGCGAGGTCTCCGGGTCCGATCCCGGCTCAGGAGATTGTTCCAGCCCCTGGTCCGCGAACAGGTCCTCCGCGTCGGCGGGGAAGTCCGACAGCTCGGACTTCGGGACCGCATCGAGCATGTCCGCCAGCGCCGTTTCCCACGCGACCTCCTCGGCGGCGGTCGTTTTCGGCTCCGGGTCCGGTCGTTGGGACCATTGCCACAGGAACCACCCTAAGACCCCCACGAAAAGCAGGCCCCCCACCCCGATTAGGCCGGGGGTCAGATATCTGGCGTCGATCCGGTGCCGGCCGGCGTGCGCCGTAGGGTTGTCGGTACGCGCCCGGACCGGTGGTACCCCATAGGCGGCGATCAGAGGCTTCGGGTCCAGACCGACCAGGTTCGCATACTTGCGGATATACCCGGTGACGAAGACGGGCTCCGGCAAAGACTTGTAATCTTCACGCTCCAGGGCCTCGATGACAGCCGGGTTCAGGTGTAACTCCTCGGCGACGTGCCCTTGCGTCATGCCGCGGGACTGACGGGCGATACGCAAACGCCGTCCCCCGCTGTCCGCCGGCCCCATGGTGGTATCGTCTTCCCGCGATGGTGTGAGATGGGTGCTCATGGAGGTTACGACCTCTTTATAGTTGACGGAGTTGCGGCGAGTCGGGATACGGCCCCGGCTGTAGTCCAGATCGGCCAGCGCGGCCATGGCGGAGCCGAAGCGGGGGTTCGTATTCAGCGCCCGGTGGAAGTAGGTCTCCGCCGTGCCGGGCGCAGATTCCCAGGTTGGTCATAGCGATCCAGGGGGTAGCATAGCGCGGGTTGGCCAGGACCTTATATATATATTGAGACCGGGCCTGCGCAAACTTGCGCCTGTCGCATAAAAAGCTGGTGTAGGCATTCAGGATATAGGGATCTCCGGGTCCCAGGCCGATGGCCTTGCGGAAGTGCTGCTCGGCCAATCGGTCCCGCCCCGACCGCTGGTAGATCAAAGCCATGAGATTATGGGCCTGGGGATTGTCGGGGTCCTTGACCAGCGCCTGCTTGGCCTTACGCAGGGCCGTCTCCGTTTGCCCCTGTCTGAGATACTCCACCGCCAGCTTGCACATAGAGGTCACCGGGGCGCTCCTTCCCGACCCCGTTCGGGCCACCGACCGCGCCGTCGCCCCGAACACTGCCCCCGGCGCAGGCCGTCACCAGCAGGCAGGCGACCATCGACAACAACCCCCCCCCTTTGCGACTCATGGTACGGCGACACCGATGGCCGATTGCCCACGGACCACGCGCCGGCTGCGGTCGCGGACCCGGCCCACGAGCTGGCCGCAGGCGGCGGCGATCTCGTCCCCCCGCGTCTTGCGGATGGTGGCTACGATACCGGAGCGCAGCACCCGCCGGCGGAATGCCTCCACCCGCTCCTCCGGTGAGGTCCGGAAGGCCGAGCCGGGGAAGGGATTGAAGGGAATCAGATTGAGCTTGGACGGAATCCCCTCCAGCAACCGGATCAGGCGCTTGGCATGAGCGATCCGATCATTGACCCCGTCGAGCATGACATATTCCCACGTCACGCAACGGCGCTTATCGCCGGCGACGAAGGCCTTGCAGGCCGGCAACAGGATTTCCAGGGGATACTTGCGGTTGATGGGCACCAATTGATCGCGCAGGGCGTTGTCCGCGGCGTGCAGCGAAACGGCGAGCGACACGTCGCTCACCTCCCGCAGCCGATAGATATTGGGCACGACCCCGGCGGTGCTCAGGGTTATCCGATACTTGGAGAGCATATAGGCCAGATCGTTTTGCAGGATATCCACCGCGGTCACCACCGCATCGAAATTCGCCAGCGGCTCCCCCATACCCATCAGGACCACATTCGTGGGCGCCTTGCCGAGGGCGCGGGTCGCGTGCCACACCTGGCCCATGATCTCCCCGGCCGTCAGGTTGCGGTCGAATCCCTGACGCGCCGTAGCGCAGAAACTACAATCCAGGGCACACCCCACCTGCGAGGAGACGCACACCGTGGTACGCCGTCCCTCCGGAATCGACACCGTCTCCACCCGCTGGCCGTCGGCCAGCTCCAGGACCCACTTGCAGGTGCCGTCCGCGGCGGGCCGCGTCTCGACCAACCGCGGCAGGCCGATCCGGGTCTCGGCACACAGCCGTCGGCGCAGGGCCTGGGAGAGGTCGGTCATGGCCTCGTAGTCGACCACGCCGTGCTTGTGGATCCACTTGAACAGGCTGCGGCCGTGGAAACCCTTGCCCCCCATCCCGGTTACCAACGCCTCACAGCCCTTCAGATCCAGATCCAACAGATTGGTCTCGGGGACGGCAGTGTTCACGATTCGGGCGCTTAACGGATGCGTTCGCAAACGCCGTCCGGGAAGAAAAAGGCGATCTCCGTGGCGGCGGTCTCCGGCGCATCCGAACCGTGGACCGCGTTTTCCGACACATCGGTCGCAAAATCGGCCCGGATCGTGCCCGGCTCCGCCTGCGCCGGGTCCGTAGCCCCCATCACCTCGCGGTTGCGGGCGATGGCGTCTTCACCTTCCAGCACCTGGACCAGGATAGGGCCGGAGGTCATATAGTCCACCAGCTCCCCGAAGAAGGGCCGCGCCTGGTGTACCGCGTAGAAAGCGCTCGCCTGCTCGCGGGTCAGCTGCAACATGCGCGCCGCGACGATACGCAGACCCGCCCGCTCGAAGCGGTCATAGATGGCGCCGATGTGGTTTTTCGCGACGGCATCGGGCTTGATGATAGACAAGGTGCGTTCGCTGGCCATGGGGGAACCTCCCGCTGGTGTGATCTGTGGCGCGCGCCGGGCCATTCCCGCGCTGATTTCCGGGCGGCGCCGGTAAGCGGCTCAAAGTTTACTAAGCCCATGCCAATCGGGCAATTGAGAACTCCGTGTTTCGATGCAAGTCCACTCTGCCTGCTGATCCCCAAAAAATTAACTCTTGTCCATAAACTGGATTAATCAGGGAACGGTTTCAGAGGGCGTATAGAAGCGGCTGCTGTCGAAGGGCGTTCGGTTTTTGAGCATGGCATGAATGGCGTGCAGGAGCTTGCGCATGACGGCACAGATTGAAATTGTTTGATTGTCCCAGCACGCTAGTCCCAAACTATGCACTTTAGTGCAAGGCTTTAGCTGCTACACAGGTATTCTCTCAAGCCATTCATGAGTGGTGGAAGAAGTGGTCATCATACCGTCTCTT
>Ga0056111_1000182_pt1 | contig 9766 bp, 8 predicted proteins | sample WorMetloBBELIZE2_FD_83874 | JGI IMG/M metagenome (GOLD analysis project Ga0056111, IMG submission 83874) | Marine gutless worms symbiont microbial communities from Max Planck institute for Marine Microbiology, Germany - Olavius longissimus B... ... | reverse complement strand
TCAAGAATACTTGGAGCATCACCGTCACCCATCCAATATGGATACAGGAAACATTATCCTGGAATGATTTCGGACTTTCAGTCCAGGGGGAAACCTATGCACTTTAGTGCATAGTGGTTGAGTGTCGACCAGTAACGCTTAACTTAATGGCATTGCCCTCTAACCTGCCTTGCCCTCCCCAAGGGCATTTTCAAGCCGGACGAAGGTCCCGCCTGTATCCCGGTATTCCCTGCCATGGCATGTCAGGAGCACTATCTGGTAACGTTGCGCCGCCTGGTACAGGATCGCCTTCATCCGCTCGCGGCGTTCATCATCGGAATTGACCAGGGCGTCATCCAGGATCACGGTTACCGGCTCGCCTGCCTCGCTGAGTAAGTCGGCATATGCCAGCCGGATCAGGACGGCCAGCTGTTCCCGGGTGCCGATGCTCAGATCTTCGAAAGGCTCCATCGCCCCGTCCCGCTCGATTCCGGTGAGGATCAGGTCCTCATCGACCGTGGGGGCGACATCCGGAATCAACCGGCGCAGGTAGGGAACGAGCTTGGCCACGACTGGTTCGGCAATGGCCACCTTCGCCCGTCGGAGGGCGGCATCGAGGGCACGTTGCAGCAAATCGAGCGCGCGCGCGTGCCGATCGGCCTGTTCCAGTTGTAAGGCTACGAATGCGTGGTCCGCCGTAACGGATGCTACCGCTTCGGCCAGCCCTTTCTGCCCGAGGGCACCGAGCTCCACCTTTAGATCACGGATCTCGCGCTCGAGCTGCTCGATCTCCTGCTTGATGTCTTCGAGGGCATGTTTCGACCGATCGACCTCCAGCTCGACGGCCTCCGGATGCTCGGTCTCGAGCGCCCGGGTCGCCGCTTCCAGACGGCGGCGGCTCGCGTCGACCCGTTGCTCTGTGTCTTTGAGGGTCTCCACCAACCGATCGTCCGGTGCCTCGATCCGGGCCCGTTCCAGCTCGGAGGCACAACGCTCGGCGAGTCGCTCGGCGGATGTCTTTTCCGCACGGAGCCCCGCAACTGCCTCCCGCAACCCCTGAACCAGCTTTTCTTCGGTGTAGACATCGCCTTCGATTGCGGTGACCTGGTCTTGAAGTGTTTGGACCGCTTGCTCCAAGCCGTCTATCTCGAATTCCCGACCAGCATCGTTACCCAGCTTGCGGCGCAGATCGTCCCTCTGTGCGCCGATGGCGCTCAGCTGATCCTCCAAGACCTGGAGACCTGCGGGGGCAAGTCCCTTGAGGATCGCGGCCTGTTGCGACGCTTGGTTATCGAGCTCCCCCGAGCGACGCAGAATCGACTCGGCGCTGGCGATGCTGTCAGTGCCTACCTCGGAAAGTCCCTGCCCGAGCCGGCGGTCTGCCTGCTCTACCTTACGCCGTAGCGCGTCCAGGTCCTCCCCACCGGGGATGACTGTAAACCGCCCGATGCCTTCGATCCGGAGCTCGGTGAACCGGGTCAGTCGTACAGATCCATCACCGGCAAGCGGTTCTTCCCCTAGTTTGACTACCGCGCCCGATTCCAACCGATACACAACCCGAGTCGCGGCGGCGTGCAGGCGCTCCTCGGCAAGATCGCGGTCCCGCTCGACCTGCTTCAGCGTCGATACCGCTTCCTCCGTCACCCGTAGCGCGGCCCGCTCCGATACACACCGCCGCCGCTCAGCGTCCGCGCCCCGGGCCTCTTCGAGTCTGGCGTTCAGACGCTCATGCTCCGCCACGAGATGACCGAGGGCCTGGGCGTCACGGGCCAAGCGGAGTTCGGCATCCCGGTCCTGCCTACGGGCCTTCAGCTCGGCGAGTTGGTCCAGGAGCCGCGCAAGCCGCCCCGTCAGGTGCGCCAACTCGGCCTCCTTTCCCCGTACTGCCTGTTCGGCGGCCTGCTCCGCTTTCCGCGCCTCTTCGAGTTCGCCGATCAATCTGGTACGGGTCTCCCAGACCTGTTTCGCCGCCTCCCATTCGGCATTGGTCCGACCGCATTGCTCGTTACCCGCCTGGACCTGGGCCCGCAGCTCCGTCACCCGTTCGGCCGCTGCCTGCGCTAATCGGGCGCGCTCCTCGGTCTTCTCCAAGGCCCGATCTTTCCGATAGGCAAGCAGCTCTGTTTGCCGTCGCTCCAGGCGATCCACCTTGTCTTCATATGCCTCCAGCTCGCCACGTATGGCCTGCAGCAGCTGCCGCAGCTCGGCTTCCCGCTCCTGCAGGCGCCGGTAGTCACCGCGCGGCTTACCCCGCACGTCGAAGTACTCCCCGCGCAACGCTATGATGCGGCGATGCAGCGCCTCGCCCTGATCGCCACCCAGTAGCTCCCGCATTTCGTTCTCGAATACCGCATGGACTTGCCGCCGGGACTGATCCGTCAGGGCCACGGGCTCGTAGGCCCTTGCCTGTTCGACCCACAAGAGTCCGGCCAGGCCCTGTAGCTCCGGGCGGCTGCCGCCTCTGCCCGCATAGGAGAACCCCAGGAGTTCCGCCAGATGATCTTCCGCCTCGGGGCCTTCCCAGCGGCGGCCATCAGAGGCCTCCAGGGTCGCTTCACCATCGCGCCAGCGCGAAAAGACCTTGGTGAGCCGGTATTCGGTCCCATCCAGATCGAACACCAAGCGGATTTTGGGGCTCACCGCAGCACCATAGGGTCGAAAACGCTCTCCCACACTGCCCGTATAGCGGTCGAACAGGGCCGCGCGAACGGCTCGCAGCAGGGTGGACTTACCGGCCTCGTTGTAGCCGGCGATGACATTGAGCCGAGCGGTCAGATCGCGGACGGCCACCGCGCTTCGGAACTGCCGAAATTGCTCCACTTCAATGGATTTGAAGTGCATGGCGCTCATTGTCGCAAGGCCCTATGCTCGCGATAGAGGAGCTGCAGGGCCCGCCCCGCATCGGCGTGGTCGGGATGCCCGGCGTCGCTCTCGATGCCCACCAGGGTCTCGATCGCATCGCGTACAAAGCCGGTGGCCCCCAGCTCGGCAATATCGTCGGGACCGGCGCGGGCAAGCAGCGCCGCATCGTCGACATCCAGGAAATGCAAACGGGCACGCCACTCGTCGAGCAGCGTATCGAGCGCTTGCCTGGTGGCGAGATCCACCGTGCCGGTCAGCTTCAACCGCACCAGTGTCCGCCCACTTTCACCCAAGGCAGCCAGTCGGCTATCCAGGACGGCCAGGGCCCGGTCATCCATGACGTCAAAGGTCAATCGGACCCATCGGTAGCAGCCGACCGGAATCTTTTCCACCTGGGGCGGAGCGCCGCTTTCCCGCAAGGTCACGAGCAACACGTTGCCGGGCTCGTTCGTCTTGAAGCGATCCGGCTCGGGGGTGCCCGCATACCAGGTGCGGTTCGCCACATTGAGGGTCCCATGCCAATCGCCCAAGGCCAGATAGTCGAGGTTCGCCGTTTCCACCCTGGTGTCGGCGATGGGATTGTGGGCCTCGGCCGCCGCGGGCAATCGATTCGTGACCGTGCCGTGGGCGAGCCCGACCCGCAAAACGCCCGCATCCGAACGCAGGGTGTCAAACCAGTCCGTAAGGTCCCCCACCTCGTGGCGACGCCGCAGCGGGGCCGGCAGCACGACCAGTTGCCCCCCACAAAGCGCGATGGGCTCAGGCCGATCAGCGAGCATGACATTTGCGGGCACGACAGCGAGCCGGCGCAGACGGCTCCAGGCGCTCTGGGTCAAGCCCGCGTCGTGATTGCCGGGCAGCAGCACCCAGGGACCCTCGAACGGGGCCAGCGCATGCATGGTCCGCCCGAGGGTCTCGTCCGAGACGGCGTTGTCCTCGAAAACGTCACCGGCGACGAGCACCGCGTCCACTTGACGTTCCCGCGCGAGCTCGGCGATGGCCTTGACGGTATCCAACCGCTGCAGTCGCAACGCGGCCCCCGGATCTCCCGGAACCTGCGCGAACTGCTTACCGATCTGCCAGTCCGCCGTATGCAGGAAGGTCAAGCTCATCAGCGTCGTGTTGCGTTAAAACGGTGGCACCGGCGCCACCGCCCGCAGGATGGTGGTAGGGCGGGTAAGCCAGGGACGGCGCCATCTGCCATATATGCTCAGGGGGCAGTTGTCAGTTATCAGTACTGTTTGTCGGGTTACGGCGCATTGAACTCGCCGGTACATGACAACATTGCAGGACGCACCTAACCCGACCTAGGTTCTTTCTTATGGGGTCGCCGCCAATGATCCAGAGTGATCTGCTTGGCGCGGGTGAGGGTGAGCTTTCCGACAGGCACCTCACGGGAGACAACCGAACCGGCGCCGACGGTGGCGCCAGCGCCGATCTCCACCGGCGCGACCAGAGATGCGTTGGAGCCGATGAAGGCGTCATCGCCGATCACCGTGAGGTGCTTGTTGGCACCGTCATAGTTGCAGGTGATGGTCCCGGCGCCGACGTTGACGTCACGGCCGATGTGGGCATCACCCACATAGGTCAGGTGATTCACTTTGCTACCCCCACCGACCTGGGTCTTTTTGAGCTCGACGAAGTTGCCCACATGCACACCGTCCGCCAGCACCGCTTCCGGACGGAGCCGGGAGAAGGGACCGATGCGGGCACCGGCGCCGACGACGGCGCCTTCGATGACACAGTTGGCAAAGACCTGGGTACCGGGACCGATGGTGCAGTCCCGAAGCAGGCAATTGGGTCCGATCGATACGCCCGCGGCAAGCCGGACATCACCTTCGATGACCACATTCACGTCGATGCTGACGTCTTCCCCGGCCTGCAGCCGGCCGCGGATGTCGAGTCGGGCGGGATCGGCGAGGGTCACGCCGCCGCGCATCAGCGCCTCCGCCCGGCGGCGCTGGAGGGAACGCTCCAGGGCCGCGAGCTGGACCCTGTCATTGACCCCATACACTTCATCCGGGGTCTCCGGGCGACTGGTCGCGATCTCCACCCCTGCGCGCACGGCCAACGCCATGATATCGGTCAAATAGTATTCGCCTTGGGCATTCTGGTTCCCGATGCGCGCAAGCCAGTCGTCCAGCCTGGCCCGATCCGCAACGAGAAAGCCCGTGTTGACCTCGCCGATTCGGAGCTCGGCCGCCGTAGCATCCCGCTGCTCCACGCTACGCACGACCCGCCCGGCTTCGTCCCGGACGATGCGGCCATAGCCGGTGGGATCCTCGAGCACTACGGTCAACACGCCGAGATCGGTAGCCGCTGCGGTCTCCATCAGGCATTGGAGCGTGGTCGGTCGTATCAGGGGCACGTCGCCGTAGAGGACTAGTATCCGGTCCATCTCCTGCATGTGGGGCATCGCCTGCATGACGGCATGGCCGGTCCCCCGCTGCTCGGCCTGCTCCACCCAGATGCCGTCGTAGTCGGCCATCCGCCGGGGTACCAGCTCGCCCCCATGGCCATAGACGACGCCTACCCGCGCCGCTCCCAGGGCCTGCGCGGTGTCCAGGACATGGGCCAGAAGCGGCTTGCCGGCAAGCGGGTGCAGGACCTTCGGCACCCGCGAACGCATCCGTTTGCCCTTTCCCGCGGCAAGTATAAGGATACCGAGCTTCATGACAGCGATACTCCCGGCATGACACCTACTATGGATTGCTCTCAATTACCGGTAACATTTTTGCGTTCATTTGCGGCAAAAAAGAAGGCTCTTTATGGATTCCAGACTGATCGAAGGGGACGGCGGTCCGTAGCACTCTGACCGATGACAGAACAGGCAGTCTTTTCTAAATAAAAACAGCAAGTTATACGACGCCCATCTGGCTTGCTGAGAAGGCGAATTTGCGCAAAATATCCTACCAGTCTGGAATCCATAAAGAGCCTTTCATAGTACCCTCCCCGTTTGGTATTCTTTTACGGCCTCGAAGAAGTAATTTCGTCTCACCGCTACCAGGAAAAACGAATAGAGGGTGGGTTAAGATACATTGTCCCGCCCCCCTCGCTTCGCGCGAAGATTGTCGAGGAACAACAGGATCACGCCCAGGGTGATGGCACTGTCGGCCACATTGAACGCCGGCCAGTGCCAGTCGCCCACATAGAAGTCGATGAAATCCACCACGCGTCCTGTAAGCACGCGGTCGATCAGGTTTCCCACTGCCCCACCGACGACCAGGGAGAGAGCGGCGGCCCTGAGGCGTTCGCGCGGCCCGAGCCGCAGCAGCCAGATGACCAGCACCGCCGACATGATGACGGCAAAGCAGGCAAAGAACCAGCGTTGCCAACCCCCGGCACCGGCCAGGAAGCTGAAGGCGGCCCCTTCGTTATACATCAAGGTCAGGTTGAGCAGCGGCACCAGAGGCAGGGGGCGATAGGGATCGAGCATCGCCGCGGCCAACCACTTGGTCGCCTGGTCGAGCACCACGACCAGCACGGAAAGCCACAGCCATCGGGCCAGCGCCGGGTTTGTTATCAGCTTCATTGGTCTACCGATTGAGTTACTTCATACCTTGGGTCGAGGATCCACGGTGTCTGCAAAGCGTCAACTATAAGGTCGGAGACGTGACCGGACCAGTGCCGGGGAGCGATTTACCAGCTTCCGGCGGCTGGCGACTGGTTTATATGCACTTGCCTTGAGACAACCCCGATCGGTGATAGCATTACGGGTTCCGATGCCTTACACCAAGGAGCACCCATGTCCAATGTCCGTTCCTTTCGAGGAAAACATCCCCGGATCGCCGCTGACGCCTGGATCGACGCTTCCACTGTCGTCATCGGCGATGTGAAGGTTGGTCCCCGCTCGTCGATTTGGCCCCAGTGTGTCATCCGCGGCGACGTCCATCGTATCGAGATCGGGGCCGATACCAATATCCAGGACGGTACCATCCTGCATGTGTCTCACGACAGTCGCTTCCTGTCCGGGGGCGCACCCGTTGCCATCCAGGACCGGGTAACCGTGGGTCATCAGGCGGTGCTGCACGGCTGTGAGATCAGAGACCATTGTCTGATCGGAATCGGCGCGCGGGTGTTGGACCGGGCGGTGCTCGAACCCCGCACCATGGTGGGTGCCGGCTCACTGGTGCCGCCCGGCAAGACGCTCGAGGGCGGCTACCTGTGGGTGGGGACGCCGGTCAAACGCATCCGGCCCTTGAAGGATCAAGAGCTCGAGTACCTGGACTATGTGGCCGAGCACTATGTCAGGCTCGCGGACGCACATAGCAATGAGGCCGCCGGTCCGCTACCCTGAACCCCGGTCGGCATACCGGGTTTGCCGTTCGCCCCGCAGGTAATCGGTAATCGAGTTCGCCTGCCGTCGGTGGAGGTTCCATGGGGCGACTGGGTCGTGCTGACGTTTAGGGGCTGTTGACATTCACCGTTTGGGGTCCGATTGTGGCCCTTTTCCGCGTCGTTTTAAGTTGCAGGTCGATGAACGGAAAACGCAACACGTCACACTTGTCCCGATGCAGGAGGGATCTTTTCCCTCCGGACGACGCCGAATAATTCAGGATTGGTCTCGATTCAGGCCCGGTCTCTCATGCCCCCGCTTGCGTGTGAACGACCGGAGTCCCAGTGCCAGCAGGCCGATCCAGCCCGCGGCGAGCCAGCCGATGACTCCGTCATAGTCTCCCACCAACCATACCAGCGGGGCGTCCGGCGACGGGTGGACGTCGGTCAGGCGGCGGGTCATCCGGATCACGAAGACCCAGCCGGCGTGTAGGCCTATGCACCAGCCGATGTGCCCGCTACGCTCCCGCACCAGACCCAGTAAGACGCCGGCCAGGAACAGGGCCGCCATGGAATCCAGGTGCCTCCATTGGAAAGCGTCGGTAAAGACCCGGACGAATAGCTGCCAGACCCCGAGCCAATCGAAGGCCTCTCCCGCGGGCAGGGCATGGGGCTTCATGAAATGGACCAGAGTGAATAGAGCCGACGACCAGAGGATTGCGGAGCTTACACCACCACTGCGGCGAGCGGCCGAATAGAGGGCGCCGCGAAAGAAGGTCTCCTCCAACAAGCCGATGAGCAGACCGCCGATCAGGGCCTGGATCGACATTTCGACGAGACCGAACAGCCACCCATCCGCCGCGCTGGCGGGTAATCGAATCTCCAGCAGCAGCAGGGTCAGGGTCAGCACCGACAAGAGGGCCACACCGAGCAGCCAGCCTCGCCACAGGGCGTTCAGAAACCGCGGTCGGGAAGCCGCATATCCAAGTGCCTGGCGATCATTCAGGCGCATCGCCTTGAGGAAGGGCCACAGGCCCAGCAGGATGAAGACCTGCGCGACGCGACCCATGACCCGGTGAGGGTCATGGGGTATCCAGCCCGTCTGCAGCAAGGGATAGGTGAGGAGAGCGCCCAGGACCAGACAGGCGAAGAGATAGAGAAAGATGGTGCCGGTTTCGCGCATAGTAGCTCCGCCTGAATAGGCCCGATCGGCCCATAATGTTGACGACATTGCCCTTGGGCGCCACACTTTCGCGGTGTATACATCCCAAGTCTACGGCGATTCGAGGCACGGCGATGGCGTTCTCTCGCCTGAGGCCCTATGAACGAATGCTGGGGGTGGCATCGTCACCATCCGCGCATGATGAACCCGGACCGCATCGCCTGCTTTTTTTCCACCTCCGGCTACAGCGGCGTCGACCGGGCCGCTGCCCATCTGATCCCGGCGCTGGCGAGACGGGGCTATCGGGTGGATTTACTCAAGGTCCGAGGTCACGGGCCCCGGCTCACGACTGTCCCCGCCGGGGTCCGGGTCGTCGATTTGGGCGCGCGCCATACCCTTGCCTGTCTGCCCGCCGTGGCCCGCTATCTGCCCGCCGTGGCCCGCTATCTGCGGGACGAGCGACCTGGGGTACTCCTGTCGGACAAGGACAAGGTCAATCGGATCGCACTCTTTGCCCACCGGCTGTCCGGTGTCCCCACCCGTTTGATCTTCAGCATCGGCACCACTGTTTCGGTCAACCTCGCAAGTCGAGGATTCTTCGAGCGGCGGATTCAGCGCATGTCCATGCGCAGGCTGTATCCGTTCGCCCATCAGGTCATCGTCTGCAGCGCCGGCATCGCCGACGACATGTCCGACTATACCGGACTTGCCCGCGACCGTATTCGAGTAGTTCCGAGGCCGGTGGTGCCGGCGGGTCTGTTCGCCGAGCCGCCGCCGGTCCCCGATCATCCATGGTTCGGACAGGCGGACATCCCCCTCATCTTGGGTGTCGGGGCGCTGTGTGCCCGCAAGGACTTCGCAACCTTACTGCGGGCCTTTGCCCGGGTACGCGCCGAGCGGCCGTGTCGGCTTATGATCCTGGGACGCGGTAACTACCGCGAACAGCTGCTGTCCCTGGCCGGGGAGCTGGGTATTGCGGAGGACTTCAGCCTGCCGGGCTTCCTACCCGAGCCCTATGCCTATATGGCCCATGCGGACCTGTTCGCCTTCACGTCGCGTTGGGAGGGACTCGGATTCGTACTGATCGGCGCTGGCCCTGGGAACCCCTGTGGTCTCCACGGATTGTCCGAGCGGACCGCGCGAAATCCTCGCGGACGGACGCTATGGAACCCTGGTGCCGATGGGCGACGACGCACGCCTCGCCGCGGCCATCTCCGCGACCCTCGCCCATCCCCCGCCTGGGGAGGCGCTCAAGCAGGCTGCCCTGCCTTACGAGATCGAGGCCAGCACGGATGCCTATATCGAGGCCATGGGTCTGCCGACTTGATGTCCGGTGGGGTAGCAATCCCTTCAATGACGAAGATATCAAGTCCCACAATATTATAGACACACTTTTTGAACAGCTGGGGCTGTTTTTGGGACCGGTTTTTCATCGCCTGAAGGGGAGGAATGTGGCCCAGTGCTTTCTGCGGGATGTGCTGATTGTAG
>Ga0056111_1000181_pt1 | contig 9782 bp, 14 predicted proteins | sample WorMetloBBELIZE2_FD_83874 | JGI IMG/M metagenome (GOLD analysis project Ga0056111, IMG submission 83874) | Marine gutless worms symbiont microbial communities from Max Planck institute for Marine Microbiology, Germany - Olavius longissimus B... ... | reverse complement strand
GGGGGGGGGGGGGGGGGGGGGGGGGAAGAAGGCCCCCCCCCCCGGCGGGGCGGGGGGGCGGGTCGCGGGGGGGGGGGGGGGGGGGGGGGGGGGGGGGGCAGGAAAGCCACCTGTGCCGCCTCCTCTCGATTCGGACTCTCGATCATAGGCTGTAGGGCGGCTATCAGGTCGCTCATGCCCAAGCCTCTTCCCTCCGGGTAGAGATAGGGACCCACCAGGAGCGAATAGGCGAGGCCCGGCGCCATCAGATCCAGATCCATCAGGACCACCACCTTGCCCTGGCTGGCCCAGTAGGCCCCGAGATTGGTCAGGAGGGCGGTGCGTCCGACGCCGCCCTTGAAGGAGAAAAAGCTGATGATTTTCATCACGACTCAGGCGGCTGGTACCGGCTTGGAATCCAACACAAATGGGCGTAGGCGCTTGGAGGCGAGTCCGAGCGGGTGAAACTTTCCCGATTGCGACCCGGAATAACCATACAACCCGGCGGTGTCGTCCGGTTCGTCGGCTATTTTCGGGTCTAGAGACCCCGGTGTGGACTCAGATCGATAAGGCCTTTCCGGTTCCGGGTCGGAATAGACCTGACGCCTGGCGCTATCCTCCAGTTTACTGGTTACCTTCAGGCCCCGATATACCGAGGTGGACTGAGGTGGGTAGAGGTCTTGCTCCAGGTGATCCAGATGTTCCAGTCCGCGCCGGAAGAGAGTGTTCAATTCCGAATTGGAACGCTCGCGATAACGCCTTTTTTCGTCTCCGCCGATGCTGGTCAATTCCTGGGCAAAACGCCAGCGCCATTTCCGGTTCGCACCCAAGAGGACGCCGTACTCACAGCACAGGGCCAGCCAGATCCCCTTGGCATCCCGCCCGCGGCTCTCGTGGGCCAACCGGCACAGGGTCGGGTACCGGAAACCGGCATATTCCGGGTCGAGCTTCAGGAGCCCTCGGTACAGCAGGGTGAACAGATGGAAAGTCGCTTGGTCGAGGCGTTGGTCCTTCCGGCCATTTAGAGGGCGGCGTGACCGCCATCCAGAGATCCAGGATCTGCCGGGCGTGGATCAGGTCGTCGCCGGTCAGCTCGATCAGTGCCTCGCCCGGCCGCAGCAGGCCGATCTCGAGATGGCCCCAGAGCCAGGTGCGCAGCCGGCCCGCCAACAGATCCGAGCGACGGACCTCGAAGGCACCGACCAGTTGGCCCAGGCAATCGATTGCCTGAAAGCCGGCGCCACTGTTCAGGGCCTCTTCCAACAGCTCCACCACCGCGCGGCGCAATCGTTCCTTGGCAGGCTCATCCTGATCGAACCGCAGCTGGTCGTACAAATACAGCAGTAAAAGGCTGGTATCCGGGTCGTCCCGCCCCAGGGGTGGGACGACCCGGCCCTGCACCGGCTCGCGCGCACCGGCCAGGCGGGCGCGAATCACCTGCTTGACCGGATCGAAGGAGGCCTCCTCACCCAGGAGACGGCGCAGACCGGCGAGGTATTCGAGCTCTGGGGCCTTGGATGTCATGGGGATGGCCGCAGCCACTCCAGGTCGATCTTCTCTAACCGGGGCTGCCACTCACTGTAGTGAACGGAACGCGAGATCAATTCCGGGTGCCCTTGCAAATCCGGCCGCGCGGGGTGGGTCATGCCATGGGGCCTCCCGCTATGGTCCCGGTCGGAACGCGGTATCCTCCCAAAAGGCATCCAGGGCACAGGGCTTATAGGTTTGGTCGGCCAAGACATGCGTGGGAACCAGGACGACGACCCCGCCTTCTCGGAATATAGCCTCGATATCCTTTTGATCCAGCATCAACTCTTCCGTGTAAGTAGCGGCATCGGCAGGTGCCGGGCGTCCTGCTTCCAGAAAGGTCCACCAGGTGGGTGCCCCCGGCCTGCCGGTAGTTCCGGAAAAAATCGCGCTATCCAAGGACTCCGGCTTGCTTTTCAGCATGTCCCGATACTGTTCTCTCCTCGCGGACAGGCTTGGCGTGTCTTTCGTAGCTGCCGTAGCCTTCGGTGTTTTTCGGATCGGGAAGAAGATGGCGATGTAGAAATTTAGTCAGCGTCACGACACGACGCAAGGGCCTGTCCTCCGGGGGCTTGCAACGCTCGTAGGCGTCCGGTCGCCGGACAGTTTGATGCTCCTCGACGATCTCGGTAAAGGACCGATCCGAGTCGGCGGCGCAGGCCTCCGTCATCGCTTGCTCAATAACGACCGGGATGTTGGCCGAGGGATTCTCCCCAATGGAACGGCAATCGCTCTTCAGGTTGGAGACTGCCTGCTCGTAGCCGGGCTGTTCGTCCAGCAACTTCCGGATCTTTGGTTCGCAGGATTTCATGTCGAATCGATGGGGATCTTATAGGGCTCGCCCGCGATCTCCTTGACCAGCCGTGGAACCAGGTAGCCGGGCAGTAGCGTGCGCAGCTGATCGAGGATCTGAATCGCCGTCGCCTCTTCCAGCTCGTAATGTGCCGCACCCAGGACCCGGTCGAGCAAGTGGAGATAGTAAGGCACAACGGCGCACTCGAACAATGCCTCGCTGAGTGCCGCCAGTCGGTGTGCGCTGTCATTCACGCCGCGTAGGAGGACGCTTTGGTTGAGGAGCAAGACCCCGGCATCGCGCAACCGTTCCAGGGCGCTCCGGGCTGCCGATCCCAGATCGCGGGCGTGATTAGTGTGTACCACCACGACCGGCTGCAGACGGCTCGTGTTCAGGATTTGGCATAGACGCTCGGTGACCCGAGCGGGCAACACGATCGGCAGCCGGGTGTGCAAGCGCAGGCGTCGCAGGTGTGGTATCGCCCCGAGCTTGCCGACCAGTGCGGCGAGGGGTTCGTCGTCCAGCATGAGTGGATCCCCCCCACTCAAGATCACTTCGCGGATCGAGGGGTCTTCCGCGAGCCGGCGGACGGCACCCGCGGCCCGATCAAGCTGGGCGGAGTCCTCTCGGTAGGGGAAATGACGGCGGATGCAGTAGCGACAGTGAATGGCGCAGGCGCCGGTGAGCAGAAGCAAGGCGCGACCCTGATATTTCCGCAGGAGGCCCGGGGTACATACCGCTTCCCGTTCACCCACCGGATCGGCGCTGAAGCCGGGCGGGTCCCAAAGCTCTTCCGCAAGAGGCAGGACTTGGCGCAGCAGGGGATCCTGGGGCTCCGACGGCGCCATGAGCGCGACATAGCCGCGTGGTACCAGCAGGCCGAATCGCTTCGCCGCCGCGCGCGCCGCGGGGAGTAGTCCCCGGTCGAGGTCCAGGATACTGATGAGTTCTTCCGGGCGGGTAATCGCCCTGCTCAGCTCCTGCTGCCACGCATGACGAGTGTCGAGGATTTTCTTTTCGGTTATCAAGTTGCTTCCGGCAGGGAGCCGTGCCCACCGCCCCTGCATCAGGAGAAAGAATTACAACCGGTAACGAGTATAATCAGGGACCGAGAAAAGCAGCGGATGCTGCGACTACCCGAGACTAGCGATGTTGATCTATCTTCACGGCCTCAATAGTTCCAATCAATCCCACAAGGCGGAGGTGCTGCGCGAGCTGTTGGCGCCCAGCCATGTTCCGGTGCCGTCTTATCCGGCCCATCGACCGGATGCGGCTATCGCAAAGCTCAGTGATTTTTTCCGCGGGCTACGCGAGGAACGGCCACCCATCGTCGTCGGCAGCTCCATGGGCGGCTTCTACGCCCAGTATCTGGCCCGGCAGTTTACCTTCAGGCATCTGTTTCTCATCAACCCGGCACTTACGCCCTGGGATCTGCTGCGGGGTTTCGAGGGTACGTCCCAGACCACCGCCTACGGCGAGACCTACGTCATCGATCGGGATCTGATCGAGAGTACCCGGAAATACGGGATCGATACCCCCTGCGACGGGGTCCCGACTACTCTGTTTCTGGACCAGGGCGACGAAGTGATCGATTTTCGCATCGCCGAGTCGCTGTATCGCGACTGCGGCAGGCTCCTGATCTTCCCAGGTGGGAATCATGAGTTCCAGCACCTGGAGGCGGCCATCGCTGTGATCAGGAATGAAGTTACAAAGGATTAGGGCTCCGACAGCAGGCGCTTGGGGAAATAGGTGACGCCGGTAAGCCCGGCGAAGTGGTCGTCGATGGTAACCAAGGTCACCTCGTAGCGGCGCGCTGTCGCATAGATCAAGGCATCGGCGAAGGAAAGGTGATGTTCCAGAGACAAATCCGCCGCATAGAGCGCCAGCGCGGTGGTCAGCGGAATGACGTGGGTTTAGTTGGTCAGGGCCATGACCTCCATAACCAATGTCTCGTTGCGCTCACGCTTGACCCACTTATAGAGCTCGAATTAGAGGCAGGTGGGAACGATCAGCGACTCGGGCTCGGTCAAAAAAGGGGCAAAACGTTCCGCGAGAACACCATCCGTCAGCCACTCGATCCAGCCGCAGGTATCGACCAACACCTCCATCAGTAGCGATCTCTGCGGTCGCGGTACCCTTCCGGGTTCGCCCTCTTGAGCAGACCCCGGGATTTTTCGATGGAACGCAGCGGAACCAGCTCGATAACGGATCCTTTTGTAATCAGGGCAAGCTTCTGCCCGGCGTACAACCCCAACTCATCACGAATGGCCTTGGGGATAGCAAGTTGGTACTTGCTGGAGAGGGTGACGGCGATCATTTTTACACACCCTGAATCGATACTGAATCAGTAAAATATAACCCGCTGCCAGAAATGCCGCAAGTGGTGCCGACGGGTATATTATCGGCACTAATATCACCCCGAATCCTCAAGCAAACAACCGCTCGAAGATGCGGAATCCCGCGACATAGGTACCGATGGCCGACCCGAGCGTGGAGAACAGGAACACCAATAGGGCGCGCGAGACCCGGTTACGCCACCAGCCTTTGATGGCGGCGGTATCCCGACGCAAGCGCCCGAAGTCGCCGATACTGGGCCGCCGCAGATAGAGTTCCACCGCGCCCGTGACCATACCGGCACCGATGGCGGGATTCAGGGAGGTCAGGGGGGCGGCCAGGAAGGCGGTAATCACCGTCAGCGGGTGGCCGGCGGCGACGGCGGCACCCAGGGCGGAAAGGCTGCCGTTGATGAGTACCCAATCCAGCACGACCCGCAGACCGAGCCCCGGACTCTGGTAGAAGCCGTAGCTGAAGCCCCCGAGGACCAGGACGACGACGAGCCAGGGGATGAGCTTGGGCCAGCGTTGCGGTGACGGCAACCGATCGAGCTCGGCCTTGGGGTCCCGCCCCGGCACCTCCCGCAGGTGGCCCGCCACGCCCTCGAGGTGTCCCGCTCCGAGCACCGCAAGGACCTTTTCGGGGCGCTTGCCCGCGATCTCCTCGCGTAGCCGGGCGGCCATGTAACGGTCACGTTCCTCGATCAGGGGGACATAGAGATCCCGGCGATCCTCGGCAAATTCGGCAAAGGTGGTCTCCAGCACATCACCGGCCTTGAGGCGTTCGATTTCCTCCTCCGTGACCTTCTCGCGAGAGAATAGCGTCGCCAGCAGACCCGAGAAGAGCCCGAACCGTTTCCACCAACTGAGATTCCCTGCGGCCCGCTTCAAGGTGACGCCGATCTCCCGGTCCACCAACAACACCGGGAGCCGGCGCTCCCGTGCCATCAGGACGGCGGCTCGCTGCTCGGCCCCCGGCTCGATGCCGAACTGATCCGCCAACCGCTGCTGGTAGGCGGCCAGGGCCAGGCTCGCCACGACCATGTAGACGCGGCCTTGGCGGATCACGGAAAACAGGTCCATACGCGCAAGGGCGTCCGGGTCCACGAGCGCCTGGTGTCGGCTGGGACAGAGTTCGACGGCCACCGCGTCATAATCACCACTCTGAAGCAGCTCGCGTACCTTGTCCGCGCTGGCGCGGGAGACGTGAGCGGTGCCCAATAAGGTCAGCTCGGAATCGCCCAGACGGACATCGATTCTCGGTTCCTCGGATGCGTGCATGTTCAGCCTCGGGTCCTCAGGACGATTAGGGATGGTGACATGATACTAAGGCGTGTTGACATTCATCATTCCTGGGTCCGGTTACGGCCCTTTTCCGCGTTGGTATATACTCGTCGCACGTGAATATTTTGGTAAGCGAGGTGTGCTGATCGTGCCCGAGAGCAAGGCGCGACGAGGAGGAATAGCCAGACCCTATTGCGGCGAGTCGCAACGCGGCTATCAGGTGCGAGTGGCATGCATCGCGGCGAAATATTCACGTGTGACGGGTATAGGTTGCAGCTTGATCAACGGAGCCCGTAGGATGGGCTGTGCCCACCGCTATCGAATGCGCAGGAAAATTCTTGACTAATTCACTATGATATAGCTATGCTTTTATCAGGGGTTTGTCCGGTGGTTTGCGTGTATGAGGGCTAACATAGGACATGTAGCCCTTCATCTCCGCCCCGGATCCCGATCTCGGACACGGGAAATCAAAGGATTCCGTCTGCATCGAACCTAAATCAAGGGAAAACGACCATGAGACTCTCTACCAAAGGAAGATATGCGGTTACCGCCATGCTGGATCTGGCATTGCACTCCGGCAAGGGGCCTGTGACCCTGGCCGATATCTCCGTGGACCAGGGTATTTCCCTGTCTTACTTGGAGCAGCTTTTCGCGGCCCTGCGCAGCAAACAACTGGTCCGGGGTGTGCGTGGTCCGGGCGGTGGTTACTACCTCGGCAGACCGTCCGACGAAATCTCCATCGCGGATATCATCTGTGCCGTGGATGAGTGGGTCGGATTCACGCACTGCAACGGGCAGGAAGACTGCCGCAGTGGTGACCGTTACCTTACTCACACCCTCTGGGACCAACTCAGCGACGAGGTCTTCAGTTTTTTGGATGCTATCTCGTTGGCCGACTTGGTACGGCGGGGCCTTGGTGACGGCGCCGAGGTCGATCACACAGACCAGCCTGTTGCAGACAGAAAACGGGCTGCCTGACCGATCCGCCCCTCTGGGGTGCAAGGGCAAACTCGTATCAGGAGTACGCCTGACCGCTCCGGAGTCGGGCGATGACGGGAGACGTCGAGGGACGTACCCCTCGCCATAAGAAAAAGGACTCCGCGGCCTGCTCTACGAGCATGCCCAGACCATCCAGGGCACAGGCGGCCCCTTGTTCCCTGCCCCAACGTAGAAAGGGGGTAGGCGTATCGCCGTAGAACATGTCATAGGTCCAACCGCCCACGACCAGACAGTCGTGAGGAATCGCAGGTACGCCCCCATCGAGACCGGCGGAAGTCGCGTTGATGATCAGGTCGAAACGGCGTCCGCTCAGCCCTTCCAACCCAAACCCGCTGACTCGATCCGCCGCGGCGGCCGCGGCCAGGTCCAACGCCTTGGCGACAGTACGATTGGCAATGACCAAGGTACCCAACGCCATATCCAGAAGGGAAGGCAATACCCCGCGGGAGGCGCCCCCGGCCCCGAGCAGAAGTATCCGCTTGCCGCCGAAATCGAAGCCGTGGTTTTCGGACAGATCCCGCACCAGACCGATCCCATCGGTGTTATCCCCGCCCAGGCGCCCGTCGGGAAGCCTGGTCAGGGTGTTGACCGCACCTACGCGCTTGGCCCTGGGGCTGCGTTCGTCGACCAGCTCCCAGGCCTGCTCTTTGAAGGGAAGGGTGACATTCATACCCTGTCCGCCCGCGGCGAAGAAGCGCCGCACGTCTCCGGCGAAATCGTCCGGGTTGCCCAGGATGCGTCCATACGTCATGTCGTGCCGGGTCTGGCGGGCAAACTCGGCATGGATGAACGGCGACTTGCTGTGCGCGATGGGATTGCCGATGACGGCGTACTTATCGGCCATGCTTTCAGCGGATTCGATCAATCCCGGAGCTAACGGGCAACATCCTTGGCGTAGTAGGTCAGGATGGCGTCCGCCCCGGCGCGTTTGATGCAGATCAGAGCCTCGAGGACGACGGCCCGTTCTTCCAACCAGCCGTTCCGGCTCGCGGCCTTGAGCATAGCGTACTCGCCGCTGACCTGGTACACCAAGGTCGGGGCCCCGAAGCGGTCCTTGACGCGTCGGACCAGATCCAGGTATGGCATGCCGGGTTTGATCATGACCATGTCGGCCCCCTCGCGCAGGTCCAGGGCCACCTCGCGCATGGCCTCATCGCCGTTGGCTGGATCCATCTGGTAGCTGTATTTGTTTCCGCCGCCCAGGTTGGCGGCGGAGCCCACGGCATCGCGGAAAGGCCCGTAAAAGCCGGAGGCATATTTGGCCGAATAGGCCAGGATGCGCGTGTGGGTCCGGCCCGCTTCCTCCAGCGCCGCCCGGATGGCACCGATGCGCCCGTCCATCATGTCCGAGGGCGCCACTACGTCCGCCCCGGCCTCGGCGTGGGACAGGGCCTGGCGGATGAGTACCGCCACCGTCTCATCATTCAGGACATAGCCGGTCTCGTCGATGAGACCGTCTTGACCGTGGGTGGTAAAGGGATCCAGGGCAACGTCCGTGATCACACCCAGATCCGGTACGGCATCCTTCAGGGCCCGCACGGCCCGCTGGGCCAGTCCGTCGGGATTGTAGGCCTCACGGGCATCCTCGGATTTGGCCGCCGCCGGGGTGACGGGAAACAGCGCCAGGGCCGGGATGCCCAGGGTTTGGAGCTCGCGGGCCGTTGCCACCAGCAGGTCGATACTCATCCGCTCCACCCCCGGCATGGAGGCTACGGGCTCCCGCCGGTCGGTCCGCTCCAGGACGAATACCGGGTAGATCAGATCATCCGGCGTCAGACGTGTCTCCCGCATCAGCCGGCGGGAGAAGTCGTCGCGGCGCATGCGACGCATGCGGGTTAGGGGATAACCAGTGAAAAAGGCGCTTTCGGCAGTCATGGGTCGATCCGGATCGGTTAGGGATAAATCGAGTTGCTCGCCCAGCGAGACCGGGAAAACAACTGGGAGTGTCCGCCGCTTCACAGCAAAGAAAAACCGGCGTGGAAGCCGGTTTTTCCATCAGGGCATGGCCTTGATATCGGCGTTGAACCGCCTCTTGTGTCGAGCCGCCTTGTTGCGGTGGATGAACCCCTTGCCGACCGCACTGTCGATGACCGGGACGGCCGCCTTGAAGGCATCCGCCGCGGCCTGTTTGTCACCTGCCCAGATGAGCCGGACGACCTTCTTCATGGCAGTGCGCATCGCGCTGCGAAAAGATGCGTTATGCCGACGGCGCTTCTCCGCCTGGCGGGCGCGCTTTCGGGCTTGGAGTGAATTGGCCAAACTGAACGCTCCTTCGGATACGTTATGCTATACAAGTAAACTGATTATTCTCTAAGAGGCTATCACGGCCTGTCAACTTTGCGCCTTGTCCATCGGAGTAACAAACAACAATCACTGCCTCGAAAAACCCGATGCCATCGCTTACGCGATGAGCGACAATGAGGCGATCAGCCCCGACAAGGCCCAGGCAAAACTGTCCCACACCATCGACAATGCCCGACGATCACGGCTTGGATCTTTACGAAGACTCAATCCCTCCCCTTTAGAGGATGTCGCAAAAGCCCCTCTCCCGCCGGGAGGGTGTCGCAAAAGTAGCGCAGGCGGTCCCCGCCTGCATCGAAAAATGCAGGCGGGGACGCCTGCGCTACGCCTCACGGATGGGCTTTTGCAGCACCCTCGCCGGGAGAGGGGTTGGGGGGAGAGGGGGTCGAAGGGCGAAGATCGGTGCCTTTTGCGACACCCTCCTTTACTTTCAGGTTCATCTCAGAGCCTGTTTACGATCTTTAAGTCAAAGTGATTTTGACCCCGAGGAAAAGCGATGAGAGATTCCTACCCAAGTGATATAAGCCGAGAGCAGTTTGAGCCCTTACAGGCTATATTCGAGCCGG
>Ga0056111_1000179_pt1 | contig 9793 bp, 7 predicted proteins | sample WorMetloBBELIZE2_FD_83874 | JGI IMG/M metagenome (GOLD analysis project Ga0056111, IMG submission 83874) | Marine gutless worms symbiont microbial communities from Max Planck institute for Marine Microbiology, Germany - Olavius longissimus B... ... | reverse complement strand
TTGCGTTACGGAACGCATCACCCGGCGTCGGTTCGAGATTGCCTGTTAATCCACGGATTCGACATCGGGGGAGTGGTCGAACGGGGGATGAAATACCATGTATACGAACGGGCCAGAGATCATATGTCGGCCATCGCGCGGGATGCCGACGTGGAACTGATACCGGTGTATACCAACATCCGGCACCTCTGGGACGATCGAGACCTGTGGCTGGATAAATTTTTCGGTGCCGTGCTCGCGGCCGCTGGCCATGCATTTTCCTCCCGGATCAACCTTTTGTATATTGCCTCATCCTACGACCTGCACATTTGCATCCATGCGGGTCACACCTGTTGCTGGATCCTGAATTCTCGAGCCATGGGCTGCGCCTCCGTCATCGGGACGTTTCCCTGCCTCGACTGGAGAAGCTGCGCATTGTCGCCGAATGGGACGTTGCGTTTCAAAACTTTCGTGTATGTCTGGCCAACGTGCCGGACCGGCTCAACTGCGGTCGGTGTGAAAAATGCGTCCGGACCATGGCCGGTCTGGCGGCGCTTGGCCTGCTCGATAAAACACAGGCATTCCAGGGGGATGACCTGACGCCGGAACATTTCTCGGGATTCAGTATCACCATCCGTACCCGGGATCCCTTTTATCGCGAGCTTATACCGCATTTGAAAGAACACGGGCGGAATGACCTGGCCGCGACCATCGAGAAAAAGCTCCCCGAAAATCCGCATTATTCGATGAAGGCAACAGGCGCTGAATAAAATGGAAATGTTCGGAACCATTACCGGATTAAGAGCATCGGGATGAAAATCTGAATTGACTAAACAGATACCGGGCCAAATTTTATAATAGTTCCGCATACACCAATATGAGGATGGATCATGCAGCTGAAACAGCTCGAGACGTATAAATGGGAAGTTCCCAAAACCGGGGCCATGCGGGTGCCGGGCATTGTCTATTCCAGTCCCCGGATGATGGAGGGACAGGACCACGCCGAGCCGCTGAAACAGGTGAGCAACGTGGCGACGCTTCCGGGAATATTAAAGGCATCCCTGGCCATGCCGGACATGCATTGGGGATATGGATTTCCCATTGGTGGTGTCGCGGCCTTTGACTGGGAGACCGGTGTCGTATCTCCCGGCGGTGTTGGTTACGATATCAACTGTGGTGTCCGGTTGGCAACGTCCCAATTCGAGGAAAAAGATGTCAGGCCAAAGCTGAAGGAGCTCGTTGACGCCCTTTATCAGCATGTGCCCTGTGGTGTCGGATCCACTGGCTCCATCAAGCTGTCTGTGAAGGAAGAAAAACGGGTACTGGTGGAGGGAAGTCGCTGGGCGGTACGACAGGGATATGGTGAGGACGCCGATGTGGAACATACCGAGGATGGCGGCTGCCTTGAGCATGCCGATCCGAGCCTGCTTAGTGAACGGGCCCTGACCCGGGGGAGAAAGCAGCTCGGCACGTTGGGCTCCGGCAACCATTTTCTGGAAGTGGGCGTTGTGGATGAAATCTTCGACGGATCCATCGCAGAAGCATTTGGGTTATTCGAAGGTCAAATCACGCTGATGCTCCATTCCGGGTCTCGGGGGCTCGGATATCAGGTGTGCGATGATTTTCTGGCAGTCATGAATCGGAATATCGGTCGACTCGGGGTGGATCTGCCGGACCGCCAACTGGTCTGCGCCATGATTCAGTCCGATGAGGGGCAAAACTATCTGAACGCCATGGCCTGTGCCGCCAACTACGCATATGCCAATCGTCAGATGCTGCTTCATCTGTCACGGGAAGTATTCTCGCGGGTATTTGGTCTCGGTCCGGCCCATCTCGGAATGCACCTGGTTTATGACGTGTGCCACAACATTGCCAAAAGGGAGAAACATATTGTCGACGGGGTAGAGCGATGGGTGTGCGTGCATCGGAAGGGGGCAACCCGGTCCTTTCCGTCGGGGCATCCCGCCCTGCCGGAGGACTACCGGGAAACAGGTCAGCCGACTCTTATCCCCGGGGACATGGGCACGGCTTCCTATGTGCTCGTGGGTACGCAGAAAGCCATGGACGAAACATTTGGCTCAACGTGTCATGGTGCCGGTAGGGTGCTGAGCCGTAAAGCCGCTAAGAAAAAGAGCAAGGGCCGGTCGATCTACAGAGAGTTGGAAGATAAAGGCATCCTGGTGCGCTGGACCGGCCGCTCCACATTGGCTGAAGAGATGCCGGAGGCCTATAAGGACATTTCCGAGGTGGTTTCGGTGGTACATGGTGCCGGGATCAGCAGGCGGGTGGCCAGGCTCAGACCCATGGCCGTTGTCAAAGGATAAACGCTGTTTTGAGATGTCATCTCAAAACAGCGTTTAAACGTGATGAGGGAGCGTGGGGTGCTTGAGATAATAGTTGCCAGGGGTAATTTCAGGGGCGATTGAAGTCTGAGTTAACCATCTAATAGCAGATGGCGCTGTTTTCTAACGCCTTGCCCTCGGTCGCGATCCGGGCCAGAGAATCCAATTCAAGTCTTTTATGGGCCGCGAATGTGGGCTCGATGGACGGTTCTAGAATCACCTCCATGCATTTGTCTACGCCCGTACTTGCTTAAAACCAAATCGATCTATATAACCTGACGCCATAGACGGTCGTGATTGGTTGAAATTCGGTGTGGGGTTTAGTACCGAATACCCCGATTTCCGATACTCAATTACCCAATCCGAAAGGATTCTCTTTGGACGCAGTACAGGCGGTTGCCCTCGGCGCACTTCAGGGATTAACGGAATTTTTACCGGTCAGCAGCTCGGGCCATCTGGTTCTGCTTCAGAACCTGTTTGGGCTCAAGGAACCCGAGCTTTTATTCAATATCTGCCTCCACATCGGCACACTGGCGGCGGTATGTATCATTTTTGCACGTGATATCGGTCGGCTGTTTCTCACATTTTTCCGAATGCCTTCCCTGGCAACGACCCATGGCGGCTTAGGGAGACTCCTGGAAGAGCACCCGGATGCGAGAATGATCGCCCTCATTGTCGTGGGCAACGTGCCCACAGCTGCCCTCGGGCTCATGTTTCATCAGGTGGTCGATACCATTTTCGGGTCTGTTCTGATTGTCGGGGGGATGCTCCTGGTAACCGGCACCATACTCTGGATGACGCGATGGGCGCCTGCTGACGGTCGGTCCGTGGCCTCGTTCACTGTCAGGGACGCCCTTATTATTGGAATCGTGCAAGGCCTGGCAATTATACCGGGAATGTCCCGATCCGGAGTAACCATCTCCACGGCCCTTTTCCTGGGCATAAACCGGGAGGTGTCCGGCCGATATTCGTTCCTGCTTTCCATCCCTGCCATTGTGGGCGCCCTGGCCCTCGAGCTGAAATCGGGGATCGGCAACGCCATACCGATCGGTATCATTGTTTTGGGCACCATGATGGCAGCCGTGGTGGGATCCATCGCACTCATGATCCTGCTGAGCATGGTAAAGAGGGGAAATCTTCATCGTTTCTCTCCCTATTGCTGGATCGTAGGAGGCGTTGCCCTTGCCTGGGGTCTCCTGATGTGATCTCCAGGGAAACGGTTTTACGCACAGTAATAGAGAGCGCGGGAAAATTCCGCCGGATGGTGCGGTCGAAAGTGATTCTATAGCGAATCTCATAAATCCGTTCCGATTGGAACAGCGCAACAGCGCAATCTGTTGCGGGCGGGTACAGTGCCCTGCCCTACGAAAGCTTTACAGAACTGTAACGTAGGGCCGGGCACTGTACCGGCCATTGGCGTTCGTCAAACGGAAATTTTTTTAACAACGGCTATATATAGAAAGGAGTGACCCACTATGAATCCTGGTATTTTCAGAGAATACGATATCCGCGGCATCGCCGGCAAAGATATGACGGAAAACGATATGGTGCTTCTGGGGAAGGGCATCGGCAGTTACCTGCAACGGAAGGGAAATAAACGGATCAGCATCGGCAGGGATTGTCGCGAGACATCGGATGCCTATTCGGAGCGGATGATCGAGGGGCTGACGGCAACCGGCTGCGATGTTGTGGATATCGGTATCTGTCCGACACCGGTCTCGTATTTCTCGATCCGCCATCTCAATCTGGAGGGCGGCGTGATGATCACCGCCAGCCATAATCCCAAGGAATACAACGGTGTCAAAATGTCCAGCGGCACCGATTCCATCCACGGCCATCAGATTCAAGAAATCCGCCAGTGCATTGAATCAGGGGATTTTGTGGAGGGGAAGGGCACGCGGGATACCTACGACATTCTGCCGCCATACATCGATTATGTACTCAATAATATTCGGCTTGATAAACCGCTTCGTGTGGGGATTGATGCCGGAAACGGAACCGGCGAATTGACGGCCCTGCCGATTATCAAAGGCCTCGGCTGTGAAATCCACGACATTTATTGCGATATGGACGGAACCTTCCCGAATCATGAGGCCGATCCCACCGTGCTGAAAAATATGCAGGATCTGGTGGCGCTGGTGAAACGTGAAAAACTGGATGTCGGGATCGGTTATGACGGCGACGCCGATCGGATCGGTGTTATCGATGAAACGGGGAACATCGTCTTCGGTGATCGTCTGATCATTATCTTCGCCAGGGAAATCCTTTCCAGAAAGCCCGGTGCCACATTTATCTCGGAAGTCAAGTGTTCCAAGACGATGTACGACGATATCGAAAAACATGGCGGGCGGGCGATCATGTGGAAAACCGGGCATTCGCTGATCAAAAAGAAAATGAAGGAAGAAAAGGCGGAACTGGCCGGAGAAATGAGCGGCCACATGTTTTTTGCGGATCGGTATTTCGGATATGATGATGCGGTATACGCCTCCTGCCGCCTGCTGGAAATACTGGCACATTCCGGAAAGACCGTCTCCGAATTGCTCGCCGATGTCCCCAAGACCTTCAACACACCGGAGATAAGGGTGGAATGCCCGGATGACATCAAGTTTGATGTCGTGGCCAGGGTCACCGAGTATTTCAAGGAGAAATACAATGTCATCGACATCGATGGTGCCCGTATCGTTTTTGACGACGGCTGGGGATTGGTGCGTGCTTCCAACACGCAACCGGCATTGGTTCTCCGATTTGAAGCACTGTCAGAACCAAGATTGAATGAAATCCAGAACCTTGTCGAAACTGCCCTGGAGAAGATGAAAAAAAATATGTAGTGTCGTGTCCTGGAAGTTTTTACCCAAAAAACGGAGTGGTTACCCCAATTGTCGGCCTTGGAACGAGCAAAAATCCGAAGCACGAATGTTCCAATGCCCCAAACAATTGACAAAAAATCAATAAACATCCGGTCGATGCATTACATGGTGTGGTAATTTGAATTTGGGTCATTCGATACTTGCCCGCCTCAGTTAGGCGGGTGAAATTCGAATATCGAATTTCGAATTTCGAATTTCGTGCTTTGTCGATCGAAGCCTAAGGATCAACCCAAAGAAAGGCTGTATCTTTTTTTGCGCAAATTGTGGGACACGACACCAGACGTCGCCTCTAGACCCCTGTCCGGCGTCAACCGGGAAGTTTTTCAGGCACATGCGGACCCACCACGGTGTCCAAACCTTTGCTATGGAATCCCTTGACAAAAAGATTTTCGCTACCCTTTTTGTATCCATTTTTGCGGTGATTACCGGTGTCGGGATCGTCGTACCGTTACTTCCGGTCTATGCCCATCGCCTCGGGGCCGGTGGTATTTATATCGGTCTCATATTCGGAGCATTCTCCCTTTCCCGGTCGGTATTTCTTCCTTATTTTGGACGGCTGTCCGACCGGAAGGGCCGCAAGCCGTTCATCGTTATCGGCCTGTTGGCATATGCCCTAATATCCATCGGGTTTATCGTCTCCGAAAGTGTTGAAGCGCTGATTGGCCTCCGGTTTATTCAGGGCATTGTTTCGGCCATGATCATGCCGGTGACCCAAGCCTATGTGGGCGACATCACGCCCGAGGGGCGGGAGGGATTTACCATGGGCCTGTTCAACATGTCCGTGTTCTGCGGATTGAGCCTGGGTCCCCTTCTCGGCGGTGCCATCAATGACTGGTTGAGTCTCGACATGGCCTTTCTTTGCATGGGGTTGCTGGCCTTTACCGGATTCTTACTGAGCATAACGCTGCTGCCGTCAGTCCGGTCGAAAAAGGTTGTCACCCGGGGTATGGCGCCTCTTCCCTGGAAGTGGTTGCTCCGGGACAGGCATATCGGGGGCCTGTTCGCGTTGCGGTTTGCCTATACGGCCGCCATCGGTATGATATGGGGATTCCTTCCCGTCCTGGCGGCAGTGGAATATGATATGCCCAGCGCCTCCATCGGCATACTCGTGATGCTGGGGGTATTTGTCAGCGGCGTCCTTCATGCCCCCATGGGCGTTCTGGCCGACCGCATCAGCCGCAGGGCGCTTGTGATTATCGGCGGCGGTGTTGCCACGGCCGGCGTCTTGTTGTTCCCATGGGCCGACGGATTCTGGGATCTTTTTATCGCCAATGTGCTGTTCGGCATCGGCGGCGGCATTTCCATGCCGGCAGTCATGGCCATGGCGGTGACCTGCGGGAATCGGGCGGTGGCCATGGGATCGGTCATGGGACTGCTCACCATGGCACACAGCACGGGCATGCTTGCCGGATCCATTGTCGCCGGCATAGCCATGGATTTCCTTCAACTCCGTCATGCCTTCATAATTGGTGCCCTCATTATGGTTTCCGGTGCCATCCTGTTTCTCTGGGCGACATATCCAAAATCCGATACGACAGATATGTCGGCCGACACCCGCCCCCTAGTACCTTGGGACTAGTGTCTTCTCGTCCCACATTCCAGCGCGCGCCTTCTTCATCAAGCTCCAACCATCTGTAATCATTAATTAAATATTTCTTATCGACAGGGATTTGTCTCCGATGGAGAGATCCATCGGCATTTAGGACAAAACCGGAATAATATTTGCAGTGCCTCATTCCGGATGGTTGAACTAGTCATCCGTCGGTTTTCTGACAGCATTGTCGATATGCCGAATACGCATGAGGGCAATCCATCATTTCCCCAATTGGTAGAAACGTTTCTGGATGGATTGTCTTGACACAGATCATCTCAGGGAGGACGCAGCCATGACTCGCAAAGTTTCTAAAAGGAAAAAACACGGAAAGAAAAAGCCCGGGCGTTCATGCCGTGTTTGTGGGAAAGATCCTGCACCGAATTACTTCTTCTGCAGGGCTTGCCATCAACGCGTTGTCGAATCCAATGGCAATGAGACAGAAGAATTTCGCGTGCTGATCTATCTTTCCCGAAGCCGGACGAAGCCCCTGTCCTCAGGGACCTCATGTAACGGGCTGTCGGTGCGGTAACGGTACGCATCGATGGATACCATTGCATACCATTCTTTCCTCTCTCCATTTTCTTCCGCAATCTCTTACGGGAGAATCAAATTCCCATAACCATTGTCCCCGGGATAGGTCCCGGTTGCATAGAAGGGGATAACGGTATAGAATTGTTCCATTCTGTAATCTATCCGGGAGATCCAACATGCAGGAACTGACGAAAGCCCAGCAAGGACGGATTGCCATTCGGGCTTTCAAAACCATTGCCGACGCTCTGGCCCTGCGGGGGTTTTATCGGCCCAACGGCCAATCCGGGAAGACGCTGGAGCGGGCCCTGAGTACGCTTTGCCCGGAGATCTACGGGAGCATGAACGAACTCCGGCGGATCGAGCTGCAGGGCCTCGAATATGTGCTCGACCGTCTTCCAAGGGGCATCGAGTCCTGCAATCGTATCGTCCTCACCGCCCAGGAGGAATTTGAAGATACCCCCTTCGAATCGATTCAACCCCTGAAACGACGACGCCTATCCTACCGGGTGTCCGAGCGGGAGATTTGCTTTGTGATCACCCGGGGTCTTAGCGAAATCTATGATATCCTTACCCACCTTACCTTTTTGAATATCGAGGCAAAAAAAATATATGGCCAGATGACCGATGACCGTGGCCAAGTCACCACGGAATGGCAGGCCATAGCCGAATACATGCAGAATGACGGTGATCCATCCGAGGGAGAACTGGATCAGGCTCTGTGGGATCTGAGCATTCTTCTGGGGCGTACGTATCAGGAAACACGGGAGACCTATCGTTCCCTGGAAAAGCACCGCGAGGAGACCAACAGCAACAACGGTCTGTTTCGAATCGTTTTTGATCTGGGAACGCGGGTGGAGGCCGAACACACGAACCCGGATCATGCCCTCCGTATCTACTTTACGCCCGCTCTCCCGGAACTGATCGGCCACCATAAATACGGAGAGGCCTGGGCCCGCCACATCAAGGAAAAACTTCTGGAGCTAGATGTCCTCGATCGACCATTGCATATTATCAGTGCGAATATGCACAGCGTCGTCAACTCGCTCTATGCCTTTGCGGCGCTGAAGGATTTACGGCCGGACAAAATATCAAAGGACTTATACACCTTTTTTAGTGCGGTACGTGAGCGTTCCGATGACGTCCGAAAATTCGCACTGAACCACGGGATGATCGAGGTGCCGGATGTCTCCGGAGCCCAGATCGACTGCCAGATCATCGATCCCCTCCACTTGGCCGGCATTCCGCTGCATCCTTATTTCCATATCGATTTGAAGGCGATCAAAGCGGACCAGCCGCTCATCCTGGTCATCGACTATGCCTTCGGCACCCAGGCCTTTGAAGTAATGGATGAGCTGCTCGACGTATTGTGCACAGAAATGGATGCCCGGGCCCCGGGTATCGATTCGATTTCGATCATGGGCAAAGCCGGAATACTCCCCGGCCAAACGGGGGATATTCTGCTCGCCACCGCGCATGTTATCGAAGGCTCCACCGATAATTATATCGTTGAAAATGATCTGACACCGGGAGACTTCGAAGGTCCGGAGACCATATACGTGGGACCGATGGTCACTGTTCTTGGTACATCTCTTCAAAACCGCGATGTGCTCGAACGATTTCAAACCACGACCTGGCAGGCGGTGGGGCTGGAGATGGAGGGGGGACACTATCAGCGGGCGATCAGTGCCGCCATCATTCGAGGACATATTCCGCCGAATGTCAAACTTCGGTACGCCTACTACGCATCGGATAACCCGCTGATCAGCGGTCAGACCCTGGCTTCAGGAAGCATGGGTGATGAAGGAATCCGGCCTACCTATACGATTACGAAGGTCATCCTGCAGAAGATTCTGAACCGAGCAGATGCTTCCTGACAAACGCTCTTCTGGAAGAACCCGCGGATCATGCTTATTCTAATCAAGGATTGTAAACAAGCAGGGTGCAGGTCAGTTCAAACGGCGAAGATGATGCATCTATTGGTTTAAACAAGTTCAGACATCGCGGAGGCAGCATGAAGCCAACCCAGTGGATTATTCTATTCTCGATAATGATGCTGCTGTGTCAGGGAACAGGGCGTATCGCCGGGGCCGAACCGGATGAACCGGAAGAGCCGCCAACCCGGATCTATAGAACCATCGGTGTGATGCCCTTTTTTATGGGCCGATGGAATCCAAAGGCCAAGGAAGCCGAACAGAACATGCTGGCCTGCTCACTGGCCCAGGTGTGTGCCCCGGATCCCTCCATCCGGCTGGGGGCGGACCGGGCCATGACCCGAATGGTGTTCGATTGGCTCAATATTCGATTCGACCGGGAACTGGTTCCGTTGGAACGATCCAGGGAGGCGTTTGCTGAGCTGGCGGTGGATCTTGAAAACGACACACCGCGCAAACTTACCATGGATCTGGGTAAGATGATCGGGGCGGACCTGATCGTCACCGGCACGGTATGGCGTTATCGGGACCGCGGCGGTGTCGACGGCT
>Ga0056111_1000178_pt1 | contig 9825 bp, 8 predicted proteins | sample WorMetloBBELIZE2_FD_83874 | JGI IMG/M metagenome (GOLD analysis project Ga0056111, IMG submission 83874) | Marine gutless worms symbiont microbial communities from Max Planck institute for Marine Microbiology, Germany - Olavius longissimus B... ... | reverse complement strand
GTCAACCAGGTGGGAGGCAACGACAGCCTGCTGTTTGACGGATTGAGCACGGTATTCGATCGGGACGGCCGGATTGTCGGCTCTGGTCTGGATTTTAAGGAAGACCTCATTGTCTATGATACGGAGACAAATCAATCCGATATTCACCCGGCAGCCGGGTCGGACATCGAGTCGTTGCAGGCGGCATTGGTGATGGGCACCCGTGACTATGTTACCAAGTGTGGATTTTCCAGAGTTGTCATCGGACTCAGCGGGGGTATCGACTCGGCCCTGACGGCCTGGATTGCAGCCCGGGCGCTGGGCCCGGAAAACGTGTCCACGGTATTCATGCCGTCCCGTTATACTTCCGAGGAGAATTTTGAAGATACGCAACTCCTGGCGAAGAACCTGACGGTCTCATACCGCGTGGTACCCATCGATACCATCTATGGCTCGTTTTTAGAGAGCCTTCCGTTTTCACCGGAGAGCGATCCCGGTGTTACCGAGCAGAACCTTCAGGCACGCATCCGCGGAACCATTCTCATGGCGGTGTCCAACAAAGAAGGCAGTATCCTGCTTTCAACCGGCAACAAATCGGAGCTCGCGGTGGGCTACTGTACCTTGTACGGTGACATGAGCGGCGGGCTTGCCGTCATCTCCGATGTCCCCAAAACACTGGTCTATGCGCTTTCCAGATTTATCAACCGGGAGCACGAAATTATTCCACAACGGATTCTGGACAAACCGCCTTCGGCGGAGCTAAAGCCGGATCAGACCGATCAGGACGACCTTCCGTCCTACGATATGCTGGACCCCATACTGACCGGCTATATCGAAGAGCTAAAAGGGGAAAATGAACTGATCCGGGACGGCCACCCCCGCGGACTTGTCGAGGATATTGTGTCGCGGGTGGTCCGGAACGAATACAAGCGCCACCAGGCAGCGCCGGGGCTGAAGGTGACGTCGAAGGCCTTCGGCTATGGACGGCGATATCCCATGGCCCAGCGCTATCGACCGAAGATTTCATGAAATCTTTTCAGATGGGTTCGACCGCAAACAACACCCGAATGGCTAACGAAACAGGTGGCCCATCCAAAAGGGGGCAAGTTTGTTCTTACCAACGTATGATTTCGTATCTGAAAAGATTTCACCCTGCGGGCCAAACGGAGACATCCTTGGCCGGCGTTATTCAAGGCTCGCGGTAGACGGACTACAGCTTCGCCTTGAAGTGCCTTGGCCATGAACGTCTCCGATTGGTGAAATCTCCTGTCGAAACCGAAGATTTCATGAAATCTTTTCAGGGAAATACCCTATCATGACGAACAAAAATGACAAGGTGATTCCAGAGGTACCCCCGTCGGCAAATCAGCTGGATGCGCTTCTGGATATTGTGCACGATCTTTACGAAAAAAAGATTCCCTTCAACCGGGTGCTGGGGATGCAGGTCGATGCCATCAGCTCAGAGGAGGTCAGCGTCCGCTTTGATATGAGGGAGGCGCTGATCGGCAACTTTGTTCTGAAAACATTGCATGGCGGGGTCATTTCGGCGGTGCTGGATGCCACGGGAGGAATGACGGCCTCGGTGGGCGTGCTCCGGAGAATGCAACACCGGCCCATGGAAGAAATCGCCGAAAGATTCACCCGGATCGGCACCATCGATCTTCGGGTAGATTATCTCCGGCCCGGTCGTGGCGCCTTTTTTCGGGCTACGGGGACTATCATGCGTACCGGCAACAAAGTCGCCGTTACCCGAATGGAGCTGCATAACGATTCGGATGTACTGATTGCGGTGGGCACAGGGACATATATAGTAGGCTAATCCGGATATCCCATGAACGCGGTTATCCATAAAACACAAATCACGTGAATCATTGGTTTTTCACACCACGAAGAGCACGAAGGTAACAAAATTGGGCTATTTTTCTTCGTGATTTTCGTGTCCTTCGCGGTGAAAATTCCTCTACTGATGCTTTGAAGATAAGAGCACTCATGAAATTTTTTCAAACGGGATTCAACATTAGATGCCCAATATGTTATTGACGACAACGATGACCATTCCCGCGGTTCCCCAAAAAGCCACGACCGGACGACAGAGAGCCTGCCTTATGAAACGATGTAAAAACAGATTTCGGAAAGCGGCACTCGCCATCGCCCTGGTGACCGCTATCGGGATGCTTCCCTCGGAAGTCCTATGTCAGCGTATCTATTCGTGGACAGACAAAGAGGGTACTCTTCACATCACCGATCAACCGCCGCCGGATAGTGCCGACAGCGTCAATGTCTACCGGGTGACCTCCACCGGGCAGCCGGAGGAAAAGGACCGGGGGAATGACGATTTAAAGGCGGTGGAAGCGATTCAGAATTATGAGAGGCTTGAGGAGGAAAGGGAGGCCGCTGAAGAACAGGCCGTAAAGGCCCGAAAAAAGGCCATTGAAGCGAGACGGCGGGCGAACGTCGCAGTAGCGGAAGCCGATCGGGTAAAGGCGGAAACCAAAGCACTGGCGAAGAAAACGACCAAACGGAAGCAGGATCGGCTCGAACTGGATCGTCAGAAACAGCACGAGATAAAGACCATCTCCCTGGCCCAGGAAGCCGTGGCGCTGGCCCAGGAGGCCGAAGACATGGCGCGCCTGGCCGAAGCCGAGGCGGAACGTTTGCGGCAGCTCACCCTGGAGCCGCCCCCGAAATCCCCGGCGCCCGAAACGCCCAAAGAGTAACATCTTGGGCGTACTTACCATTTCTAAAACCCACGCAGCAACCCACTCGACAGATCGAATAATTCCCCCTGCGGATTGGTCAGGTCAAACCATTGGGCCGGATCGGTGATTCCCGATGCCATCTTCAAGTGGGCGCGGGACCAGACCAGAATTGCGATGCGCGTATGATCGATTTCCTTGTCGATCATTTCGACAAGCCGATCCAGCTCATCGTGGGTTTCCCTGTAGGCCTTGTAGTCGGGGTCAATGTTTGCCGAAATTTCCTGGATCGCTTTTAACTCTTCCACCAGGTGGTTGCGAATCGCCCGGACATCCATTGTGGTCATCTCTCCATCCGGTACCAAATAAGCGGGCACGACGAAAATGTCCGCAAGGACTTTATCCAGGGCATTAGGATCGCCATGAACGTAGTCGTGAACCAGTTGAAGTCCCCGTATGACGGATTTCTTCTGGGCCTCCAGCGTGTTTCTGAAATCGTTCATGTAAAGGTTGGCATCGTCGATGGAGACTTCCGTGACAAGGGAAAAATACATGAGGTGTCGATCCATACGGCTTAAGAGGGCATTCCCATAGCGCGCGGCTTCGTTGATGAGCGGCTGGGCTGCGGCCAGGGCATCGAGCAGTTTGGTCTGCTCGCGGATGGATTCCAGAATCTGCTGGTAGCGTTCTTCGGTGATTAGGCTTTCGGCGCGCCGTTCCTCGCCGGTCGTGTTGCGCAGAAGATCGATATAATTGGCGAGCGCAACGGCTTTTTCTTTCTCATTCTTTTGCGACTCGGCCAGGGTAACAATTTCTATGGAGTAGGCAATGATCGCCCGGAGCAGGCGGTCGACCCTTCCGGAGAGCTTGTTCAGTTCCTTAACTTCCGGGCTGTCTTTATCGATATGATCTCGGGTCAAAATCGCCCGATCCTCGCGGAAAATGGAATGGGACCGCGTCAGAAGCGTAATCGTTTGGTCGGCAAAGGGCCCCAGGTTCTCCCGGGTGGTGGGGGTGAATTTCTGCTTCATACTCCCCGAGCCCTGGGAGCATCCGATCCCAAGAATCGGCACCAGAAACAATACCACCACGATTTTCGCAACGCGTCGTCTCCTGATGTATCCGGGTAATCCGGTCCGGCCGGCCATGTTCGTCTCCTTGAAAAGGGTGGATCCTATTCCGGTGTGCTCTTCTAGTGTCGTGTCCCGGAATTATTTACCAAAACGATTGCTGAAATTAACCACAGTAGGAGATTCATATAAGGGCTTGGAGCAATTGCAAAAAATATGTTCCGTTTAAGTGACGCGTGTTTCTGTCAGTATAACCCGGTGTTGAGAGAATGCGCCCCCATAGATGCTCGGGGTCGGGATCGCTATCGGTATCGGAATCGAGACAGGACGGTTATCTTCGAAGTCGATACCGATTCCGAACCCGATACCGATTCCGATGACTCCGATACCCTGGCATTTGTATCCTGTCTCTCAATCGGAACCGATTTTAATTTTTGACATAAATTCCGGAACACGACACTACTTTCTCATCATATAACAATAATCTGTTATTCTTCAAATCGATTGGTTTCCTTGGCAGCGATTTGTCCATCCATCGAACCGCTGATGGAGAAATAATCCTGAGGCTTTATCTCACGGTGAAGCGCTTTCCCTGCCAGGTATCGCGCTCTATGAGTCGCTCACGAATCCGCTTCAGGGTATTCGTCTTATCCAGGGCCCAGACCGGCGCCACCAGCTCTTCCGGGTGCGGATCGCCTGTCAGTCGTTGTATCACGGTGCGCTTCGGCAGGCGTTCCAGAAAATCACACACCAGATCCACATACGTCTCCTGTTCCAGACATTGATAGTTCCCCCGGCGGTATAGCTTGGCCAAGGCGGTGCCTCGGACCACATACAGCAGGTGAATCTTGATGCCATCCAGATCCAGATCGGCGATGAAACGGGTGGTTTCCATCATTTCCCGGCGAGTTTCTCCGGGGAGTCCCAGAATGACGTGGGCACAAATCGATATTCCCCGTCCGCGGGTGAGTTCCACGGCCTGCTGGAAGCATGCCGTATCGTGCCCCCTTTGAATGCGTTGCAGGGTGGCATCGTGTGCCGACTGCAGTCCGTATTCAATCCATACTAGGTATCGGTCGGTATATTGCGTCAAAAGATCCAGGACCGGCTCGTCGATGCAGTCCGGGCGCGTGCCGATGGAAAGCCCCACTACATCCGTCTCTTCCAGGGCCTCGTCATACAGATCCCGGAGGATGGGCACAGGAGCGTACGTATTGGAAAAGGACTGAAAATAGGCAATAAATTTCTTGGCCTTGTATCGTTCTGCGAGACGCAACTTGCCCTGGCGCAACTGGTCAGTGATCGACATGCCGCGATGGTGGGCGCCGGTGCCCGAGCCACGTGCATTGCAGTAGATGCACCCGGCACTGGACAGCGTGCCATCGCGATTCGGACAGGTCAGACCCGCATCGATGGTAATTTTCTGAACCCGGCAACCGAATAGGGACCGGAAATAGGAATTTAAATCGGTGTATCGCTGATGCGCCATTACCCTTCGCCTTGGCTTGACCTGCCATTTTGAACGATTATATACATCTTTAGAACGATTAAAAGCATTTATGCATGAGTACCTATTCAAAAACATACGATGTGATCATCGTCGGCGCCGGCCATGCCGGCTGTGAAGCAGCGCTTGCCGCCGCCCGCATGGGGTGTTCCGTGCTACTCATGGCAATCGACCTGGACAAGGTTGCCGCCATGCCTTGCAGCCCGTCCATCGGCGGAATGGCCAAAGGCCAGCTCGTGAAAGAAATCGACGCGCTTGGCGGCGAAATGGCCCGGGTCACCGATCAGTCGGCCATTCAGTACCGGACGCTCAACGCACGCAAGGGTCCCGCGGTTCACTCTTCCCGAACGCAGAACGATAAGACCCGGTATCACACGGTGATGAAGGGCATTGTTGAAAGACAGGCAAATCTGGACCTGAAACAGGCGCTGGTAGAAAAGCTTATTATAGAGGATGGAAAGGTCGTCGGTGTCGAGGACCTGACCGGTTTCCAATACCCGGCGAAAACGGTACTGCTGGCTACCGGGACGTTCCTCAGCGGGCTGATCCATATCGGGTTTCACTCGTTTAAGGCTGGACGCGCCGGCGAATTTGCCTCCTACGGGCTGCCTTCACAGCTCAACACCCTCGGGTTCCGCCTGGGACGGATGAAAACGGGAACCCCGCCCAGAATAAAGAAATCGAGTATCCATTTTGACGCATTCACACCCCAGGAGCCGGACAGCAGGCCCCGACCCTTTTCTTTTTTCACCGAAAAAATCACCATGCCCCAGTTGCCCAGTTATCTTGGTTATACAAACGCTGAAACGCACCGGATCATTCGGAACAATCTTCAGCATTCGGCGTTGTACGGGGGCGTCATCAAAGGTGTATCCGCTCGATACTGCCCGTCATTGGAAGATAAAATTGTAAAATTTTCAGACCGGGAACGCCATCAGATTATCCTGGAGCCGGAGGGCGTCGAGACCGATGAGATTTATGTCAGCGGACTGGGGAACAGTCTGCCGATGGCTACCCAAATCCAGGTGGTGCAATCCGTTCAGGGCCTGGAAGAAGCTGAAATCATGCGTCCGGCCTATGCCATCGAATATGACTACGTCGATCCCATGCAACTCAAACCGACGCTGGAAACCAAACTCCTGGGAGGTCTGTTTCTTGCCGGACAAATCAACGGCACCTCCGGTTACGAGGAAGCGGCCGCCCAAGGGCTATGGGCCGGTATCAACGCTGCTTGCCGTGTCCAGAAACGGCCCCCGTTTATCCTGGACCGTTCCCAGGCCTACATGGGAGTTATGATCGACGATCTGGTGACCCGGGGTACCGTCGAACCCTATCGGATGTTTACATCCCGCGCCGAGTACCGGCTAATGTTGAGAGAAGATAATGCCGATTTGCGCCTCATGGAGATCGGTAACGCGCTGGGCCTGATCGACAACACGACCGCAGAAGATGCCACGGCGCGCAAAACGAGCATACACGAGGAAATCCGGCGCCTGGAGCGGACCGTTATCAAACCCTCCTCCGAAGTGAACGCGTTTCTGGTGTCTCGCGGCACACAGCCCATTCGGACGGGTATTCCCATGGATCAACTTCTCAAACGCAAAGAGCTGGACTATTCCGATGTGGATGTCTTGGCCAGAAGACCGGAGCCCCTCTCCCCTCGGGTCGCGCGCCAGGTTGAAATCGAAATTAAATATAAAGGATACATCCGGAAACAGCTTCGGGAGATAGAAAAATTTAAACACATGGAAACCCAGCGTATCCCCGATGGATTTGACTTTGAACGGGTGCACGGGCTCTCCAATGAACTCAAGGAAAAACTCACCGATGTGCGACCGGTTTCCCTGGGACAGGCGTCCAGGGTGGATGGTATTACACCGGCGGCTCTGTCGGTGTTGATGATTGCATTGAAGGCGCGGCCCAGGCTGTAGACGGATCGGACATGTTCCCCTGGAAAACCAGGGAAAGGTGGCACCCATAGGGATCCATCTTGACACAGGGCCACCCGCTTATTATGTTTATTCGGTTCAAATTCATATAATTTTAAGAGGGTTAGGTGAATTTTCGGCCGTCCTAAGGGTCGGTGAACATGGGTAAACTGGGCGGTTGTCTCTTTTTTCCCAAAACTGAAACGTAAGGTTTGAGAGTCATGCCGGAAAGCGACTACTATAACATTCTCGGTGTCGATAAAAATGCTTCGGATAGTGATTTAAAAAAAGCATACCGGAAGCTCGCCATGAAGTATCATCCGGATCATGCAAAGGGAGACAAATCATCCGAAGAGAAGTTTAAGCAGATAAGTGAAGCATACGCCGTACTCAGCGATCCGGAAAAGCGTAAACAGTATGACCAGTTCGGCAGTGCCGGCTTTCAGCAGCGTTATTCCCAGGAAGATATCTTCCGCAATTTCGATTTTTCAGACATTTTTCGAGAATTCGGATTCGGAGGCAACGCCTTTGGGGGTAGGTCCGGTGGCGTCAAGTTTTCCTTCGGCGGCGGGGGATCACCGTTCGGATTCGGCGGCGGGCCTTCCCAGCAACAGGCCAAAGGCTCGGATCTGGTTTACGAGCTTGGGCTGACAATTCAGGAGATTTTCACCGGAACCCAGAAAACAATTACCTTTCAGCACGAGGGCCGAACAGAGAATCTGACAGTTAAAATCCCCAAAGACATGACCTCCGGCAAAAAGCTTCGTATCGCTGGAAAAGGCGATCAAAGCCCTTTTGGCGGCCCTCCGGGAGATCTTTATATCCAATCGAAGGTGCTCCATGATCCGCACTATTACCTGGAGGGCAATGATTTGTATATCGATCGGAGCATCAAGCTTTCAGAGGCGCTTCTTGGGACTACGGTATCGGTGCCTCTGCTCGATGGAAATTCCGTGAACCTGAAAGTCCCTCCCGGCACAAAGCCCAACACCAAGATGCGAATTCCCAGGCGTGGGATCCCGTATATGAAGGGAAGCGGTACCGGTGATCTGTTTGTTCGCATTCTTATCCCATTACCCTCCAAACTGACCAAAGAGCAGCGGAAAATAGTTCAGGATCTTGCCGACGCCGGTTTGTAAGAATTTAATTTTATTGACAACTGGCGCTATTCACGTTACGTTTCCGACATTATGGGGCGTTAGGAGATTTGAATAGATGTCGGTATAAGACCCGAAGTGATCGGACCATGCCTGAACTGATTCCTGTTCTGTCCCGAGAAGAAATCAAAGAACGTATCACCGGTGTCGCCGTTCAGATTTCCAAGGATTATGATAACCGTGAACTTGTTCTCATCGGTGTTTTAAAGGGCGCGTTTGTCTTTCTCTCCGATCTCATCCGACAATTAACAATTCCGGTTCAACTAGATTTTGTAAGCGTCACCAGCTACGGTTCCGGGACCTCTTCGACTGGGGAGATTCGACTCACGAAGAACCTTGGTATCGATATCGGCGGAAAAGATGTATTGATCGTTGAAGACATCATTGACTCCGGGCTCACACTCAAATGGCTCGTGGAGTACATGAATTCCCTGAATCCGAGATCGGTAAAAGTATGCACCTTCATTGATAAACGGGAACGCCGCGAAGAAAAGATCTCCGTAGATTATACCTGCCATACTGTTGAGGAAGGATTTCTGGTTGGCTATGGACTTGATTATGCCGAAGATTATCGATACTTGCCCGGCATCTATCACTTGAAATTGTAGCCAGTGAGGAAGCGTCATGATTATCACCTGTGAGGAATGCCGCACCAGCTTCAACTTGGATGAAAAGCTTCTGAAGCCGACAGGTTCCAAAGTTCGCTGCTCCAAGTGTGGAGATGTGTTTATCACCTTCCCGCCTCCACCGGAGGCAGCGGCGCCCGCAGAGCCCGAGCCGGTTGCACCGGCAGCTCCGGCCCCCCCGCCACCTCCGGCGGAAGAAGGCCCTCGAGCAACCGCTCTCGACGATCTGGACATGCCGACAGAGGACGTCGCCGATGACATGGATCTCGGATTGGACCTGGAACCCGATGAAGATGATATAGCAGCGGCCGGGGCGTCAGAATCAGAGATCCCGGTGGATGACCTGGATCTTTCCGATTTAGGCCTTGATGACGATACCGAAGAAGAACCATCGGCCGATGTCTCGGAAGCCGAAGCGGCCGCCGCGGATGCGGAGCTGGATGCCGAGCTTGATTTTTCCGATCTGGATCTGGACGACGATGAAGCGGACGTCGCCGAATCAGCGCCTGAAGTATCCGAGGCCGTCGGAGCCGAAAAGGAGGGAGAGCTGGATCTATCCGATCTGGATCTGGATTTGGATCAGGAAGATGAGGCCGCGGCACAAGCACCTGAAGCCCCGGCCGAAGATGATTTGGATCTCGGCGAGCTGGACATTGGCGCGGACATTGAAGAGGCCGTTGTCGCATCGGGGGGGGAAGCTCCCGCCGACGACGAACTGGATCTGAGCGATCTGGACCTGGGGCCTGATACGGAAGAGGCCACAGAGGAAGCGGAGCCGGCCGCACCGGCGGCCGAAGATGAATTGGATCTGAGCGATCTTGATCTGGACCTGGAGGATGAGGCAGCGGCGCCCGATGAGGAG
>Ga0056111_1000177_pt1 | contig 9858 bp, 7 predicted proteins | sample WorMetloBBELIZE2_FD_83874 | JGI IMG/M metagenome (GOLD analysis project Ga0056111, IMG submission 83874) | Marine gutless worms symbiont microbial communities from Max Planck institute for Marine Microbiology, Germany - Olavius longissimus B... ... | reverse complement strand
CAGCCCGCGGGCTGCGATCTGATACGGCTGAAGCCCGACAATCGATTCATTGTCGAGACGGATATCCCCTTCTGTGGGACGATAGATTCCGGTAATCAGATTGAAAATCGTGGTTTTCCCGGCCCCGTTGGGCCCAATAAGACCATGGATCTCACCGGGATTGATATTCAGGCTGTAATTGTTCGCGGCGCGCAGGCCACCGAAATAGTGGGTCATGCTATCGACTTCAAGCAACGCCATGACTATACCTCAGATTCTGGTTTGAGCTTCGGTCTCAGAACGGCCTGGACATCGAATTCGCGGAAGGCGATTAATCCGGTTGGCCGGTAAATCATCACCAGGATCAGCAACAGCGGAATGAGCACCCACTTAAACAATTCAAAGGGTCTCAAGGCCTCGCTAAGCAAACTGATGCTGACTGCGCCGACGATGGAGCCGTACACAGAGTTCAACCCACCAAAATAGACCATGGCCAAAACCTCCGCCAATTTCTGCAGCCCGAAGGTCGCCGGATTTACATATCGCAGGACGTGTGCAAACAATCCGCCGGCCACACCGGCCCAGAAGGCACCGAACAGGAAGGCCGTCATTTTCGTGCGCCGGGTATTCACCGTCATGGCATTGGCGGCGACTTCATCATCTCGCACCGCGTTGAGCGCTTTCCCCAGAGTAGAGCGTACGAAATTGTTAATTGTCCAGATGCAAAGCACCGCCCAGGTGAACACCACCGGAAGACTGGCAAGATCGGGTTGACCTTTGAGACCCCGCGGGCCTCCGACCATCTCGAGATTCTCGATCAAGCTCTTCACAATAAACAGAAATGCCAGGGAAATGATGGCCAGGTAATCTCCCCGTGTCCGAAATGACGGTATGGCGATTAACAATGCCCCGAAGGCGGCCACCGCACCACCGATGACAAGCGCCATGGGAAAAAACGCCGGCGCCAGGGCTTTCGGCAACAGGGCGGCCCCGAACAGTTTGTCGTTGGCAAATAGAACCACCGTAACTACCGAAGCCCCATACGCACCCAGGGCCATAAATCCGGGATGGGAACAGGAAAACTCACCCATGTATCCGTTGATTACGTTGAGACTCAACGTCAACATGACCGCAATCAGGGTAAAGCGCAGGGTCATTCCGCGGTAAGCGCTAATATCTGCCCAGATGTGCATGACCAGATAGAGTAGAATCAGATAACCGGTCACGTACACCGCTGTCGGCAGCTTCGACAGTTGAGCTGCCAGCCAGTTGGCGGGGTGAACCGTAACATAGCCAAATAATGTAATGGGAAGGAAATATATCAGGAAGACATAGAGCAGAACGCGTGGCGTCTGAATCGGATCCGGCAATTGGATCACACTGCTGAATTCTCCGCCGGCGAACATTTTTCCAATGACAACCAATTGATCCCAACCCTGCCATAGAAAATACTTAATTTCCTTGGCAATTGCCAGGATCCCAAAGAGGCTCGGGATTTTGTCCATATACAGGGCATCGACCAGATAATCTCCGGCAAGCTGTTCTAAAACGACCGCCAGCAATACGGCCAGCAGCCATCCCAGGATGGGGACCATCGACATTCGATGCCGAACCTTATGGCGCAGTCTCAGATAGTGCTTTTCAGAAGTAGGGTTATCAGAATTCATGCTGAAACAATTCCAGTTAGAAAACAGTCCCTTCCTCGATCCGGTGATATCAGCAGCTCATAAAGCGTTTTATTGCCGCTTAAAAACAACATTGCAATGCAGGATTACAGTCGCAGCTTGGCACTATACGGCTCACCGAAGAAACCATGCGGCCTGTAGACAAGTATGAGCAAAATGATCGAATAGGCAATCAGATCGCGAAGCGTCGAGGGGAACACAAGAGGTACAAATATCTCGATAAACCCGATCAGAAAGCCGGCAAAGCAGGCCCCCATGATGGATCCCCTGCCCCCGAGAATCGCTGCGACAAAAGCCTTCCATCCGTAAACAATGCCCATGGTTGGCTCCAGAACCGGGTAGGCCATACCGAAAAATATACCGGCCACCGCCGCCAGAGCAGAGCCGATGGCAAACGTCATCCGAGCGATGGCGTTTATGGAGACGCCCATTAAAGGGACCACCAGATAGTCAAACGCCATGGCACGCATGGCCATTCCCCATTTATTTTTCTTAATAAACAGGTGCAGGCCGAACATGAAGGCCAGGGAGACCCCTACAATCATGATCTTGATATTGGTGATATCCACCCCGCCGATACTAAACGTTTGACTTTCGATGAGGCCCGGGAAACTGCGGCGTTTGGCACCTAACAGGATAAGGTTGCTCTGCTCCAGGATGATGCCAATCATTAAACCGGTGATTGCCGCCGATGCACGTGGCGCATCGCGCAAGGGTCTGTAGCCGATCCGTTCCACGGCCATGCCCACAATCGATGTAAGGCACATGGCACCAATAAGGGTTAGAATGAGAATTACCCAACCGGGCAACGCCAACGTACCGGCAACGGTTAAGCCGACCAGGAAGGAGGCAATTCCAAACCCGATGTAGGCGCCGACCATAAAGATGTCGCCGTGGGCAAAGTTGAACAGCATCAGGATACTGTAGACCATGGAATACCCCAGGGCGATCAACGCATAGAAGCTCCCCCATTGGAGCGCATCGATGACATTCTGAAAATCGAAAATGGTTTGCAGATTAATGGTCATAGGATGAGTATCCGGTGACTTTAAAAGGGCGGGCCCAGGGTTACCCCTGGCCCGCCCTTCTTATTTCATCCTAAGGGAATCCACCCTTGCCGTTCGGTATACGAACAGGTCCTTAGAACGAGCTGTTTTGAATTTGTTGCGTTCAGCCGCATTCACTAACATCACCATGTGATGTTAGGGGCAGACCGATTTAAAGAACTCGTATTCTCCCTTTTCACTGATGCGGACAATGACGGCACATTTTTTCGGATCGCCTTCCTCGGTGAAGGTCATGTTACCGGTGATACCGTCGAACTCCTTGATTTTGGCCAGCGCATTTCGAACGCACTTGCGGTCTTTCTCAGTGCGGCCGGTAAGCTTCCCGCAGGACTGGATGGCTCTCTGTACCAGACGCAGGGCGTCCCAGGTCAGGGCGCCGACATCATCCGGGATGTAACCGTATTTCTTATCATATCGGTCGATAAATGCTTTGGTCGCGCCTTTGGCACCGGCAGCCGCGTAATGTGTGCTGAAAAAGAGGCCGTAGCAATCCTTGCCACAAAGTTCCACGGTCTCGGCAGATCCCCAGCTGTCACTTCCCACGATCGGCATCGTGATCCCCTTGGCATGGGCTTGTTGCACAATCAGCGCTACCTCATTGTAGTATTGGGGGGTGAAAAGCACTTGTGCCCCGGAGTTTTTGATTTTGTTGAGCTGGGAGCTGAAGTCCACGTCCTTGGTCGTAAAGCTTTCGAACGCAACGACCGATCCGCGACCATGGAGCTTTTCCCAGGCTTCTTTAAAAAAATCAGCGAGTCCTTTGGGGTAGTCACTGGCGACATCATAGAGTACGGCGGCTTTTTTGAAACCGAACTCCTCGGTGATAAAGTTGGCCAGAACCGGCCCCTGAAAGGGATCCAGAAAACATCCACGGAACACATAGGGACGATCTTTGGTGGTATCGGGGTTGGTGGACCATGGGCTGATCATGGGCGTTTTCCAGTTATTGGCGACTTCACCGGCCGGAACGGCCTGTTTGGAAGACTGGGGCCCGACAATGACCAGAACTTCGTCATCGGTAATCATTTTGGTATTGGCGCGAACGGCTGATTCGGCCTTCGATTCGTTATCTTCAATTACCAGCTCCACACGGTATTTTTTGCCGCCAACCTCAAGGCCTCCTGCGGCGTCGATATCTGCTTTCCACATTTCAGCGGCGTATCGTGTACCCTCTCCAACCTTCGGGATGTCACCGGTCAGCGGTGCGTTGATTCCGACCTTGATGACCTTGGCGCGACCCCAGGCACATGGCGAGAAGATGAGACTGATCACCACACAAGCAAGAACGAGATAAAGGGCTTTCCGCATCATGACCTCCTTTGGCTTTCCTACTGGTTGATTTTGGTAACGGAGTAAAATCGCGTAACGATTTTATGAAACGCGACACCGTCGCTTATGAGGCGGAGGGCGTATCCACCGTATCTGGGGTGGATTAAAATGGGTCACCCTGCCTGAAAAAAACATACGAATCTCGGAGATGAGTCGGAGATGTCAAATATCACACGGATTATGATTTTTCAACTTATAAAATCGTGAAAGGATTCTGATAACTTAACGAGGAACTCGGAGATGCCTGCGTTTGAAACAGACTATTTCACTGGAATGGGTGTAATCTCAGAGGATTCAAGGATTCCAGGATTTGAGTGAAATGCGTGAACCCTTTTCTCCTCCGCCATTGGAGACAGACATCATCTATTCTTTTTTAGATCATCCACCAGATCCTTGATGATGGACACGACGTTGCTGCCGCGTTCCCTGGCGATGCGGTGAGCGTCCTCGACAAGTTTGGCGGCCTGGCGTTTCAGATCGGTTGGTGGTGGTACCGGGTGATTCATCCGCTCATAGTGCCATACAAGAAGACGCACGGCCAACTTCTCTTCCTGTTGTCTGATAAATCCCACCGAAAACCTCTCCTACGCTTTCATAGCCGTTGCCGAACTCGTATTCCAATTGAAGGTAACAACGATAAAGCAGACTAATTCCGGGTGAGCTGCAACACCACCCACTCCAGGACCTGTCTGGGCTGGTGCGCACCAGACTTGATAGCCCTATCCGCTTCGAGAGTCCCGGTATATCCGTCACGCAATTCCTTCTTCGAGAAAAGTTCCGCCTTCTTCATCATCAAGTACACCGGGTAAGCGTTTTTTGGATTGGGGGCGATGAGCAGGTCGGTCTTAACACCTTTCTTGCGGCGGTTGCCCTTTTTGTTGGCTTTCGGTGACCCCTCGCCATGGATCTCCGGCATCAGGGCCTCAGCCCACTTGTTCTCCAGCGCCTTCAAGGCGGCGTCATGGTCCTGTATCCGCGGCATCACCTCCTGACGAAACCTCTGAAAGGCCATATCGGCATGCCAAACGCCTCCATGGGGGCCATCCATAAATTCCCGGATCAGGATCAACTTCCGGAGCTGATTCGCCACCGCGACGAGCAACTGCAAGGGATGTGAGAGTTCCCCACTGTCCAGCAATGAGTGCATGAAGAGAGAGCCCCTTCCATATCCCTTCCCGTTACCGCATTTGTGAATTCATAAATCGGATCCTTCTTGGTACGGATCAGAACCGCTTCCACATCCTCGGATGAAACAACCGGCCGGTTGCCGGTATAGTCGATCAGTTTATCGATGTTCGCGGTAAAGGTCCGGAGATCGAATCCGCTCTTTTCATAGAGGGCATCGAATACTCCGGGTGCCATGGTCTTGCCCCGCTTTTCCAGGGCATCCCCAAGACGATTTCGAAGCACGGCCCCCTGCACCTGGCGGTCGGCCTTCCGATCTCCCTTGGGGATACTGCAATCCACAATGATTCCGGCTGCGGCAATGGCTGCAAACAGGGATCTCCGTTTGTCGACCCCTTCCGTGGTGATGATTAGATGGTTGCCTTTGGGAAATCCGTTCCCAATGGCATTTTGCAAAAGGCCGGCCTGATCCCGAGATTCAGGGAGTGACAACTTCTGTTCCCGGCTGAACCCCACCACCCGTTCCAGCCATTCCCCATCCGGAACCCCCGCCGCTTCCATTTTCAGAAGGTCCTTTCGACGGCCCGGTTCAAGATCATCCAATGTCAGCCCTTGAATCGACAGCACAGACAGGAGAAAACGGGCGGCCTTGCGCGGGTCGTCGGCATCGGCCGCCTGTTTGCACCGGCTCAAGAGACCAGCCAGATCTTTCCGGGTATCGAACACCTGGGAGGAACGAAGTGCCAGCACCTTTGGCCCACCGAGCATGGAAAAGGTGTTTAACCTCTCAAGGATCTCCGACATGTCGGATTCCATACCGTCAAAAGCCTCAAAATTGAGGCTGCGGGCCGCATCCGGGATCATGGCATCCAGAATCGATTGATATGTCTCGGTGACCAGAAGTTCGTCCCCGTGGATCAGGTAAATCGGCGCGTACCCGGACGAGCGTGCCTCCCCGAGATGGGTGTCTAATTCTTTAAAACTGATTTCAGGCATGAATTTCGGTTCGCCCGTCTGCCCGTGGGCCCGTCTGCCCGTGGGTCCGTGGGCCCGTTTACCGCTTGGTCCGTTTGCCGGGCCGCCGGTTGGTTCAGGATACAGGATCCACGACTCAGGATTCAGGATACGATGAGCAAATATCAGCTCCCAGCCAATCAAGGGTACATCTTGTATCCTGACACCTGCCCGCCCGCCGTAGCTCAGTACAGCATAGGCGGAACAGTTGCCATCTGTCGTCTGTCATCTGACCTCTGTCATCCCTGCATCCTGGATCTTGGATCCTGTATCCGGTAATCGAGCCATCCCGCATCCAATAACGAATACCCAATACCGAATACCCGATACCCGATATTCTATTTTGGCATTTTATTGAAGACAAGGTGATAGATGAAAATCCCGATACCGATGGTAACGGCACTGTCGGCGACGTTGAACGCCGGCCAGTGCAGATTTCCTATATACAGATCCAAAAAGTCCACCACTTTGCCCAATCGGACCCGATCCACCATATTGCCGATGGCTCCGCCGAGTATGAATGCGAATCCAAAAGCCAGAAACCGATGGGTGTTCGGGGTGGTGATATAGAGGTATAGAATCACCCCGGCTGCCAGAGCGGATGCAAACAGGAAAACGGCGGTCTGTAGCGTTGAGCTTTGATTGGAAAACAGGCCGAAGGCCACGCCCGGGTTGTGGATATGGGTCAGATTGAAGAACCCGGGGATAATTGATACGGAACTGTAGAGCGGGAGGTATTTGAGGACAAGCGCCTTGGTCACCTGGTCCAGGAGAGCGACACTGCCGGCGATGATCAAAAGCCGGGGGAGCTTGGATATTCTGGGGTCGGTGCCCGGTGCATCCTTCTCCCGGTGTTCGGTGTTTATGGAATCCTTGGGGATGGGCATAGTTTTGTGAGCCGGAATAGCTGCTGTCTGCCTGTGATGTCCGATTGGACTACGGAGGCAATGTCATTTGTGAACATGTTCTCAAAAGGATTCAAGGATTCGAGTGACATGCGAAGCTTCGTTCAAAAGACTTTTGATTCAGCCGTCGCTGTCGGCGTATAGGCTACAGTACAACCATCATCTTAATGAACCCTCAGGATATGGCTCTTAAAGCCGCGCTGCACCGGTGACAGATGGTGGGGTGATCGCTATCTTCCCCGACAGTGAGTTCATGCACCCAGCAACGCTCACATTTCGTCCCTGGCGCAGGGGCCACCTTCACGGCAAGGCCCGGCATCTCCTCGCTCACAAAGATGCCTTCCGGTGCCGTGGAATTTTCCACGGAGACTCTGGAAACGATGAAGATCGATCGCAGATTTCCGAAATCCTGAAGCAGGTCGTGAAGGCCGCCCTCGCCGGTATATATCGTGACCTCGGCATCCAGCGGGTGCCCGACCAGTTTATTCTCCCGGGCCGTTTCGATAGCTTTTGTGATTTCTCCACGAACGGCAAGCAGGGTTTCCCATCGTGCTGCCAGAGATTCGTCGAGCCACTCCGGCTCGACCACCGGCAAGGTGGCCATATGGACGCTCTCTTCGCGGTTTTCGTGAACCGGCATGAATTTCCAGATCTCATCTGCCGTAAACGAAAGGATCGGGGCCATTATCCGGACCATCCCTTCCAGAATTATCGACATCACGGTTTGAGCACTCCGCCGCGCTTTGGATTGGGCCGGTGACGTGTACAACCGGTCCTTCAGGATGTCCAGGTAAAAGGCCGACAGATCCAGTGTGCAGTAATTGTACAAGGCATGGTAGATCACGTGGAACTCGTATTTCTCGTAAGCCGTTTGTGCCTTTTGAATCAACACCTGCAGCTGATACAGGGCGAAGCGGTCCAGGCTCTCCATCTCGCTATACGGGATAGCGTCCTCTTCCGGATCAAAATCGTAGAGATTACCGATCAAAAAGCGGCAGGTGTTCCGGATCCGCCGGTAGGCATCGCTGAGCTGTTTTAGGAACCTCTCCGAGATCCGGATGTCATCCCGATAATCGGATGCCGAGACCCACATTCTGAGGATTTCCGCCCCATAGGTTATTATGACTTCTCCGGGAGCCACGATGTTGCCAAGGGATTTGGACATCTTTTTGCCGTCGGCATCCACAACGTAGCCGTGGGTCAGAACTCCCTTGTAAGGGGCTGTGTCCCGCGTGCCCACAGCGGTGAGCAACGAGCTGTGAAACCAGCCCCGGTGTTGATCACTGCCCTCAAGGTAGAGATCGGCGGGCCACGTAAGGTTTTCCCGCTGTTCGAGAACAGCCGCATGGCTCACCCCTGAATCAAACCAGACATCCAGGATATCGGTTTCACGATCAATGTCTTCGCCACCGCATGACGGGCAGGTGGCGCCTTCCGGCATAAGGTCTTTGGCCTCCTTCTCAAACCAGATATCCGCCCCGTGCCGTTCGAATAGCCCGCAGACATGGTCCATTATCTTTTTTGTCAGAAACGGGGTGTCGCAGGATTTGCACGAAAACATGATGATGGGGACGCCCCAGGCCCGTTGTCGGGACACGCACCAATCCAGGCGGTTTTCGATCATCCCGTAGATCCGGTCCCTTCCCCAGCGGGGAATCCATTCCACGCGGTCAATGGCCGCCAAAGACTTTTTCCGAAGATCGGTTTTTTCCATGGAGATGAACCACTGGGGTGTGGCGCGGAAAATGACCGGCTCTTTGCATCGCCAGCAGTGGGGGTAGGAATGGACGATTTCCTCTTCAGCCAGGAGGGCTCCGATCTCCTTGAGCTTGGCGTTAATGTTCGGGTTGGCATCAAATACAAACTGCCCGTTGAAAAACGCCACATCGTCGGTGAACTCGCCCTTCTCGTTGACCGGGCTGTAGACATCCAGATCGTATTTCAATCCGATCTCATGGTCCTCCCGGCCGTGTCCGGGGGCGGTGTGCACACAGCCGGTACCAGCTTCCAGGGTAACATGATCGGCCAGAATCAGCAGCGAATCCCTGCCGTAGAGGGGATGTGTGCATCTTTTTCCCTCCAGGTCCCCGGCATCGATTTCCGAGATGACCCGGTAATCCGTGATGCCGAAGCTCTGCATGTTGAAATCCATCAAATCACGGGCCAGAATCAAGACCTCGTTGCCTCCCACATCCACAGCGACGTATTCAAAATCCGGATGGAACGCGATGGCCAGGTTGGCCGGAATGGTCCAGGGCGTGGTGGTCCAGGTGACCACATAGACATCCTTTCCGGCCAGGGGCGGGTAGGCGTCCGAAATATCATCCGCAAGCCGGAATTTGATGAAAATGGATGGCGAAGCATCATCGAAATATTCAATTTCCGCCTCGGCCAGGGCCGTTTGGCAGCTGCAGCACCAGTAAATCGGTTTTTTACTTAAGAACAGACTCCCGTCCAGGGCAAATTTGCCGCATTCACGAGCAATTGTCGCCTCATAGGAATAGGCCATGGTCAAATACGGATCGGCCCATTCGCCAAGAACCCCCAGACGTTTGAACTCCTCCCGTTGAATATCAAGATACTTCTCGGCATAACGACGGCAACGCTTCCGCACCTCGGCCTGGGTCATGTCATTGATCTTTGGGCCCAATTCCTTTTCCACATTGTGCTCAATGGGCAGCCCATGGCAGTCCCACCCCGGAACATAGACCGCATCGTATCCCATCATCTGCCTCGATTTGACGATAATGTCCT
>Ga0056111_1000176_pt1 | contig 9869 bp, 6 predicted proteins | sample WorMetloBBELIZE2_FD_83874 | JGI IMG/M metagenome (GOLD analysis project Ga0056111, IMG submission 83874) | Marine gutless worms symbiont microbial communities from Max Planck institute for Marine Microbiology, Germany - Olavius longissimus B... ... | reverse complement strand
CGACTGACATAGATGGGATTTTGTCCTTCAGCTTTGACAAGTCCAAAGCAAAACATAAGGAGTCCGGCTTCAGGAGTGAATGCGAAAAATTAGGCGCGGTTATACTGGATAGGGCCGGCGCCCATGCCTCGGACCGAACTCAGTATTTCGTGCTGTTTCCTTCTCATCGAAACGATCCGTTCTATGTTCATTTGTTAGCTGGAATATCAAGCAACCCGGTAATCAACAAGGATATGACCTTTGTAACGCCAACTCATTCATACAGTGGCCCCCGGCTAATTGAAATAATAGATAATTTGCTTAGGCGGCAAGGCGAGTTCGCTGGCGGCATAATAGCGCCGACGCTAAAGGATATTGCAGTGGAGGAGCTGACAGAGCGGGTGGATCGGTTTGAGATCCCGATTGTACTGGTGGATATTAATCCTTATAGAGACTCAAAGCTTCCCGAAGGAGTGACTTACGTAGGTTTTGACAATCGCGCTGGAGGGCAAAAAGCAGCAGAAGCGATGGCCAAGGCATTGGGGCCAAACCTGGATGGTAAGCGCGTTCTGGTGATAGGCAATGACGATCAACGCGATAGACACGAGGGATTTATGGAATCGTGGAACGGCCCTATATCCCCGCAACTCAAGAAATGCCCATTCAATAGAGCAGAAGCGCGGTCAATAGTGAATAGAGTTGTGACTCATTTGGAGAAAGAGTTTCATGGAATTTTTTGTGCAAGTGACGAGATCGCCCTTGGCGCTACGGGGGCTACACGTGCTCGGGAGCACGATACAGTAGTTATAGGGTTTGATGCTACACTTGCCGCAACCACCGCTATTGATTTAAAGAAATCGCCATTGATTAATACAGTGGTTCAAGACTCTTATTTATTGGGTGAGAAGGCGATCAGGGTCCTGAAAAAGAAAATGGCAAGAGAGACAGTACGCCGGCAAGAAGAGATTCTTTCTGTAAGCTTGCATATCTGATGGAATAGGGAAAATTACGGGACGTCGATTGGTTTATAAGTTTCTATGTTTACACCGTAGTCGTTTATAGCCGATATGCTATTAAAAACTTGAATTGACATCCCGGAAGCGTTGAATCACATTAGCTTCCGAGGAATCGATCGCCGGAAAATATCCCAAGACAAAAAGACCATGATAATTTTTTGGTTCGGCCCGGGAATGTGCGGACCGAAAGCGGTACACCCTGTTGCCCCCAACCGCGTGTACCTTTTATTACCACCTGCCTGGTAGTTGAAGATGATACACCAGTTGATGAGACAGTCGGCGCGCCGAGGTAAAAAGCTATTCAAGGCAAACAAAGGGGGCACATCTTAAATATTCATTATTGTTACAACCCATCCATCAGGCTTATACTGATGGTATTCAAACAGCGAACATCCTAATAATCGGCAAATACATCCATTGCAAGGATTCGCACGGATGGCGTTAGCATAACGCGCGGTGTCTACTGGCGCCCTCTACCACTTCATCAGCTATGGCGATATCGGCAAGAGAAAAAAGGAGTTGGGTCAGATATTTAAAAACATATCAGTAGAGAGGGTCGGACAAAGCTAACTGCTAAAAATAACATAAGAAAATTAAACTTTACACTAAATGCCAGTCCTTAGATCGCCAGTTTTATCCCCAAAGCAGCCCTCTAATAAAACCATCTTTTCCAATGGCCCGAACCAACCGACACTTCATTCCAGGCTACATCTGGCATATAGCCCATCAGGCTTCGTCTTCGGCCTCGACCCGACAAGCCGGTGCCATAGGCAGGAGATTCTTATCAAGATGGAATTTCCAATGGTCTTAGACTGAGGTTGTTACCCCCAAAAGTGACCTCATAAGTCCCTTATTTGCTCGATTTTGGAACATTATCTCATTAACATGAATGTATTAGCTTGATCCGACACCATAGGACCTCAAAGAACAAAAGACTTAGATCGAATATTTTTTCTGTGATCCAGACGAGATGCACTTTAAAAAAAGGTGTAGCAGAGACGCTAGTAGAGAGAAGGACCAAATAGTAATGCGTCGATATTGTATTGACAGTCACTAGTAGTTGCCCGAATATTGGTCGCTTCCATCCTACATTGTGTTGTATCGGGATCACTAACTGTAATTGTTCCCACGCCGCCAGGATCGCTGTGATCCCATGAGATTACAGTGAAGTCAGACTGGAGAGCTTCCTGATCATCGTAGCATTTAATATTAAAAGCCGCGTTAGAACAGGTCGTACCAGTCGAGCCCCATGGAGCCAAACTCTGTAGTCAAAGCCGTATTCGACATTATAGAAGGTTGAGGTTGCCCCCGCGCTATCACTGCAGAATACCAAACCTTTCCAACTAGCATTGCAGTGTCCAATCCCATAGGCATCCACTGCAGAATCGATACAATCCCACCCTATAGGACAAGTATTATAAAGGACATCGCAACCCAGGCTCCCGTAGAAACATCCTTTTAGACAGGGGTATAAACGCCGATGTTGTCAAAGTAAACCGATAAATTACTACCGGCGGGCTCGTTATCATCCATAGTTTTCAGGAATACTTTGACATATTTGGTGTTTGAAGGGATCGATACCCCGCAAAGGCGGTCATACCATTGGCCTTCGCTGAGACCGGTATAGATTTGGTCAGCGCCGCAGTAATAGGTACCCAGCATGGCCCCGGCTGCGTTATATGCTCTCACGCCAGCATCAATTGAAATATCCCTTGTTTCGTACATGTAGTCGAAGAACACAAACGCTTTTCCGGCTCTACCATCGATTGGGGCAAACGATTCCTGCATTACCATTACCTCTTCTGTGTTGCTTTGATCGAACAGTTTCAGCCTCCTGCTTCCTCCATTGTTCTCTACTTGGGCATAGCTACCAAGAGAGCAGTCGTTTATAATCCAGCCTTTAGCGACTAGCTCACCTGTATCGCATTCGGCAAAGGTAGTGGCGTCTTCGAAATCACCGTTGAAGTCGCTAGCTTCGAAGGTTCCGCATTTCATCATTCCTCCGCAACCATCAGGGATTAGGCCGTTTTCTGATCCGCAGGTCTGAGGATTGCAGCATAAGCCGACATTATTTTCGATATTGTCACAACTAGTATCTTCGCAGCAGGTACCGTCGCAAGGCACCGACCCGCAGTTGATATTCATCGCACATCCGTCACTGATCCCGTTTGCGCACCCATTGCCATGTTGAGGTCCACAACCGATAAGCGGGGTTGCATAATCTATTGATGTATACTCATGCAATTTTACGTTATCTATATAATAGTAATCACCCAATGTAGCCTTTTTATGGGTCCCGATAACGACTTCACAATTTTCGGTGTTTGGATCCTTAACAGTGAAGTTTTTGTATATGACATCTGGGGAAGTCGAGTTAATGGCACCGATCACGATCTTGGTGCCAAGACCAGCGCCAGAGCACTTCACGAGGACTTCTCCGTCGGGAGCTCCGGCGCTTTTATGGGCTGTGACCTCCGCTTTCCAAGTGACGCATCCGCCGTCAAAGAAATTTCCGTTCACAGGCTGTGAGGACATGGAGGTGTAGCCAAAATTTCTCAAAATCGCTCGACCTCTAATGTAAGTTACCCCGGGTCCACAGGTCCAATAGGTAGAGCAACCGGAGCCATAGCTAATTTGTCCATTGGCGACATATCGGGTGAACGTAACATTGTCTGCGTTTAGCGTCTGGGGGGAAAAATTGCTTTTTTGCGTTTCCAGAAACAGTACGGCCCAGTCGGATTGATTAGGAGCCGTGACTGTGTGCGTAACCTTAGTGTAAATAGTGCTCTTGGTGCTAGTTGAGGTCATCTTGATTTGGGTGTCGTCGGATTTATCTAAATAGCCAGCGCTGTTCGCTCCGTCGTCCCTGAAGAACTCAATCCCCAGATACGAAGGGTTCTTCCGGGTAGAAGTCTTCAAAGACGCTTTAGCGATAAGGATCTCATTGGCCTTAACCTCCAGAGATCTAGCCTGATCCAGGCGAATTGCCGCAAGATTGTCGTTGTCGTAGATCTCGACACCATAGTTGCCGCCAGAGCGTCCGTGCGGGCAGTCGGAAACCCGAGCGTACCATGCCATTGGGCAGCGTCTTTTTCCTGCATTCGCAAGTATCCAACCGGGAGCCGATTCGTTGCCTTCAATACAGTTGTCGATGGGCGCCGCAGGACATTGCTCAAAATAGGCATTTTCCGGCCAAGCCCCGTAGGCGACACCTGAAAGGGAAGTGATTACAAGAAGTACAATAATTATTTTTATAGCCGAGCCCATTTTACCCCTCCTGTTGTTCAGTTGGCGATTTTCCACAAGTTAAGCTTTTCGCTCAGCCAGCAAGAAGCCAATTGAAAGCCTCCTCCAGCCGGCGTTAACAGAAAAGAATTCTCTTTTCGAGACCGCAGTAGGCGAAAACCGAAGCCTTTTGCAGTGGTAGGGTGAATGCCACGCAACCGAAAGGTAAATTTAAGCGAATCAGAGCGTAGAGATAATAGAGAAACAGATTGGATCCGTAGCTCTAAGTCCTACGATGCCGTGAGTTTCAGCTTTATCGGATGAGATTGCTTAATTGGGGGAACAGATGCCTCTTCAACCTATAATTAAGTGCACGATGTCAATAAAAAAATTCAAGTGGCGGGCTAACAGAATCAATCTCCATCTACCCGTTGAGCGCAATTTCAAAATTACAGACTATATATGCGTCTGGTATATATATTCTGCCGGATAATCATAGGGAAAAAGTAGCACGACCAGGGTTATCTCATCAGTGTAAAAGGGATTGCCTATTAAAGGGCTTGGGAACAGAGCAAACACCTCACCGTCAATAAAATGGGGAACTTTTCCGTTGTCACCTGTGCGATGTGATAACTAAAAGTCTGTTCCCATTGTTTAAAAGTTTCTATGTTTACGCCGTAGTCTTTTATAGCCGGTATGCAGCGAAATGGCTAAATTGAAGCCCTCCTTGTTTTGCTATGGCAGAAAACATCTCCCAGGCAATTGGTACTTTGATCAGGGTTCGGAATCAGGGAAAAGCCGCTCTCTGACCGCCTCCTCAAAAGGCTTGGGATATATTTCCCCTCCTCCCCTTATGATTTCTTCGAAGGTGACACCCCAAACCACCTCCCCGATAGCTCTCCTTAATTCGGCTTGAAGCTTCTCGGCGGTAGTTCCAACCACCGGCGCGGTATTGCAGGTATCAAGGCACTCGGACAAGATGGCCTTGTCATGTCCGGACTTGAAGTAACATAGGGCAATGCCCGCGCTGGGATTTGACGACGGCAATGATATCTGGTGGCTAATTTTCTGTATCGTGTCTATAGTCCGAAGAATTGCCGTTGCCATGGCAGCGGCTTTTGGATCGAGGTCAAGCGGCGATCCACAGTTTTTGCAAGGAGTTGCGGCTGCGTTCGCTTCCTCTTTACAGCACAGGCATAGGGTGTCCTCTTTCATGGCTTCACTCTCATTTTTGGACCAGTTTGTTGTTTGAGGCACGTTGATGTTTCTCCTGATCTCTTAATTAGTTGCCCATACACGTAAACAAGGGGGTAACCAAATGCCAGCAAGTTACATACTCAAATCGGCTTTCGCTTCTGGTGAGGATGGAGTTGTCAGGCTCATTTTCGGATCGGAGAAAACGAGAGATTAGATTCAGGATCGTGGGTGTGATGATAGCATCGTTCGAAGGTCGGTTCGGCCTTTCCGAATACTACATTAAGCAATGCGCATGCCAGGTATCTAACCTACTGAAATGCTTGTCTGCCACCGATTAGTCGATAAAATGGATGCACAGAAAAATGTGCACCATGCACATTTTTATGTGCAGTTATATAAGCCCCTAATAATCATACCTTTCGTCATTTCAGCAGATTAAATCCCTGGCACAAATCTCGCACACTTAATAGACAGTTACAGTCCACGTTCGATAAAGTCAAACCAATTGCGGGACAAGGTGAGGGTTTTTGTATGGGTTTGGCAATTCAGAATCCTCTGCCCACCAAATTCGAAACAAGAGGCGTAACAACCCCAATAGGAAACAACCTCGATCCTGGTGATTGATTCGAGGGGAGGTGCCCTGAGGCTTTTTAGATCTTCTTTCGGAGCATATCGAAAGAGGGCGGATATGAAATCCCTGGTTAGGTGCTTCGGCAAAAAAGTCGAAAATCAATTCTATTACAATAATTATTGCACTTATCTGCTTGGCAGGTCCCCGAGGAGAGAGGATATTCTCTTAAATGAAGACTCTAAGGGGAGTGTTATGTACGATGGTGAACACTGGAGGGAGTTGAATATTGATGGATGGATATTTGATTGATCTAAACCAACCGCTTTGCTAACTATTGCTATGTGATACGAAAATTGATTCCTTGTGAGGACTATCATTCATATTTTTTAATTTCACGGAATGACAGCATAACCGCAATTATTGGCAAGATGTCTGCTCTGATCGAATTTTGATCACAATTTTATAATAATTATGAGCTTGCTATGAATTTAGCCATTAAACGTGAATTTATTCCGAAATATCCAATAAACGCGAAATAATTCTCGATACTCACTATTTATACCGCCGACGCCGGGTGTCGATTGAAACGTTTTCGGCCGATATTCCAACTTTGTACAGTCGTTGGTCGGTTCATCAAAACAGTTAACGTTCATGGAGCGAACATGCCACAAGTTTTCTTGAGTTGGTCTGGGGAACAGAGCCGCCTGATTGCAGACGCTCTAAAGCAATGGCTTCCTCGTGTCTTTCAAGGTCTTAGAGTTTGGATGTCAGAGCATGACATACAAGCCGGGGAGCGTTGGAGGCACACTCTATATAAACAGTTAGAGACATCGAATTTAGGTATCGTATGCCTCACCCCGGAGAACCTGGATTCCCTGTGGCTTGTATTCGAAGCCGGAGCACTATCGAAGGCGGTCAATGAGTCCCGAGTTATCCCGTACCGCTTTGAGCTCAAGTCCACTGATATTGGGCCACCGCTTGCTCAGTTCCAAAGTGTGGGCGCCGATGAGAAAGGCACAAAGAGTTTGATCGAAAGCATCCACGCTGCTATTAACAGTCCGATCCCGTCCAGCGAACTGCCTGAAACCTTCGAAGTTTGGTGGCCACATCTTGAGAAGTTCCTGAGCAAAATCACGCACAGGATTGATACCGATCGCCGATCTGAGCGAGAGATTCTGGAGGAGATCTTAGCCTTGGTCCGACGAACTGGAAGTAGAGAGATTCAAACCACGATAGGTCGGATATTGGCAATACCAAACGTTCATAGCATGACAGTTAAGCGAGTGTTCAAAGGGGGCTTCACTGGCGAAATCTCAATTCAAGTGATCGTGCATCGCAAGATGCCGTTAGCAGATGTTCCAGATGGTGAGAGAATACCTGATATGATCTATGGCATGCCGATCAAAGTTGTTGAGGTTAGAAACATCCGTAAGCAGAAGAGCCCTTAGAATGGAAAAGCGTATAAGAAAATTAGGGGACGTCTATTGCTTTATAAGTTTCTATTTTAACACTGTAGTCGTTTACAGACGATATGTCATGAAAAGCTTGAATTGACACCCTCCTTTGCCTGATACGGCGGATAAACTAGCAGGAGCGTTGCACCGTATTATATTACGAGGCATCGATCGTCGGAATATATTCCGTTATTACGAGGACTGGGATAGTTTTTAGTTCGGCTCTGGCATGTACGGACCGAAACCGGTATATCCTGCTTTGCCTTGCACTACACCATAACTATGCTCATTTATTGTATTGAATTGGCGGTACGCTTTAAAATCTCACAACTCTCGATTTAATGTGGCCGGTTCGTCGCGGCGGAAAGCTATTCAAAGAAAGAGGATAAAAGCCATAGAACAAGTAACTTATAAAACAATAGACGGCCCCTAATTGCGCTAATTGCCTCTATGATATCCAGGGGATCTTGTCGAAAGCAGTGGTCACCGCTGCCCCAACCGAACAAATATTCTATTACATCAACGATCACCTCGGTACCCCACAGAAGATGATTGATGAAGTTGAAACTGTAGTCTGGGAAGCATCTTATAAACCATTTGGAAAGGCGGATCTCATTATAAACCAACAGCCAAATAATTTCGGATTTCCGGGCCAATACTATGATACCGAGACAGGGTTGTATTATAATTATTACCGTTATTACGATTCCCAAGGTGGAAGATATATAAGAAGCGACCCCGCCGAGTTTGCTGGCGGTGATATCAATCTTTTTACCTATTGTTGGAATAGCCCGAAAATGTTTTATGATCCTCTTGGGCTTGGAGCAAAAGGAGATGCTGTTGGTATTGTCCTTACGATGATTACGAAGGCAAATAGAATTAAAAATAGTATTGTGAGATGGGGTGTCTCGATCTTTACAGCCCCGATCGGAGATGCTTTCAACCCAGATCAGGTCAATAGAGTGCCTGAGCAAGAGCTTATGGAAACGGATATTGATGCTGATGGCATTCCAGACTTTATAGATGATACAGACAATAGGATTCAGGCTGCAGCGAAAGCGCATTATATGTGTTTAGCGAAATGTAAGTTAGATTACCCTCCAAAGTGTCAACCAGCAGAATATGATTTGTGCAGAGTTGGGTGCTATGAACAAGAGGTTGAGTTTAGGAGTCAAGTTCTATGGACTAACGGTAAAAGAAATTGGAAGATGACAAACCATGATCTCAAGCAGTAAGTTGATTTTTGTGTTTACCAATAAACGGAGGAAATAATGATATATTCTTCTTATAAGATAATATTGCTTATAATTTTCTTTTTATTTTCGATTAGTAATTCTTGGGCATCAGGTGAAACTCCCCATGATCCAAAATCAATAATTAAAGAATTGAATAAACGTTATGAAAGTGTGGAGACTTACGCGGATTTAGGCGTCATTACAAATCCATACTTCACTGTTGCATTTGAAACTTTTTACATCAAACCGACGCATTTTGCATTGAAATGGAATACAACCCTAAAAAATAAAAATAGCAAATCCGATGAAAGTCAATGCATTCAATATAGACTTATATCGAAAGGCAAAGAAGCATTGGTAGAAAAGGCAAAGAGTTGCAATGGAAAATACAGTAAAAAAGAAAGCATGAGTCTGAAGAATGCTCTGATCAAGACAACCGGGGTTTCTTATGGATTAGTGAAATTCATTCCAAGCCTTTTAATGGATGATGTACCGGGGAAAAAGATAACCTCAATGCCATTTAAAGTTTTATATGACGGTGAAGAAATGGGATCTTCCCAGTATTTGATTATTGAGTCAGAGGCTATACCGGGAAGATCAATTAAACTTTTTATAGATAACAAGTCAAATACAATCAAAAGAATTAATGACAAATATCCCGATGGTACTGTAAATGAAATCATTTTCGATAAAGTGTCTATAAATAAAGAAATTGATCCAGTCGTTTTTCTTGAAAAATAGTATAGGTGTACAAGTCTGGTATTCGCCTAACACTGTCGCCCCTGTAGTAATTTAGGCACGAGAAAAAGGGGCGCCCATTAAAGGGCGTGTCAACAGAAAAACGCCTCACCGTAAGGAAAATGGGTGAACTTTTCCTCTGTCACCTGTGCATTACTACAAATAAAAATTCTGTTCGCATTCTGAACCTCATCCGAAATCTCAATCCATGGCTTGCGAGGTCTTTGCCCCACATCTATCACCCATTTGATTCAAGGCAGCGCCCACAGTTTTCACCTTGACACCCACACTAACGAATTGTACATTATTCTGTACAATATAAGAAGGTGTCAGATGAAAGCCATTACCTATACCGCCGCTCGTCAAAATCTTGCAAAAACGATGGAAAGCGTGTGCAAAGATCATGCACCCATTATTGTCACACGTAAATCAACAGACTCTGTGGTCATAATTT
>Ga0056111_1000175_pt1 | contig 9883 bp, 6 predicted proteins | sample WorMetloBBELIZE2_FD_83874 | JGI IMG/M metagenome (GOLD analysis project Ga0056111, IMG submission 83874) | Marine gutless worms symbiont microbial communities from Max Planck institute for Marine Microbiology, Germany - Olavius longissimus B... ... | reverse complement strand
CCGGTTACCAAGAGTGAAAGCGTTGAGCCCTGGGCGCTCGGCTCGAGGTCTCTCGGGCGGGCGGAGAAAGCCGCGAAAAAGTGGGGATTCCCCAGGGCCTATGGAAGCTATCAAGAGGTGCTGGACAATTCCGAGGTGGAGGCCGTTTATATTCCGCTTCCAAACGACATGCACGCGGAGTGGATTCGACGCTGCGCCGATGCGGGGAAGGCCGTGCTCTGTGAGAAACCGATTGCGCTGAGCGAAAAGGAAGCGGCCGAAGCGCTTGGATATGCCGAGGCAAGGGGTGTTCTTGCGATGGAAGCATTTATGTACCGCTTTCATCCGCAGTGGATTCGGGCCAAGGAACTGATTGACATTGGGGAAATCGGTAAGATCAGGGCAATCCAAACAATCTTTGGCTTCAATTTGGAAAACCAGCGGAATATCCGCAATCAGATGGACAGGGGCGGAGGAGCGCTTTACGACATAGGCTGCTATGCGATTTCCTCTTCACGCTTCCTGTTGGGAAGGGAGCCGGAGCGTGTTATTTCCCTTGTCGGCAGGGATGAGATTGGCGGAACCGATATAATCAGCTCCGCGATACTGGATTTTGGAGATGTACGCACCCTTTTCACGGTGAGCACAAGGATGGCCGCTAGACAAAGGGTGTCCGTTTTTGGAAGCGGCGGAAATCTGGAAGTGATACTGCCCTTTAATCCCTCCCCGGACGTGCCGATTGAGCTCATGGTCGGCAACCGTATTGGAACGCGGAAGATTCATACCAAACCTGCCGATCAGTACGGTTTGATGCTTGATTCCTTTGCCAGGGCGTTCCGAGAGGGAGTAGGCGCCCCCACCCCGCCGGCGGATGCGATTGCCAATATGGCCGCGCTGGATGCTGTGTACCGCTCTGAAAAAAGCGGTGCCTGGGAGCGGGTGGGGTGCTAACTTCGAAGTCCGCCGAGCCGCGGGCTCGGGATTCCCTGACTGGCGAAGGCGCATGTGAGCGGGCCATGTATGTGGAAGTCCGCTCATGGGGTTTCACCCTCTCTTCTGAGGTAGGGGATTCGCCAGGGTTGCTTTACTTACTCATATGATGCCGCTGTTGCCTGAATCGATATTCCCTGAACCAGTGAGGGCGAATCGGCTTCTTGCCAGTTTCGGGAACATCAAGCCAGACGGCAAATTCATCGGCTTCCCCGTCTATACTCCATTCGTCCGCTTCATCATTCCAAAAGGCGGGGAGGCTCATCGGTGTTTTTTGCCTGTGCATCCCCTTGGCAGTTCCTGATCTGACTCCTTGATTTCCAGAGGCTTCCGAGTGTTTTTGTGCCTGTCCTTGATTATCATTCGATGTCAGCTCTCAAGTGATTGGTGATGCGTTTAACAGAAATGGCAGGCGAGGCCTTTTGGTGCTCCTTATAGTAGCTCGAGATGGGTGTTTGGCGGCCGCGGTGTCAAATACTTGTGAATTCGCTCATATCGACGCGATGTCTCTGGCGTGAAACTTCGCCGCCGCGAAAATGCCGGGTTGCCGACATATCGCTGATACGGCCGTTAAATCGTTCCACCATGCCATTGGTTGGGGGCCTCCATCATCTCCAGGGCGGAGCCGCCTCCGGGCGGCTTATCTTGAGGAATGGTAAGGGAAGATGCCCAATTTGAGGTTTCGAGGCTCCAAACCCGGCTTGGTGGGGACGATGATCCATCCATCCGAGCCATGGGCGCGTCGGGCTCGCCGCCAATCGGAATTACTTGGAACTCGAAGCTCCGGTCTCCCGCTTCCAAAGCGGGCGCCCCTGGCCGCCGGGCCATGGAGAGGTGGGGCCCGGCTTTGAGAGAATCCAAAAAGAGCCTGATAAGAATTCACGAAAATCGCTCACAAAAACCTGACGTTGTCCTCGGAAAGGGGTATAATGTGAATCAGGATGCTTGGTGCTGCTCAGGGGAGCGCCATCTGGCATGTGTGGAAACTAATGGAGGCTATTGTATTTTTATGGAGGCTATAATGAAAAAATTCGCGGGAATTCTCATTCTTCTGATCGTCGGGACATTGATCTCTTGCCCGAAACCTACCGGCGGTTCCCCGTCCGAGTCCGCCACTTCCCCCCCAGTCGACCCTCCCGGTCCCAAGTCCAAAACCTGGGTGGTGAGCACTCTCGCCGGTGATGGCACAGCGGGTGATAGGAATGGCGACGAGACAACAACGGCACGCTTTAAAAATCCCACTGCCGTGGCGGTGGATTCATCGGGCAATGTCTATGTCGCCGATAGAGACAACTTCCGGATTCGCAAGATTACTACATCAGAAGAAGGAGTGGTGAGCGTGAGCACCCTCGCCGGTAGAAATCGGGGCGATCTTGATGGAACCGGCACAGCCGCGCAGTTTAATCAACCCTGGGGTGTGGCTGTGGATTCATCGGGCAATGTCTATGTCGCCGATACAAACATCCACCGGATTCGCAAAATCACACCTGAAGGAAGGGTGACCACCATTGCCGGTGGTCCTATAAGACAACCAGGCTTCGCGGATGGAGATGGCACAGAGGCAAGGTTTAGACAACCCCAAGGTGTGGCGGTGGATTCATCGGGCAATGTCTATGTCGCCGATACATACAACAACCGGATTCGCAAGATCGCACCGGCGACAACGGGAGAAGGGGTGATAGTGAGCACCCTCGCCGGTGATGGCACATATGACTATAGAGATGGCGCCGGCACATCGGCACAGTTTAAGTATCCCACTGACGTGGCTGTGGACGCGTCGGGCAATGTCTATGTCGCCGATTGGAATGGTCACCGGATTCGCAAGATCGCACCGGCGTCAACGGGAGGAGGGGTGATAGTGAGCACCCTCGCCGGTGATGGTTATGTAGGTGGGGTGAGTTCAATTTATCGTCCCGCTGGCGTGGCGTTGGATGCGGAGGGCAATGTCTATGTCGCCGCTACAGGCTATGGTAAGATTCACAAGATCACATCAACGGGAGCGTTGAGCACTATCGCCGGTGGTGGTATAGCGGGCTTCGAGGATGGCGTCGGCACAGAGGCGAAGTTTCGCGCCCCCCCTGGCGTGGCGGTGGATTCATCGGGCAATATCTATATCGCCGATCAGTACAACCACGCGATTCGCAAGATTGAGTATAAGGTGCCCGATTGAGTATTAAGGTGCCCCCGAGAGGTGATTACTTTGAGCGGCCTGCGCCTTGAGCCGCCCAAGGCCCCTCTCGGGCGCCCATCATCTCCAGGGCGGAGCCGCCTCCGGGCGCCTTACCCTAAGAGGAATGGTAAGGGAAGATGCCCTAATTAGAGGATTCGAGGCTCCAAGAGCTTCGGCTTGGTAAGGCCGACGCTCCATCCAGCCTGAGCCATGGGCGCGTCGGGCTCGCCGCCAATCGAAATTGCTTGGGACTCGAAGCTCCGCTCTCCGCTCCCAAAGCGGCGCCCCTGGCCGCCGAGGCTCGGGGCTTTGAGGAAATCCAAAGAGAGCCCTGAAAAACCAATGGCCGCCTGGAGAAGTGATGATGAGGCTGTCCCGATTTCCAAAGGCGAGGGACGAGACTTCATGGCGCGAAGCCACAGCGGCTGCGGACTTCGATTGAACTGCCGGAAGGAATAGGCGCATGCGGGCTTCCAACCCGAGAGCCGGAGAGGCGGCCCCGGGCCGGAAACTCACACGGAACAGCGCTCTCTCAACCAGTCGACGGGCCATCGCCGGCGGGGCTGTGCCCTGAAAAAAACCACGGAAATCACTCAAAAAAAAATAACCTGACTTTGGCCTCTAGATAAGGGATATTAATGCGCACCAGGATGCTCGTGTGTTGCTCAAGGGAGCGCCATAGGGCATGTGTGGAATTCATGGAGGTTTATAATGAAAAAATTTACAGGAGCTCTCATTTTTTTGATCGTCGCGGCACTGCTCTCGTGCCCGAAACCCGCCGGTTCCCCGGCCAAGACTGTCAGTTCCCCTCCCCCGGCCAAATCCTGGGTGGTGAGCACCCTCGCCGGTAGTACATGGGGCTTTGGGGATGGCGCCGCGGAGACGGCACAGTTTCGCTACCCCTATGACGTGGCGTTGGACGCATCGGGCAATCTGTATGTCGCCGATTATCACAACCAACGGATTCGCAAGATCACAGCGGGGGGAGAGGTGAACACCCTCGCCGGTAGTGCACGGGGCTTCGCGGATGGCTTGGGCGCATCGGCGCGGTTTAACTACCCCGTTGGCGTGGCGGTGGATGCGTCGGGTAATGTCTATGTCGCCGATAGAGACAACCACCTGATTCGCAGAATCACATCAGGGGGAGAGGTGAGCACCCTCGCCGGTAGTACACGGGGCTCCGCGGATGGCGCCGCGGGGACGGCACAATTTCACTCTCCCGCTGGCGTGGCGGTGGACGCGGCGGGCAATCTGTATGTCGCCGATACAAGCAACCACCGAATTCGCAAGATCACAGCGGGGGGAGAGGTGAGCACCCTCGCCGGTAGTACAGCGGGCTTCGCGGATGGCTTGGGCACGTCGGCGGAGTTTAACTTACCCTCTGGCGTGGCGTTGGATTCAGAGGGCAATGTCTATATCGCCGATAGAAACAACCACGCGATTCGCAGGATTACAGCGGGGGGAGAGGTGAGCACCCTCGCCGGTAGTGGCACAGCGGGCTCCGCGAATGGCCTCGGCGCATCGGCACAGTTTAACTACCCCTATGACGTGGCGGTGGATTCAGAGGGCAATGTCTATGTCGCCGATTTTTCCAACCACCTGATTCGCATGATTACACCAACAGGAGTGGTGAGCACCATCGCCGGTAGTGGCACAGCGGGCTTCGCGGATGGCGCCGCGGAGGCGGCGCAGTTTAGCTATCCCGTTGGCGTGACGGTGGACGCGGCGGGCAATGTGTATGTCGCCGATTATTCCAACCACCTGATTCGCAAGATTGAATAGAAGCCGCCCTAGGGGTGTCACTTTGAGCGGCCTGCGCCCTTGAGCCGCCCAAGGCCCCCCTGGGGGGGTGCCCATCATCTCCAGGGCGGAGCCGCCTCCGGGCGGCTTAGCCTAAGGAATGGCAGGGGAGATGCCCTAAGAGGATTCGAGGCTCCAAGAGCTTCGGCTTGGTAGGCCGATGCTCCATCCAGCCTGAGCCATGGGCGCGTCGGGCTCGCCGCCAATCGAAATTACTTGGGACTCGAAGCACCGGTCTCCTCCCGCTCCCAAAGCGGCGCCCCTGGCCGCCGAGGCTCGGGGCTTTGAGGAAATCACGGGAATCACTCACTAATGGCCTGACGTTGCCCTCGGAAAGGGGTATTAATATGAACCAGAATGCTTGTGAGCCGCTTAAGGGAGCGCCTTTAGCACGCTAAGGGATATTCATGGAGGCTATTATAATGAAAAAATTCGCGGTAATTCTCATTCTTCTGATCGTCGGGACACTGCTCTCGTGCCCGAAACCCGCCGGTTCCCCGTCCAAAGCCTGGGTGGTAAGCACCCTCGCCGGTAGTGGCACAGAGGGTTCTACGGATGACACCGGCGCATCGGCACGGTTTAGCTTTCCCACTGGCGTGGCGGTGGATTCATCGGGCAATCTGTATGTCGCCGATCAACACATCCACCGGATTCGCAAGATCGAACCTAATGGAGAGACAACCACCATCGCCGGTGGTGGTGACAGGACGGGCTTCGCGGATGGCTTGGGCCCATCGGCGCGGTTTAACTTTCCCACTGCCGTGGCGTTGGATTCATCGGGCAATGTCTATGTCGCCGATACAAACAACAATCGGATTCGCAAGATCACACTAGGAAGTGAGGTGAGCGTGAGCACCCTCACCACTAATACTGGCACAACGGCAGAGTTTTCCACTCCCAAAGGCGTGGCGGTGGATTCAGAGGGCAATGTCTATGTCGCCGCTGAAAGAATCCACCGGATTCACAGAATCACAGATGAAGGAGTGGTGAGCCTCTTCGCCGGTTCTAGCCAGGGCTCCGCGAATGGCAGAGGCACATCGGCACAGTTTAGCACTCCCCAAGGCATGGCGGTGGATGCATCGGGCAATCTGTATGTCGCCGATCATTACAACCACCTGATTCGCAAAATCACACCTGAAGGAGTAGTGAGCACCCTCGCCGGTACTGCTGGCACAAAAGGCGATAGAGATGGCGCCGGCACGTCAAAGGCACTGTTTCATTATCCCAGTGACGTGGCGGTGGATGCTGAGGGCAATGTCTATGTCGCCGATAGAAACAACCACCGCCGGATTCGCAAAATCACAGCGGCGGGAGTGGTGAGCACCCTCGCCGGTAGCACAGAGGGCTATCAGGATGGCGTCGGCGCATCGGCACAGTTTGACTATCCCAATGGCGTGGCGGTGGACGCGGAGGGCAATGTGTATGTCGCCGATGCAAGCAACCGCCGGATTCGCAAGATTGAGTATAAGGTGCCCGATTGAGTGTATAAGGTGCCCGAGAGGTGATTACTTTGAGCGCGGCCTGCGCCTTGAGCCGCCCAAGGCCCCTCTCGGGGGGGTGCCCATCATCTCCAGGGCGGAGCCGCCTCCGGGCGGCTTAGTCTAAGGAATGGCAGGGGAGATGCCCTAAGAGGATTCGAGGCTCCAAGAGCTTCGGCTTGGTAGGCCGATGCTCCATCCAGCCTGAGCCATGGGCGCGTCGGGCTCGCCGCCAATCGGAATTACTTGGGACTCGAAGCTCCGATCTCCTCCCGCTCCCAAAGAGGCGCCCCTGGCCGCCGAGGCTCGGGGCTTTGAGAGAATCCAAAGAAAGCCTGGAACCTTTGGTCTTTGGTTCTAAACAACGGAAATCTTCCTCGTCTTTCCCCAAGGCCCGTCCCGGGATTCAAGGTGAAGAACTTATCGGTATAAAAAACACCCTCAGAATTTTCATTTTCTCATCGCTGTTTCAACCCCGCAATTTCCACTTTTCGGCCAAAAAACCGAAGATTTCTCTCATTTCGCCCGCAAAAACCTACACCGGTTTGAAGGGCTTTAAATATTTTCTCTGTCAATAATTAAAGCCAAATTCATTGATTTTTTCTCATTCTCAATGACTCCCTACAGCGGTGGAACGTCTCGCATATCGCTATCCCGGAAGAAGTTTACGGGCAACCAGGGGTTGAACCTCTCGCTTTCCGAGTACCCGGGTAATTGCGAATTCCGCCTCGTTTTCGCTGGTCTTGATTATGGGTTGTTCATTGTAGGGTTGGAATTTTTCGTCCAGATAGAGTTTTATTGTGGGATATCGCGGGGTGTCGCCGATGTCGACTATGGTTCCAATGGAACCGTTTTTCAGGCGAACGTAGCTTCCGAGCGCGAAGACTGAAATTGAGTTGAGTAGGGCTGTTATGGCTCCTTCGTCGTAGAGGCTATGTGTTGCTTTCAGCATTTTCAGGATAATCATGTGACTCTCTCCGCTTTCACGGAAGGGGCGGCCGGATATCTGGGCATCGTATGAACAGGCAACGGCTAGAATTTTGGCGAATTGGGTGATTGACTCTCCACTGATGCCTTGAGGGTAGCCGGATCCGTTGAGGCGCTCATGATGCTGGTAGATTGCCAGGAGTATTTTCTGGGTGATTGGATTGGAGTGTTCGCGTGAGTAGTTTTGCAGCATTTTCAGCCCAATGAGTGGATGAGTGCTTATGATTCTTTTTTCCCTTTCAGTGAGTTTGCCTGTTTTGTTGACGACATGGCTTGGTATTTTCATCATTCCGACTTCGTGGAGTATGGCCGCGATACCAAGCTCAATCAGGCGGAAGTGGGGTAGCCTGAAACCATTGCCTATGGTGAGGGCGATTATGGTTGCCCGGGCGGAGTGGGTGTAGAGGTAATCGATTCCCTCCGCTTTTAGGCTGGGTAGTCGGAGGATGAAGGCCCGGTAGTCTTTCAGCATCAGAATGGTGGATCTAACCTGTTCCGCTATGGAATCCAGATTGAGTTGACCGTTGCTATTGAAGGATTCGTAGGTTTTTCGGATGAATTCTGTGAAACTGAAAAAAAAGTCGAGAGTGGCGCGACGGCCCTCGAATTCCTTAGTTTCGCTATCCAGGTTGGCGTCAAGGTTTCCGTGGGACGCTGTAAGGGGAACCCCGCTGCTTTCTATTTCTTTGTATCCCCACTTTCTCAGATTTTCGATCAAGCTCTCTGTGATTGGCGAGTCAGCCGGAAGGAGCATGAAGCTCTCGTCAATCCACAGGGGTTCGCTGTAGTAGGTATTGGCTTTAAGGCTGCTTATCGCTATGCTTTTCTTCTCGGACATTGCCTTTTGACGACCCCCTTTGGTGATCTAGATCTGTCTTCCAGACTTGTCCCTATTATAGAGATAAATCTGGATGATTAAAAAGGGTGGCGATTTTTCAGTTAGGATTGAGGGTGAAACTTAGAGCTGTTTTCTTTCTGTTCAATATACTAGTGTTTCTTGCCTTGCTCATTGCCGCCGTCCCACCGTTTTTTATTCACGGTCAGGGTGGAATCGCCGTCATGGGGAATGTATGGATTATTCTTCTGGTGTTCGCGCTGATTGTCGGGGGCATGGACTTCTATTTTATTCGAAACAGGAGACTTTTTATTCTACTTGAGGCCGAAGACTGGCCAAGCCTTCTGGCCTGGCTGGAACACCGTCTATACGTGAAACGGAACTTGAACCGAACATATTCGAATCTTCTCATTCGTACCGCCCTTTCCGTTTCAAACCTTGATGCGATAAGAAAGCTGGAGGCTGAGATTCGACGGAAAAGACCGGTACTTCTAAGAGCTTTGGGAGTTGGCCTGGGCATCCCGATACTTCTGAGACAGAACTGGAAGGCAATCGCGGAGTATTATGGACCTCTGGCTGACGATCCCAAAACAAGGCAGCGGGATTGGGCCGTCTGGTGTCGGGCCGTGGCGCTGGGAAGGGAGAGGATAGACCAGCTTATGGAACTCCTTGCCAGTCGGGATGTTTCGCTGCGATTGCTTTCATGGGAGATTCTGGAACGACGTTCGCGGTTTTTATCCGACGCGCAGCGCGCAGCGCTGGCTGCGTCCAAGGTGGAATTGAAAGATATGCTGAACGGTTCCGGGGGCGATGGAATGCTGCGAAAATCAAGGGAAGATTATTTGATTTCGCTTGTTTTGTCTTCCCAGGTGGATAGGGTGAAATCGGATTTGCTGGCGAGCTAGCGCTTTCCGGATGGTTTTGGGGGTGATATTATGAGCGTTCGAGTCCGTTACGCGCCTTCCCCGACAGGGATGCAGCACATCGGTGGCATACGAACGGCCCTGTTCAACTATTTATTTGCCAGGGCTAAGAAGGGCAGTTTCATTCTCAGGGTTGAGGATACCGATCGGACGAGGTTCAATCCCGAGGCTCTCGAGGATTTATTTGGCTCTCTTGAATGGTTGGGTATCCATTATGACGAGGGGCCTGGAAAGGCTGGAGCCTGTGGACCCTATGTGCAGTCGGAACGCAAATCACTCTATACGGAACTGACCGGAAGGTTGCTTGGCTCCGGCAAAGCTTATCACTGCTTCTGCGGCGCCGAGCGTCTTGATTCGATTAGAAATGAACAAAGGTTGGCTAAAAAAAATATCGGCTACGATCGCCATTGTCGAGATATCTCGATTGATGAGGCTGAATCGCGGATCAATCGGGGTGAGAAACACGTTATTCGTTTAAAATTGCCCATGGAGGGGAAAACCGTATTCAATGATTTTTTACTGGGGAAGATGAGCAAGAGGAACAGAGATATCAGTGTCGATCCTGTGATAATGAAGTCCGATGGCTTTCCCACCTATCATCTTGCGAATGTGATTGACGATCATGAAATGGGAATCACGCATGTCCTCCGCGCCCAGGAATGGATTCCCTCCGGGCCGCTTCACGTAAACATTTACCAGGCCTTCGGTTGGACGGCTCCTG
>Ga0056111_1000174_pt1 | contig 9892 bp, 10 predicted proteins | sample WorMetloBBELIZE2_FD_83874 | JGI IMG/M metagenome (GOLD analysis project Ga0056111, IMG submission 83874) | Marine gutless worms symbiont microbial communities from Max Planck institute for Marine Microbiology, Germany - Olavius longissimus B... ... | reverse complement strand
GCCATAGCAAAAGGCTTCTTGCAAGTCAACTCTACAGGGATGCGGTTTCGCGCGGCAAGCGAGGGGACCTGTGCTTGACAACCCCCGGGTATTGACATAAGTATCGTCATTCTTGGAGTCGGCCTGCTCATACGGCCTGCCGAGAGGTACGGGCCTGAAACCATTGCGCGGACGCAACATGGACCGGACAAAAACAATTTTGGCTGCCGCCGTGATTATCGGCGGCGTCATTTTTGCCTCCCTTGTCTATATGTTCCTTACACCAGCGGAAAAGAGGCCTGTTGGCGTACCGCTAACGAACCGGGAAATGGTGCGGGAACCGGTTCACCTTTATTTTGCCGACCGGAACAACACCCACCTGACGGCGGAACAGCGGCTGCTGCCACGGACCGAGGATCCCGGGGTACTGGCAAAACTCATCGTCGAGGCGCTCATCAGCGGACCCGAGACGGGGCTGATCCGGACCCTTCCGGAGACGGGTATTGTCAAGGCAGTATTCATTACCCCGAACGGGACCGCCTTTGTGGATTTGGATGAATCGATCCGAAATGATCACCCGGGAGGCAGCCGGACAGAGCTGCTGACAGTCTATTCTATCGTGAACTCGGTCGTGCTCAACATCTCCGAGGTGGATTCTGTCAAGGTGCTCATTAACGGCAAGGAGGCGGACACCCTGGCCGGCCATATCAGTCTGAAGGCACCACTTCAGGCTAACATGTTGATGGTTCGATGAAAAAAAATAAGATAAACGACATCCGGAACATCGGGATTATCGCCCATATCGATGCGGGAAAGACCACGGTGACGGAGAGAATCCTCTATTACACGGGCCGATCCCATAAAATAGGGGAAGTTCATAACGGCGAGGCGGTCATGGACTGGATGCCCGATGAACAGGAGCGGGGCATCACCATCACCTCGGCCGTGACGACCTGTATCTGGGACGGGAGCGAAATCCACATCATCGATACACCGGGCCATGTCGACTTTACGATTGAAGTCGAGCGATCGCTCCGGGTTCTGGATAGCGCCATCGGTGTATTCTGTGCCGTGGGTGGTGTAGAACCCCAATCTGAGACTGTCTGGCATCAGGCCGATAAGTATCGGGTCCCGAAAATGGCCTTTGTGAACAAGCTGGACCGGGTGGGCGCCGATTTTTTTGGAACCGTCGACATGATGCGTGAACGTCTCGATGCCAATCCGCTGATTTTATCCCTGCCGGTGGGTGCCGAAGACGAGTTCTCCGGTGTGATCGATCTTCTCTCCATGGAGCAGATATCCTGGGATGACGACTCGCTTGGGGCCACATTTACCACAGGCCCCATCGCTGAGGAATATGGGCAGGTTGCAGCCGAATATCGGGAAAAGCTGTTGGAGACGGTCTCAGAATATGACGATTCGGTGTTGGAGGCCTACCTGTCGGAATCCCCGGTTCCCGACAAGCAGTTGATCGATGCCATCCGAAAGGCCACCATCGATCTTAAACTTGTTCCGGTGCTGTGCGGCAGTGCCCTTCGGAACAAGGGTATTCAGCCCCTGTTGGACGCCATCGTCAGATACCTCCCGAGTCCGGCGGAGGTGCCTCCCATTGTCGGTGTTCAGCCGGACACCGGCGAGGAGGTCTCATGCCCGGCCCGCGCCTCGGCCCCCCTGGCCGCACTGTTGTTCAAGGTCTCGATGATTGAAGGACGCAAGCTCTCCTTTGCGCGGATCTACAGCGGCAGGCTTTTGGCAGGGGCGGATGTGTTCAACGCGTCCCGAAACAAGAAGGAAAAGATTTCCCGAATTCTCCGCATGCACGCCAATAAGCGGGAGCGGGTGGACCATGCCGATGCCGGAGAAATCGTCGGCGTCGTGGGATTGAAAGACTCGTCCACCGGCGAGACCCTCTGTGACCGGAAGCACCCTGTTATTCTGGAGAACATCGAGCTGTTCGAGCCGGTCATGTCGGTTGCCGTGGAGCCGAAAACCCACGCGGATCAGGAAAAGCTGGACCAGGTGCTTGAAAAATTTCTTGCGGAGGATCCAACATTGCGGGTGCGCCAGGACGAGGATACCGGGCAGACCATTCTATCCGGAATGGGGGAACTGCATCTGGAGGTGATCACCAGCCGCATGCAGCGGGAGTTCAATACCCAGGTCAACGTGGGCAAACCCCAAGTCGTCTACAGGGAGACCATCGAGACAGAAGCAGCGGCGTCAGCGGTATTTGACCGGGAGATTGCCGGCCAGCATCACTACGGCCAGGTGACCGTCCGGTTGCGCCCTTTGGAACGGGGAGCGGGAAATCGATTCCAGTCCGAGATATCGACGGACGCACTTCCTGAAATGTTCATCCCATCGGTTGAAAAAGGGGTGATGGAATCTTTTGAAAGCGGGGCCCTGATGGGGTATCCGGTTGTGGACACCGAGGCGATATTGGTGGACGGCAGCGCCAAAGAATCCCTGGGCACCGAACTGGCCTTTACCGTCAGCGCCTCCATGGCCTGTAAGGAGGCACTTGCCAAGGCTGGGCCTTATTTGCTCGATCCGTTCATGGCCGTCGAAGTGTATGTGCCGGAGCCGTTCATGGGGGATGTTATCGGAGATCTCAACGCCAGGGGCGGAAAGGTGGAGTCCATTGAACCCCGGATGGGTATTCAGGTGATTCGGGCAACGGTTCCGTTGGCGAGCATGTTCGGTTATTCCACTGCGTTACGGTCAGCGACCCAGGGTCGGGGGACGTTTTCCATGCATTTTTACCGGTTTGACCGCAAGTAACTTTTCTTCGAAAAGTTACGAATGGGGGCTTCAATCTCTGGATTTTTTGGGCACTGCCGAAAAGGGTGTTGTTGCGGTTAGAAAAGATTCCTTAACTTCTCGGATTATCCTGCCTTTTTCTTCTTTTTCTTGGAGGGTTTTTGCATGCTTTTCAGCACCTGAGAGATTTCCTCCCGCTTTTCCGGATCTTCCATGATTTGGAACGATCGATTCAGATGGAACAGGGCATTTCTCATATCGCCCTTCTGGCGATAGTAGAGGCCAAGATAATAGTGGGCCATCGATTCGTTTGCCTCATTCCCATGAATTTGTCCTAATGCATAATAGGCCTGAATGAAGCCCGGCGCCCGGGAAATCAGATTTTCCAGCGTCCCTTTGGCCCGGGCGGTTTGTCCCAGCTGAGCCAGGGTTTGGCCAAAATACAAGGCATGCTCCGGGTTATAGGGCGGAATGTTTTCCGCCCCTTCCAGCACGCGCAGCGCATCGTCATAGCGGCCGCTTTGATAATACACTTTTCCGAGATCCGTGAGGATGTAGGGGTCGAGAGGACGGGTGGACAAGGCTTTTCTCAAGTATTTCAAAGCGTTGTCTCTTTGTCCAACCCGGGAATAAAACAGCCCCATGCCGTAGTTGACCACGGGGTCGCCCGGTTTCTGTGTGATCTGGTTTTCAAATTGACGACGGACGATGTCTTCGTCGCCGTACAGAGCCGACAGTCGGGTGCGAATGTATTGGAATTCCGTGGAATCCCGTTTTAATTCGATACCCGCCTGATTCTCTTGATTTTTTTCGATCCACGCATCGATGTACGCAATCCGGTCCTCGGTGGCCGGGTGGGTGAGCAGGTAGTTTGGCACCGATCCGAACCACTGTTTGCTTCGAATCGTCTGGAGGGAGTTCATCAAACCTTTTGCGCTGTAACCGCTCTTGTTGAGATAAATCAACCCGAGCTGATCGGCCTGAATCTCATCCTGGCGACTGTAGGACAGTTCCAGGGACTGGCTGGCGGCCAGAGATCCCATTGTCAATGCCGAGGCGGCATCCCCGGATCCTGCTGCAGAGCCTAAAAATGCCCCTGCCACCATCCCGGCAAGGGAAAGCATATTGATCTTTTTGGAGCGCTCGATCTTGTCGGATATGTGGCGTGCCACCACATGGGAAATTTCATGGGCCAGAATGCCGGCCAGCTCGTCTTCGCTTTTCATGGCCTCGATAAGGCCCCGGTTAAAGAATATGTGGCCGGCCGGGGTGGCGAACGCGTTGTACACATGATCGTCCAGCACATAAAAACGATACGTGAACGGCTGCGGGGGGACATGCTGCAGAATTTCATATCCGAGCCGGTTGATGTAACTTACGATCATCGGGTCGCGGATCAATGGAAACTGGGCTTGCACCACGCGGAGGAATTCCTTGGAGAGCTTTTCTTCTTCACTGGTGGTCAAGGCGAGGGTGCTGCCCGGGATGCAAAAGAGGATCGTCAAGAGCGTGAGCAGGGCAACGAACGCTTTCCGGGGTTTGCGGAACATGATGTGTATCGGTTGGGATCGCAATGCCTTAACCTCTGCCGCAATGATAACCATGGCATTCCGGATATCAATAGCTGCCGTAAGTATCGCATAATGTAATCTTCTTTTCAAACTTTGGGATTTATGGTAGCTTTCGACGCCATGACGCATGTGATGTGCATAGCCAACCAGAAGGGCGGGGTGGGCAAAACCACCACCGCCATCAACCTGTCGGCGGCACTTGCGGTGTCCGAGAGGCGCACGCTGCTGGTGGATTGCGACCCCCAGGCCAATGCCACCACGGGTGTCGGAATCGACAAATACGGCGTGGAAAAAACCCTTTATCACGGCCTTATCGGCCAGACAGACGCCCGGAGCCTCGTGTTGGACAGCGAGATTGAAACCCTCAAAGTGCTGCCGTCGCGGGTGGAGCTCATCGGTTTCGAGGTTGAAATGATGTCGGAACCGGGACGGGAGCAGGCACTGAAAACGCTTCTTTCCCCGCTTAATGGGGATTTCGACTACATCATTCTGGACTGTCCCCCGTCCCTCAGCCTGCTGACCGTCAATGCCATGACGGCGGCCGACGACATGCTGATTCCGCTCCAGTGTGAATTTTACGCGTTGGAGGGCCTGGGGCAGCTGTTACAGACCATTCAGCGCATCAAAAACGGCTTGAATCCGGGTCTGGGTATCAAGGGTATCTTACTTACCATGTTCGACAAACGTACCAATTTATCCTACCAGGTTGCCGAAGATGCCGAAAAATATTTCAAAGATCTGGTATTTCGCACCACAGTGCCCCGGAACGTGCGCCTGGGGGAAGCCCCCAGTTACGGGAAACCGATCCTGCTCTACGATGCAACCTCGCCGGGCGCCAGAAGCTATTTCTCCCTGGCCCGGGAGATTATGGAGACAGAGCCTGTAGAATCCCATGGCTGACAAACCGACACAAACAGTGAGATCCCGGAAAAAAAAGGCACTGGGCCGCGGATTGGACGCCCTCATCCCGGATCTGAGTGATTTCGGCACCAGCCGCCCGGATTACAAAGAATGCGATGTCCGGAGGATACGGCCCAACCGATTTCAACCCAGACGCCGATTCGACGCCGCCGAACTGGAAGAGCTCCGGGACTCCATTCGGGAGCAGGGCATCCTGCAACCGCTGCTGGTGCGGGAAGACGGCGGCGATTATGAGGTCATCGCCGGAGAGCGCCGACTTCGCGCCGCCAAGATGGCAGGCCTCCAAAAAGTACCGGTGGTGATCCGGGAAGCGGACGATGTGACCATGCTGGAAATGTCGATCATTGAAAATGTCCAGCGTGAAGATTTGAATCCCATGGAGGAGTCGGAGGCCTACCACCGCCTGATCACCGAATTCGGTCTCACCCAGGACAGTGTCGCCGAACGTGTCGGCAAGAGTCGACCCACAGTGACCAATGCCATTCGACTCCGCAGCCTCCCCGATCCCATCAAAGACAGCATCCGGGCCGGGGAATTGAGTATGGGGCACGCCCGGGCATTGCTGGGGGCCGACGGATCGGCACGACAAATCGCCGCCTGGCGGAAAGTCATTTCCCAGGGCCTTTCGGTGCGCGCCACCGAATTACTGGTAAAAGGGCTAAAGAAACCCAAAGGGGCAAAGGGCAAACCCACCGAGACGTCCGATGATGTCTATTTTGCCGATCTTGCCGATGAGTTGGCCCGAAAAATAGGGACACGCGTCCGGATCCACCGCAGGGGGAAGCGAGGGCGGCTCGAAATCGAATTTTACGGGGATGAGGACCTGGATCGATTGATACAGATGCTGAGGGCAATCTGAATCCCATACGGCTTTTCCGTGATTGTTTTCTGAGCGCCTCGTGGTGAAACTCCCGGAAGAACTGCCATCCTGCCGCCATCCAATCTCCCGACACTGAACCGAACACGACCTGCCCATGTGAGGGCCTGCCAGCGGAGGGCCTCGCGGGATGTGAGTGACGGCCATGTCCATGCACATTATTTTAGACGGTTATAACGTTATCCGGCAGTCGCGCCGACTGAGCCGAAAGGATCGGGAAGATATTCAAATGGGGCGGGATGCCCTTATGGATCGATTGGCGGCATACAAGAAGCTTCGCGGGCATCGGATGACGGTGGTGTTCGATGGCGGGAATGCCCCACATTTTTCTCGACAACGGGACCGGGTAAAGGGAATCGACGTTGTCTACTCGCGGGCCGGAGAGACCGCCGATAGGGTTATTCAGCGTATGGCGGGCAAGCATCGGGAGACGGCGCTTGTGGTCAGCTCCGACAGGGAAGTCGCCGACTACGCTGCCAGGCAGGGATGTGCCACGGTCAGCTCCCCGGAATTCGAAGAGAAGATGGAGATGGCCCTGTACATGAATGAAAAGGGATTGATAGAACCGGACGGGGAGTCCGGCGGTTGGACACCGACAACCCGGAAAAAAGGTCCCCGTCGCCGATTACCAAAGCACCAGCGCCGAAATAAACGGAAGCTTCGGAGGTTATGAGGCCGTCCTCATCAACTCCCTGAGCGATAGTATTATGAAGATTACCGTTGCCGAAACAGCCGGGTTCTGCATGGGGGTCAGCCGGGCCGTGGAAATGGCCCTGGATGCCGCCATCGCACATCTAGGGCCGATTTATACATATGGACCGCTGATCCACAATCCCCAGGTTCTGGCCTTGCTGAGGGAAAAGGGTATCCGGATTCTCGATGAGATTCCAGAGCAGGGAAACGGTACCGTTTTAATCCGTGCTCATGGTGTTCCACCGGACATCAGAGAGCGATTGGAGACGGCGGGTTTCAATGTGATCGATGCCACCTGCCCGCGCGTTATCAAGGTGCAAACGGTTATCGCCCGTCATGCTCCCTCAGGCGGCGCATCCATTATCATCGGTGACAAGGATCACCCGGAAGTCGTCGGTCTGCTTGGTTACGCGGGAAATGCAGGATTTGTGGTGGACAACCTCCAGGATCTGGACGCGCTGCCCGTGTTTGACAATGCCATCATCGTTGTGCAGACCGCTCAGAATACATGGCTTTTGCAGGAGGTTAAAACCTGGGCCGATAAAAACGCCCCCCATTACAAGATCTTCGACACAATTTGCGGATCCACGGAGCGCCGCCAGGAGGAAGTCAGCCGTCTGAGTGAATCCGTCGATGCCCTGGTTGTCGTGGGGCGAAAGAATAGCGGTAATACCCGGCGATTGGCTGAAATCGGCCGCAAATCCGGAACGCTCACGTTCCACATCGAAACCGAAACCGAAATCGATTTTGAAAAGCTGGAATCAGCAGACACGGTGGGGGATGACCGCAGGGGCCTCCACGCCGAACTGGATTATCAACCGGGTATGCCGAAACCTGGAAACCATACCCTACCGAAAGGCCAGGGGGGCGCTCAGCATGTTCTTCAGATTTCAGCGGGTGCTGCTCCTGACCAATATTTACGTATCCCTCGGCGCCGGGAGTCTGTGTTATGCCTGTTCACTACTCCAGGGGATTTCCCAATCGGCGCCTTATGTTCTGATCACCATGCTCTACATCCAATCCATGCATATTCTGAACAACCTGACGGGAATCCGGGAAGATAAATACAACGACCCGGAGCGTGCGTCATTTTATAACAACCATAAGGGGCTGCTTTCCTTCTTTTCCGTCATGGCCGGCGGCATGGGGTTGCTCACGGCCCTGGCCGTGGGTGTATTTCCATTCCTGGTGCTGCTGGTCATGAGCGTTATGGGTCTTACCTACAACAGACGATGGATCCCCCGGGGAATGGGACACCGGTATCGCAGCCTGAGGGATATTCCAGGGTCCAAAACCATCCTGATTGCCCTGGCCTGGGGCATTGTCACCGCCATCTTCCCACCCCTTGTCGAGACAGGCGCCGTTACCGCGACAAACATGCTGGTTTTCTTTATGGCGGGGCTGCTTGTCCTTGTGCGGACCGCATTTCTGGATATTCTGGACATCCAGGGGGATCGGGTCATCGGCAAGGGGACGATTCCTGTCCTGCTGGGTACGCAAGAGTCCATGCGTCTTCTGGAATTGTTGCTGGGCGTGGTGATGCTGTTAATGGTGATCCCCGCGGCCGTCGGCCTCACCAGCACGTTGGGATATCTGCTGGCCATATGCCCGATCTGTCTGCTGGTATTGTTTTCCGCCTACGATCGCGGCGCATTGCTTTCCTGGATGCTGCCCCAGTTTCTTGTGGAAACGTGCTTTGTGCTTGCGGGGGGGATTGGGTTTGTGTGGTCGATTTTTTAGATAAATGCCTGAAATAGGGTAAATGCCTTAAATGCCTGAAATTAGGAAGGGGATGAATTCATTTGTCTCAGGTATTTTAGGCATTTTTATAAGGGGCCTATGAACAAAATTAAGAATACGGTTTTCAATCACTCTTTCACCCCCACCGTGCCTCCCCCCATCAAGGGGCAGGACTATTTTTCTCCCTCCCCTGGCGGGAGGGAGCTAGTGGGAGGGGATAAGATGCGTTCATTCCTTTTTAGGCGCGTATCTTAATTTTAGGCACTATTGTAGCCAGCCTGCAGGCCTGCATCAAACTTACCAAATGGTGGGTTCGGTACCTTTCAGCAGCCGGTACACATTGTCCTTATGACGGAAGAAGATCCCCACCGTTGCCAGAACGGCGCCTCCTGTAAATATGTCTGATGCGGTGGCCTCCCAGATACACACGGGCAGTGCGGCGGCAGCGATCAATGACGCGACGGAAACGCGATTGGACCAGCAGACCCCCAGAATAAACACAAGGAGGGTGACGAAAACCGCCACCGGAGATATCGCCAGAAATGCACCGGCCGTGGTTGCGACACCTTTTCCGCCGTCTTTGAATCTCAAATACACCGGAAAGAAATGGCCGGCAATGGCGGCCAGGGCCACAAGGGAGGCAAACAACTGGCCCTGAGCGGTGGACATATCAACGGCCGCCTCTGCCAGGCAGGTCGGCAATGCGCCTTTCAGCACATCGCCCAACAGGGTCATCATTCCGAGCCGGCTGCCGGCTGTGCGTCGAACGTTCGTGGCGCCGATATTGCCACTTCCTTCCTGACGAATGTCCACATCGGAGAACAGGCGGGTCAGGACAAGCCCGAAGGGAACCGATCCGATAAAATACGCCACTATCGGCAGCAGCAGGTACGAAGGATTTACTGCTACGCTTTCCATCATGCGTTTCTCCGGGCGATGAGGTCTTTTCCAGTGTGCAGCGGCGGCAAATTTTGGTTGATCTCGTGTGGCTTGATCACTATCATAAAGCGTGTTGCAAGTCACCTTGTCGTCGTATCAGGCAATCATCACCATGGACGGTATGGAACCCACAGAGATTCCCATCGACGGTGTCCTGGACCTGCATACGCTCCGCCCGAAAGATGTGCCGGAACTGCTCACCGATTACTTCTCCGAGTGCATCCAGCGGAACATATTCTCCGTAAGGATCATCCATGGGAAAGGCAAGGGGATTCTTAAGAAAAGGGTCCACGGACTTCTCAAACGGAGCGATCTTGTGGCTTCCTTCAAAGAAGCGCCAGGTGATGCCGGTGGTTGGGGGGCAACCCTGGTGGAATTGATCAGACCGTCACATGGGCGTTCGCATCACGGG
>Ga0056111_1000173_pt1 | contig 9896 bp, 14 predicted proteins | sample WorMetloBBELIZE2_FD_83874 | JGI IMG/M metagenome (GOLD analysis project Ga0056111, IMG submission 83874) | Marine gutless worms symbiont microbial communities from Max Planck institute for Marine Microbiology, Germany - Olavius longissimus B... ... | reverse complement strand
TTCCGATGGTGGATGATGATTTCCACGATCTTGACCGGTTTGATATAAACATTCCCCAATTCGTTGGTTAATATCAAAGGCCCACTGAACGTGTTATAGATATTATCGTTTTCTACGGTAAGAGGATATTTCCCGCCCGATATTAGCTCAATCTCAAAGTCTTCTTTGGATGTTCTGGTGATTCGGGATATCTTTTGTACTTTTACATCCACGGGATTCCCCTGGTATTCAAACCTCAAACCCCCTGCCTGTGCGGCGTGGGGGCCATCACATCGCCCTGGAACGTCGATCCGTCCGTTGTCTTGATGCTCCCGCGGAATTCGACATCCGCGGAGGCGTTTCCGCCTATTAAAAAAGAAAGAAGAAAATAGAATATGATTCTGACCCGGATCGTCATAGGGTAATCCCTTTCTTCCGGTTCCCTCGTGTTATGGAATGCCTGAAATTTAAAATACCTAAATTCAATAAAATCGTTACACGATTTTATTGAAGCACCGCGATAAACATCATGACGCCATCGGGATAATGTCTTTTGAGTTTGGTCGCTTTTCCATAAAAGGAAATACTCTCGCCTTTCTCAATGGTGTTCGATTTTCCAAACATTTCATCCGCATACAGGGTTAACAACACTTTGTTTCCGCAATCCACAACGATGGTATAGGCCTGGTCTTTATCCACATCATTATAATTGAATCGAACAATGGAGCCGGTACCGGAAAAGTTGTTTCCCCGAATATGGTCCTCGTTAAAATTGTCCATCTGTTCCGCTGACATGGTTACCGCCCGACTCGCCGAGGTGCAGATATCGGACCCAAATGCCGGAACCGAAAATATGCACAGCAGTAGTAACACGAACGGGAGAATTCTCGATCTCATGGTCCCCTCCTTGGTTAGTCATCCAGGTGCCTCGCCACTCAAAGACGTTTCCGCGTGAAACCATATTATGGCATATATTGGATTGATTTGCCACCGGCACAAAGCCGTAAGACATGGCAATCCGGCCTATCTAGCTTTCACGGCCGCCCGGTGATTTCTAGACAGACCGGATCAGCATCCCATTCTTCCATCACATAGCGGGATATCACGGTTTTTTCATTTCCAATGGATCGGGCGGTTAGCAGGTCGGTGTCGATCCAACGATCGATCGCTATTTCTCTCTAAGAAACACCACCTGGAACGTCTGACCGGCGGTCGGCTGATAGTACAATCCAGCAAAGGCGTCCTGCTCCTTGTGATAGGTCAGGCTGTATGTGGCGCCGGGGTAACCAACATCTCTCAGTTCGACATAGACGCGCGTGTATTCATCTTCCTGAGCCGCATAGGCCAGCGATACATTGATGGGGCGGGGATTATAATACGCCGCCTGCAACTTCCCCTCGGGATCGATGCCGCTGATTTCCAGAATATAGCCGCCGTCCGGCCGCCGCCAGCGCCCAACAAGTTTCTCGAACGCCGCCCGCACTGCCTTCGGTGGGGTGGATCGTACCGACTCATCTGTGACGGCGCCGGCAGACCTCTCGTTGACGGCGGAATTCCGATGGTTCGATAGAAGGAATGTTCCACCAATGGCAAGGATGGTCGCCATGGAAAGTATCCCAACGATGAATTGCATCTGCCGCTTCGGTCGGGACGATGGACGGCCCGCTTTATCGTTTTCGGGGTTCCTGGAAACCATATCATACACTCGCCGTAAGTTTGCACGCCCTGGGACGCCTAAGAGTCCCCGACAGGGAATACCTGTGTAGCCATTCTCGCACGCTCGCTGCCCCTGTCATGGCCCAATAATCAAATTATCTCATTTCGGTAACGGGAAGCGCAACCCGGAAATTGGGGGAGGAAGAAAGTATACCAAAATACCGTTAAACTTCAGTGAACAATATGGGAGGCAGTGAAACAGCCCGTGCAGTTCTGCCCCCTGTTTTTTTCTTCGGGATTATTTGGAACTTCGCCTTACCTAGGTCACGTGGAGAATCGGCTCTCTCATTGATCTTGAGCGCACCACGCCGGATATTTCAAAGATCCTACGGGTGGTATTGGGATTGAATACGAAGCTCCTATCCTGCATTCTGATCCGCATGGATCCCGTGTTGTCGGTGAATTCGAAATAGCTTTTCCGAACGGGGTGCAGGATACGGCCCTGCAGCCGTACCCGTGATCGGGGACGATACAGCTGTGTGGCATTTTTCCGGACGTCGCTCACGGTATGGAACCTTTCGACACGCTCCCATCTGGACTGTACCAAGGCATCGTTCACGTTCCTAGAGGAGAGCAGCAAAACGATGATAAGTAGCGCCAACCCGATAGTGGTCCGTTTGCCGGGCATGATTTTTTTATCCTCTTTTGGATGCGGTGAGTTCCGTGGGCGACAGAACGGGCGTCCTGGGAGATGTTACTCCGGTTTGATAAGCCCCATTTTGATGTCCGGCTTTTTAAAAGAGCCCCGGACGTCCACATGAATCTCAGTGACGCTGTCGACCGGCTTACCGAACAATGGAATGGCTTTCAACACCTCACCGACAAGTCCCAAGGTTCCCAGATTCATAGCGAGGTGCAACTGCTCGTCGACCATGTCGACGCGTCCTTGGGCGGCCATATTCACAGCATCCCCTTTTAATTGGAAGCCCTTTATGTCCAGCTGGCCCTTTGAAAAAGCGGTTTGGGCAGTGATGGTCTGGTAATTCAAACCCTCCTTGTCGAAATCACGGAACAGGGAACCGGATAAGATACCCTGGACACTGGTCAGGGACAGAATTTTCGCCATTAACTCACCGGCTTGGCCGATTTTGCGGAAACAACCCGGCCCCATCTGGGCATCCAGATGACCATCCAGGCTCCCCAGAAACGCCTTGCGGGCGCCTGTACGGCCGCTCAATTGGCCTTTGAGGAAAATGGGTCCGGTAACGGACGACTCCGGAAGCCCGATGGCACTCGCCAGCTGTTCAATGGGTATGGCCGATATATTCGGTGTTATGGAAAAGGGAATGCGGTTCGGCGTGCGCATATCGGCCGATCCGAGCAGGGCGACACGTCCCTGCCCGGATCCAAACTGGAGATCGTAGGTCTTCACCACCCCCCATCTCATAAAGCGCTTTGAAGGTGAGGTTCTGAAAGGCCAGTCCCCGATACTGCCCTTTTTCGGCGGTAACCGTCACATTTGCCCTGGCTTTTTTAGCCATGGGCGGCAGATCGGACTTTTTGGGGACAGGTTTGTCTGGTTTCCCGGTAGGTCCGAAGGATTCTGCTTCGGCCTGTGTCGCGGGAAGCAGACGATCCAGGTTTACATTTGGGGACGTGACCGCCAATCGGATATCGGGTGCTGCGGGATTGGTGAGCTGCCCGTTTGCCGATAACGGCTGGTCGTTCAGCATCCCTTTTAAGCGCTTAATGACGGCTGTGTTTCCGGAGAGATCAATGTCGGCATCGGTTTTCCGAACGGTGTAATCACGTGTATCCAGGTTAACCTGCCGGGCGGCCAGCATGCCTTTGAGACGCGATTTAGTGGGTTCCCCATAGGGAATGTAGACATCCAGATCCATGGTCACCGATCCGGCAAGCCCGGACTCTTTCAGTGCCGGGGTCAACTGGCGCAGATTGGCCAGGTCCAGATTTTTTGTGTAGGCTTTTGCATCGATAACCGCGTCGGGCGCTCCCAGCCGGCTGAACTTTCCGGATAACCGGATCGGGGCCCGATCGATCTTTGCGGAGACTTCCTTTACCGAGACCGTCGTCAGCTGCTTCCGCTGGATGGTACCTGACCGCGAAGATTCTCCATCACCACTCCGGTGGGGTGGCTTTCGGCCTGGACCCCTTCCAAATCCATTGTTCCGCTGGCCGTCCATCTATCAGGCCGGGCAAAATCAATGGTTGTCGTGAGGTCCAAAGTGGCGGCACCGTCGAGCCGCTTCAGGCCATAAGCGTTCAGCAGTTTTTGAACCGATGCCTGTCGGGTAGCCGCGATGTTCATCGGGCCTTTTGCCACAACCGTGATTTTAGGTCTTTCCACGATATCGGTGACGTCGATCTTCAATCTGGGCAGGGACACCGGGCCAATGCGTCCCTGGGCATCCGAAACAGCCAGTTTGGACTTCCGAAGGTCAATCTTTCCCGCGACGTTTTCGATACCGGGAAGCGTCTTTGAAGGCCGCATGGACAGCCCCGACACCATTGCCGTCAGCTCGACCCGTGGCAGCAATTCTGCCGCCGTTTCAGGCGGGCGGATGAGGTCGATGTCGCGAATCACAGCGCGCTCGATGGTGACCGTTCCGCCGCCCTTCAATACTTGCCGGACCATGGCGGCCTGTTTTCCGAGCTGTTTCCACGGCATCAGCGGAAGAAGTGCCGACACGGGAAATTTGCTTTTGAGGTCGACCTTATCAAGGATCGGTCGTTTACCTGCGATTTCCCGAAGAGTACCCTCACCTGTCACCTGGATCTTCGGGCCGAGTGTCACCTTGCTGTCGGTAAACGTGAGGGTTCCGGATTTCAGCAAAAGCCCCGTGTGGATATCCTCGAACACGGGGAAATCCGGTGACGGCTGTATGGAGACGCCGGCAGCAACGGCCGAGATTTCGAATTTGGACATCCAGTCGGCGGCGGTTTTCGGAGGGGCGGAAAAGTCGATATTGGCAACAGCGGCCTGCTTTATGGTGAGTTTGCCGCCCCGCTCCATCGTCTTTCGAAACATGGCAGCGTTAGGTCCCATCTGTTTCCAGGGGATCATAGGGCGCCATTCCGAAAGAGACGTCAGATCGGCGGATAGTCGGGCATCTTTCAATACCGGGCGGATCAACCACTGGTGAAATGTGCCGGCGGCACGGATAGAGGACGTATTTCGCCGAATCTCCAGCTTTTCAACGGAGAATAATTTCGCGTCGAGGGCCACATCGAAGTGGATGCTGGTGTCCGCACCTGAAATCGGGGTCTCCCAACGTTTTGCATCCGTGTAGGAAAACCGGGAAAGATCGATACGACCTTCCGCGCGGTGGCCGCGCTTTGCTGCTTCACGGTAGGTTAATGTAAAGGAGATATCGCCTCCCAGCCCCTTGGCTGCCCCACCCTTCCCCAGGTAGGGTTTGAGGGCATCCATATGAAGGGAGGTGACATCGGCAGTTGCGGTCAATTCGAGGTTCTCGACAGCAATGGAATCCCCCGGAACCTTGAACGTACCGTTGGCCGAAAGACGTCCCAGACCCCGGGGCGCATTATCCTCAAACGCGATGAGAAACGTGGCTCGACGTCCGGGAATCAGATTCTCCGCCGAGAATGCCACATCGTTGAAAACACGCGTGACCGTATGGTCCGGAAGCGTCAGGGAATCTGTCAGTTCGACCCGATCAAGGGTAATGGAAAGGGTGTTCAGCGTTATTTCCGTGGGTGCATCCGGCTGCACCGGCGGCGATGCCGGGTCCGGCTGTCCGGATTCTGTTTTGGGACTCGCCTTCTTGCTGATGGGGGCAAGGGTTAGGGCGGCACGCGGGCCTTCAAGCACAAGTTCGGTAAGAACGATGTTTCCGGACAACAGCGGTGGCAACGACAATTTGACATATACGCGAGAGAACGTCGCGCTCCCGGGAAAGGCATCGGCATCTGAAATCTCCAAACCATCCGCCTCCACCCATACACCATCTGAAATCCCCCAGGTCATATGTCCGAGACGAACATCGCCGCCAATCGAGGTGCGCAGCTCGGCGACAATCCTATCGCTGTAACGATTGGGATCGATAAATATGGGCAGGGCCACAGCGATAGTGATGACGACAATCGCCACAATGCCTGCCACAATACCTATCTTTTTCCAGCTGGGTTTTGTCATGACTATACCATAGGACACTTATCCAAAAATCCAAACACCATATCGTAAGCGCCAGCTTATGGCGGGCATTCCCGTAATCAAACAAAACAGGATCGCCGTTATGACAAGACGATATGCCGCGGTTTTCATGCGGGCCGAACACGCCGTTTCCAGTTCCGGATACCTGCTCCGGAGGCGGGCGGCAATCCATGTAAAAACACCTTCCAGGCCCACCACGGCAACACACAAAAATAGCGGGAAGCCAATATACCGGTGTTCGGCCAGAAACAGGCACCAGGGGCATTGGTGCTGTAGAACCCCGTAAATGTAGGCCGAAAAGATGTGAACAAGGGCTACACCGCTACCGGAATCCAAAGGATCGCCACCGCTGCCAGAAGAGCACCGGACTTGGCGTTTCGGAACCGGCTGCTGGCGGCAACCGATGCCCCGACACCTATCAGCAGACCGGAGAGCATGATAAACACAGTCACAGCGTAGGATTCCGGAAGCTCCCATAATGTGGCCACGGTTGCTCCGGTTCCCACCTGATCGTACACCAGCGCGCAACACTCAACTGTGTTCCGGACATCCAGACGCAGACTTCCGCCCAAGGTATCGAGGCTTGCCATAATTTGAAGCGGCACTCCGATTAAACACACACGCGCGGCCAGCTTGGTCAGAGGCGCCCTGGGCCGGCTGCAGTTGAGTCGATCCAACCCGATCCAGGTAATGAGCACCGCCACAACGGCCGATCGAAACATGATGGCCCGGTCGAAAAGGCCGTCGGCGGCCTGACACACCCCGGTTCCGCACATGGCACCGGGTACAATGCCGGGCAGCACATTGGAAATGCTGATAACTAGTACTACGGACGACAGCACGAATCCGGCCAAACCGAAACGTCCGGCAATGACTGCGGATTCGGATTGGCGCTCGAGGAGGATCTGGCTCTGACTTGAGGCTTCCGGATGCCAGTTCAGTAAAACCCGGAAGGCGGTCACTGCGGCGTAGAGAACCGCCGCAAGACTGATCGCATCCAGGACGGTGACACCGATGAGGATAGGGTGGGAGATCATCACGTCATTGAAGCTTTCCGTCCGCAATGCGGTACACGCACTCTCGGGGAAAGGCTTTTTCCAGTCGCGGATCGTGGGTTGTGACCACCACCGCAGTTTGACGACGTTTAAGCTCGTCCAGAAGTCCAGGAATACGCTCAAGACTCCGGCTGTCCTGGTGAGCGGTCGGCTCATCGGCCAGGAAGAACCGTGGCTGACAGACCACGGCGCAGGCCACTGAAATTATCTGCTGCTCCCCCCCCGGAGAGCGACACAACCTGTCTGTCGGCCAGTCCGACGGCTTCGAGCTGCTCCAGCATATCCAGCGCCCTTGCGCGGAGTTCGCGAATGTCCAGTCCCCGTGGAATCATCGGTAGCATGATGTTTTCGAGGGCTGTCATATCCCTCAATAAATGAGGGTGCTGGAATACGATCCCCACTTTCCGCCGCCACAGGTCCCTGTGGGAGCTGATCCATCGTGATACCGGTTCCCCGTCGGCGATCACCTCGCCCCAACTGGGTCGCAGCAGGCCTCCAAGGACATGGATCAATGAACTTTTTCCGGCACCGGTGGGCCCGGCGATCACCCGCGCGTCTCCTGCCGGGAATGCCGCCTCGATGCCGTCCAGTACAGGGTGCTCCCGGGTTTTGGTTTGGGTCCGCAATAACCCGAGGTTACGGCAGATCAGTCCGTTTTCCGGTGTCATCGCACCCCCTTCTCCATGAATTCCTGAACATCGGCGGAAGCCCCGCTCAGAGCGGGAAACAATACCGCGGCGATAAACGGAAAAAGTGCGAGAGCCGCCACTACCAACAGTGTGATCACGGCACCGGCAGGATCCAGCATAAGGTGAACCGGTGCCTGCCGCCAGCCCAGTATCCACTGCCCGGCCCAGCCGGCGCCTGTCCAGAAGACGAGGCCATAGGCCGCTGTACCTCCAAGGACAGCGGCCGGGACTCCAACAAAAGAGCCCGGTACAGACTCATCCGGACAACATCGCCTGTGCTCCAGCCCAGCGCTTTTAGCAATCCGGTTTCATATCGTCTGGCATGCCGGTCTCGCACCGTGGCCATAACCAACAGCGCCAGCGCCAGGAGGGCCGGTAGCATGGCAACAGATACGATGCTGCTCCTGCGAAACATACCGCCATGGACGGCTTTTACAGCATCTCGGCGGCTGGTGATCTGGACCGGCCAGGGTAACGCCTGGATCAAATCCGGAAGGATGGCATCCTGCTCTTCGGCATGAAATACTTCGATGATCAGATCGCTTGCGTGCCCGTTGGGGATGTCGAGCAATGCGCGCGCATCATCCGGGTGAAGCAGAACGATATCATGGGTAAAAAGACTGGAGCCGGAGGCAAACGTGTCCACGACGACCACGGTAAATTCATGGCCCGACAGCCCACGGAGAAGGAGCTTCCCAGTTTTTGGCAGGACGCCCTCACCGATCACCGCCTGCCCGGGACCGGGGAGCGGCGTCTGCGGCAGGGCAATGCCGCCGGAAACAGATGGAGACGCTGTGACCACGGTCAATAGCGTCTCCGGCCCCCGAACAACCCCCCATGTCCGGGTTTCCGCACCGATGACACCGGGCACCGACAGAGCGGCCGCTACGGATTCTGCTGCCGGAATGGGCGCCCATCCGCCGGCATTCAACCGCCGAACCACAAGAGACGGCCCTTCTGCCATCAACCGGGCCGCAGTGTTTGCCATGGACTGGGTGAGCATAACAGCGGTGGCCATCATACCGACCACCAGGGCCAAAGCTGTTCCGGTCAGGAGGGCATCCCACGGGCACCGCAATACGTCGCGCACAGACCACACCAAAAAGGCGTAATTCAGGGGCGATTTCATGGCCTGGCCCCGGCCCTGCCGTCAGGAATAAGCAACAGGGCCGGATCGGTCCCGTATATCGGCAATGTGGGCATAAAGCGGAGGTCTACCCCTGCATGAAAAAAAACCGGATGCCTTAGAATTTTCCCTGAGGAGACCAGGACCGGATCCGGAAATCCCAGATCGCGATGCAGGGAAAGGTTTATGGTATCCGGAGTTTCTGAACGGAATACACCATCGACGGTGACACTCGCCATGCATAATGCACTCGACAGGAGAATGATGAGGAGGAGCCGTTTGGCCATGTGAATCCGGTCCATACCGGTCATCCTAACGGTGACGGGTGATACAGTCGGTTGAAGGGTATAGCGAATGTCATAAATCCGTTCCGATTGGAACAGCGCAACAGGGCGATCTGTAGCGGGCGGGTACAGCCTGTTGGGGCGAAGCCTTGGCGAAGACCAATGCCCCGCCCTACGAAAGCTATACAAAAATGTAACGTAGGGCCGGGCACCAGGCTTCGCTGGCGCTTCCGACTCCGCTCTTCGGCTACGACGGGACAAGTCGACCCGACAGGCTGAACCGGCCATAAGCGGTCGTCAAACGAAACATATTTTTGACAACGGCCATGTCCGCCACTTTTTGGGTGTCGATCGTTTTCCGGTAATGGCCCGCCATTTATCGGGAGTCATGTCCTCGAGCCGGAAGGACGTTGTACCACCATGGCGCCGCAGGAACGCTTCGAAATCTTCCTTATTGCGCAGTGGAACAAGTGCAGGGCCATGGGACCGACAATATCGGATCCGGCAACCCAAATGGCATGACGGGCATCCATTTCCTTTCCAGTGAAGTAATCACGGACAATGGGCGTTTCCATCAAATCCTTTTGAACTCCCAGGAAGGCTTCGGGGTGCATCCAGGAGCGGATCATACATCCGGTACCGAAAAATTGTAGGTGATCCCATTTTTTAGCTGAATGGCGCTGGCAAATTTCGAATGGTCCTTAACCTTCATCGCGCACACCGGGTACCTGTCTTTTTCGCCGATGTGCATGTGCCCCTGGCTATCTATCGGATGTTCTCCCGCCACAGGACTGGCCGCGCCGGGGGTATGCTGGGCCAGTCGCATGGAAAGATCGGTACCATGGGCGGTGCCCGCTGTCAGGAGTGAAACCAGCAGGAGCGGTAAAATCGCCGCAACCACAACAAATACAG
>Ga0056111_1000172_pt1 | contig 9928 bp, 8 predicted proteins | sample WorMetloBBELIZE2_FD_83874 | JGI IMG/M metagenome (GOLD analysis project Ga0056111, IMG submission 83874) | Marine gutless worms symbiont microbial communities from Max Planck institute for Marine Microbiology, Germany - Olavius longissimus B... ... | reverse complement strand
CCGGCCGATTCCATCCATGGAATTGCTCTATCCGGAGGTCCGGATTTTGCCCAATCGGGATCGGCTCAAAGCCAACGGGCTTACGGCACGGGAGCTGGGCGAAAGCGTTGACGTGCTCATGGATGGCCGGGTTGTGGGGGAATACAAACAGGAAGGCCAGAAGAAAATCGACATCGTGTTGATGACGGCGGAGGAGAAGATCGCCACCCCCGAAGATCTCTACAAGGCACTGGTGGTCACGGCAAAGGGTGACGTCATTCCGGTGTCCAGTCTGGCACGGCTCGACCGGACTTACGGCATCACCCAGATTCGGCATCTGGAACGGAACCGGACCATTACCCTTCAGATCACGCCCCCCGACGACCTGCCCCTGCAGGCGGCCATGGAGATCATCGACGGCGACATATTGCCGCCGCTCCGCAAGGCCGGCATGCTCCGGGATGTCGACGTGCATATGAGCGGGGCTGCCGACAAGCTTGTGGAAACGAAAAACGCCCTGCAGTGGAACTTTGTGTTGGCGGCGATGATTTCCTACTTGTTGATGTCCGCCTTGTTCGGCAATTTCATATATCCACTGATCATCATGTTCACGGTGCCTCTGGCCGGCGCCGGTGGGTTCTTGGGACTCCAGGTGTTGAATCTGTTTGTCAACCAGCCCATGGACATCGTCACCATGCTGGGTTTCGTGATTCTGATCGGGGTTGTCGTCAACAACGCCATTCTTATTGTTTATCAGGCGCTCAACAATGTCCGCAACAGTGGCATGGATCACCGCTCCGCCGTTCTCGAATCTGCACGGGTCCGGCTCAGGCCCATCTATATGAGCGCCATGACCAGCATTTTCGGGATGCTGCCCCTGGTGCTGCTTCCCGGTTCCGGATCCGAACTCTATCGTGGGCTTGGCAGCGTGATACTCGGCGGGTTGGCCGTCTCGACCTTTTTCACCGTCTTTGTCATCCCCGCGCTGCTGCTCTTTGTCATCCGCATGGAAAAGGTTGGTGGGAGTGCCGACGCCGCCTAGCCCGGATGGTGCCTCTGTGCTGAAAAAAAACTTTCTGCAAGCGGTTATCCTTACAGCACAAGTCACGTGAATTTTGGGTTTTTTGCACCACACATAGAAATTCGTAGCACGGCGTTTGGCGCCCATGTGCTGTGCCGGAACAATCGGCCGGCGGGCGTCAGGTTGTAGAGAATATCAGCGGCGAGCAGGACCGCCGCTCCGGTCCATGTGGTCTGTTCTCCCGTATAGATGATACCATCCGGAAAGGTGATGCCGGTCCAGGAAGTGCCGTTGGCGTATCGTTTGTCGAGGATCCAGTGAAGGGTGGTTTCTGCGGCATGGTCATGTCCGATGGCGGCCAGTGCCATGGCCAGCTCTGCGGTTTCCGCCATGGTTGCCCACTGACGGTCGGACACACAGCGGATTCCCCACCCCGGAACGGCAAAACAGGTCCACTGGGTTTGAAGACGCGACCACGCCGCATCGCCGGTAACGGCACCGCACAGCACCGGGTAATACCAATCCATGGAGAAACGGGCTTTGCTCATGTCGAAACGCTCCGGACGGTATCGGATCGCGTTTCCCAACAGCCCCTGAGCCTTGTTCCATCGATGCTCCCGTCTTCCGAGGAGGGTGGCGATGGTCAATGCGCACTTCATACTCATGTAGATGGAACTGGAACCGGTCAGCAGGGCTCTGGAAGATATGCTGCCATCGGCGCGCTTGGCCCAATTGATTTCGCCCCCCGGCCCCTGCATGCTCACGACGTAGTCCATGGCTTTTTTTACGACCGGCCACATGCGGTGCAAGAATCCCTTATCCTGTGTGGCCGGGTAATGGTGGTAAATTCCCACGGCGATATAGGCGGTCATATTGGAATCCTTGTAAGCTCCCTGTTCCGGTGCTCCATTTCGATAGTACGACCACCAGCTGCCGTCAGGCAGCTGTGTTCCAGCAGACCAGGCATAGGCCCTTTCAGCCGCCTCCGGATATCCGGCAACCGTCAATCCCATAGCACTTTCAACGTGATCCCATGGATCTGTTTTACCACCCTCGGACCAGGGTATTTCTCCGCTGGCACGTTGAACATGGAGAATAAACTCCGCCGTGGATTGGATGTCTACTCCCGAAGGGTGTCGGCTCTGGATCACACCGGTTTTGATCATGGTTGTCCTTTCCTCAGATACATTACCAGGCTTTTGCCCATCAGTGGATTCATGGCGGTTTCGACGTGGCGGATCGGCCCGGGCCCATTCAGCATGTCCCATACGAGAAATTGATGATAGACCCGAACGGGCCACAGCCGGTCGCGGCCCGGACCGAAGAGACACTTGAGCCACCAGAGAGGTGTGTGCAATGCATGGGCAAAATGGGACGCCCATGGTGTCAGTCCCCGGGCCCGGAACAGACGTGTGATATCCTTTCGTCGGTAAATTCGGATATGCTCGTCAGGGGTCGACACATATTCCTTGGATAGCGCCCAGCAGATGCGTTCGGGAAACCATCTTGGAACACTGACGGCAAGGTTCTTTCCCGCCCTCAATACCCGGACCAGCTCCGCGGCCGCGGCTTCGTTCTTTTCGATGTGTTCAAGGACCTCGGAGCAGATAACCAGATCGAAGGTCTCATCGGGAAAAGGAAAATTGAGTAGATCGGCAGACAGCAAATGCCATCGGCTGCGGCATGCGCCAACCTGCTCATGGAAATCCATCCGCTGTCGAGCTGCGGTCAAATCTTCCATACGAAGATCGGTGCCCAGAACGAACACATCATCGTGCCGGGCGGCCTCCCCGATGTGACGGCCGGATCCGCAGCCGATGTCCAGGATCCGGTCACCGGCTGTGATGTCAAGCCGTTTGAAATCGATGGTGATCACAGATAACCTCTCGATAGACGTCGACGGTGCGTTCGGCGGCCCGTCGCCATGTGAACCGGCGTTGTACCCGTTCCCGGCCGGCTCTGCCCAAGGCCGCCGCATACCCGGGATGGTCCACGATCGTCACGATTGCCTCGGCCAATGCTTCCGGATCCGCCGGTGGTACCAGGATACCGGCATCGCCGACCACCTCCGGCAAGGCGCCGCCGGTTGTGCTGATCACGGGGACGCCGCATGCCATGGCCTCGCCCACCGGCAGCCCGAAGCCTTCGTAAACAGAGGGAATGACTGCGGCAGAGGCCTTCGCGTACTCCCGGACAAAGTCCGAATGGCCGATTCGTCCGGTAAACCGGATCCGCGGACCGATACCGAGGCTGCGGATGAGCCGATCGACATCCCCATCCTTTCTGCGTTCTCCGACAATACGCAATTGGATGGGCCGCTGGACCGCGACCAGGGCCACCGCCCGAATGAGATAATGAAGGCCCTTGAGTGGTGTGTCGGCGCTGTTGGTCGCAATAATCCGGTGTTCTTTCCGTGGAATTTCCGGCATTGGGTGGAAACGCTTTAAATCAATCCCATTGGCAATCACCCGGAAGCGGTCTCCGGGAATTAAAAAATCCCGGCTGATATCCCGGCAGGCCTTCTCAGATACCGTAATAATACGGCTCAAAGTTCTGGCAACCATTTTTTGCATACGGACGAATGAATGCCATCGTAGATGCTTCATCTTCTTCCACAGAGAAGATACCGATCGTACGGCCAGGTCCCGATCCACGGTAACCGGATGATGGATGGTAGCGACGGTGGGCATTCTTCGCCCGATGGTCCAAACACCATAGGAAAGACTTTGATTGTCATGGACAACGTCGTATCCGTTCCCGGGGTGAGCCAAAATGCGATACGCTCGAAGACCGAATGTAAATGGCTCTGGAAAACCGGTTGTCGAAACTCCAAGCCATTCGATGAGGTTTACCGGGCGGCTCAATTCTGCCAGGGTGGGGATCCGAAACAGGGCCTCCGGATTGTACAGGTCCAGACACGGCACGCGCAGTACCGCTATATCCTCGTCCAGCCCCGGATCCGGTGGACCCGTGACGACAGTCACATCGTGACCCAGGTCTTTCAATGCACGGGAGAGATTCTTCAGATAGACGCCCTGCCCGCCGGAATGCGGATTGCTGCGATAGCTCATCAGGCAGATCTTCAGCGTATCCGTATTCATTTAATACCCCGTCGGCACCGGTTCGGGAGGTGTTGCCGCCAATTGAAACTATAACCTGTCTCAAAAATGTGAATCAGGGTTCAGGGCCCCGCCTGTCGGCGGGATTTCACATCTTGTTGTATTAAAATTGTGTTCAACAAGCACGGGGCAACGAAAAAGCGGAGCATACACGGTAGTATGTGAGCATTTTTTGTTGGATCGTAACACCGCACTGGGCCCTTAGACGCGTTTTTGAGATAGGTTATACTAAAAGTGCGAATCACATACAGGCGCTCCCAGACAGCGTCAACCCTTTTCTTGTGTCTGTCCGGTTCAACCCATCGGTTGACCTGTGCCGGATCGGTCATGTATAGGAGTTGTCGCACCGCGAAGTTCACCCGCCGTCGCTAGGGCTTCAGGCTTCATGGGGCTACGCATGAATGCTTCGACCCCACAGGTCGACCCGACAAGCTGGCGCGGCGAGCGAAGACCACGAAGCGAACAAAATGACGTTGGACGTTTTCTCTTCGAGAGCTTTGTGAACTTCGTGGTGAAAATTCTTCTGTTTGAGCGTTCAAGATAAACGCATTGATTTTCTCCACCATGGCAACGGAAAGATTGAACACGTCGCTCAGCGCATCGTTTCCGACAGCGGTCACCCTGGTAGAGGTGGGACCCCGGGACGGTTTTCAGTTTGAGCCGAAAGTGATTCCCACGGATCTAAAGGTAGAGCTGATTTCCGGACTGGCGGCTGCGGGTATCCAAGAAATCCAGGTGGCCTCATTTGTGCGCCCGGACAAGGTTCCTCAGATGGCCGATGCGGAAATGCTGGTCAGCCGACTTCCCAGTCGAAAGGGGGTCGTCTACACGGCTCTGGTGCTGAATTCGAAAGGGATCGAACGCGCGGTCGATGCCGGTCTGGGCGCCGTTGAGATATCGATATCGGCCAGTGACCGACACAGTCGCAAAAATGCCGGCATGTCCCTGGAAAAGGCCGGAAAACATGGGATCGCAATGGTCCATCAAGCTCTGGAAGCGGGTCTTCAGGTGAGGACAAGCATTCAATGTGCTTTTGGATGTGTCTATGAAGGCGGAATTCCCGAGGACCGGGTATTGGATCTGGCCCGGCGGTTTCTCGGCGCGGGGACAGGTTGTCTCGTCCTTGCCGATACCACGGGGATGGCGAATCCGGTGACGATTTCCAGGTTGATCCCCCGGTTGCGTCGGCTTGCGGGTGCCCATCCCATAGGCCTCCACCTCCATGACACCTATGGACTGGGTCTCGTGAATGTGATGGCCGCTATGGAAAACGGGATCACGCGCTTTGACTCTGCTTTCGGTGGCATGGGCGGTTGCCCCTTTATTAGAGGTGCCGCGGGCAATATCGCCACCGAGGATGTGGTGTATCTGCTTGATTCACTGGACATTCGGACGGGTGTCCGCATGGAAAGGGTCGCAGAATGCTCCAGCCGGCTGGAACAGTACCTTGGGAAGCGCTTTCCCGTGAAAAATCGTCCCGTCGGCAAAGGACGGAAGGTCATTCCATCTTCTTCTCGAGTTCCTTGATCATCATCTCAGGCTTGTCGATGCGGATGAAGACAACCCGCCGATTTTTGGCCCGGCTATCGTCGGTGTCGTTGGTCGCCACAGGAATGGATTCGCCATAGCCCCTTGCAAACATCCTATCCGGTGAAATCCCGTAGTAGTTTATCAGAAACTGCTTGATCGCTTCGGCCCGCTCCTGGGATAATTTTAAATTCTTTTCTTCTGTACCGACATTGTCCGTATGGCCGGCAATTTCAAAATAATAGCCCGCCAGAGCATCCGAAGACAGGGCCTGGCCGGCTTCCTGTACCTGCCGTATGGAGAAGTCGTCTGCCAGCTCTGTGGTTCCGGATTTGAACAGGATATTGATAGTCACCTGGGCTTTAGGCGTTTCGGCATTCGGGAGTGCCTGCAACTTTGCCTTGGGGTATTGTCCGGCAGGCCCTTTGATTCTCAGTGCGTCGATAAATTGATCGCTGGTAATCAGCTCGGTGTGGGGGCCCGCCGATTCTTCACCGGTCTTGGCGGTTTCTTCCGCCAATACCCAACCGGCAGCCATGACGACTAGTAAAAGCAGGATTGTCGGCCGTATGCTCATTACCGCACTTCCCTCTGCGTCGCTCCGTTAACCAACGCGCGGGGATGGTTATGTTTCTATTAAATTCAATGAGTTTTCTCAGGTTTACGGTCTATATATAGTACTTTCCGTGGAATGTCAAAATGGATAACCGCGTACGTGCAATGGCGGATGGGAGGTTCGAGCAGACACCATCTATAGCAATTGCGAAAAATATGTTCCGTTTCAGTGAGACGCGTTTCTGTCAACACGACACCGTGTCGAGAGAATCCGTACCCAAAGATGCTCGGGGTCGGGATCGCTATCGGTATCGGAATCGAGACAGGACGGTTATCTTTGAAGTCGATACCGATTCCGAACCCGATACCGATTCCGATGATTCCGCTACGCTGCCATTTTTATTCTGACATCTGCTATAAAAAGCCGGGTCACAGAATCGTAACCCGGCAGATGTACAAGAGCACCCAATAGGAGGAGGGGGAGGGTCTCTTGCGTACAGTGCTCTGAGCCTATTCAGGCCACGTGAACACGAAAATTAATTAACACCTTTGAATGCGTTGTAAAGTGCGGTGAACTAACTGAGGGACACCCGTTTCTCGAGAAACGCGTCTGACGGATTTCTAAAGGGGATTCCATGCCGGAAGGGCGTTTTAAAGTTTCCCATGTTTTTTTAGCAAGCCGAGCGCTTTTTCGACGGCTGCGGCTTCATCCTCCTGTCGCGTAGCCGCTTTTCGGGCAGCCCACTGGCAGGCATCTTCTCTGTCACCGAGTTGAATGCCGCACCACATCATCCCGGACATCACCCCATTGCTGTTCGGATTGGCTTCAAGCGCCCGATGAAATGCCTGACGGGCACCATCGTAATCACCATTTCTGAATCTGGCCCATCCCAGCAGGTTCTGGCCCATGAAGGAATGGGGCGATTCCTCTACGGCCCGATCAAATGGGGCCAACTCGAGAGACGCTTTGTCCTGATACGCGGAAAAGGTGTAATTGGCTTTCAAAGCCTGACCGACATCATCGAGACCTTGCCAGGAAATACGCTCGGGCCAAAGCACTTTTGATTTTTGTTTCTCGGGAAAGGGGAGACCGCATTCCGCCATCCAGTCCAGGAATCGTTGCCGGAAAGACACCAGCCCGTCACGAATGGCCAGTGCCACGTCTGTGGTGGTTTCTATTCCGGCATGGACATCTTTGAGGGTAAGGGTCGCCGTCATGGAATCCGGATGGTGAGTGACGGTTCCATAGAGCCAGTAACGGATCTGTTGCTCTTGTCCAATGCGATCCATATTGAGATCCGGACCCTCGCCGCGACAGTAACCGATGAATTCCTTTTTTTGAGCAAAGATTTTGCCCACACGCCAGCCAAACCAGAATTCTCTGAATCCGGTATGCAGAACGATGACGTTACCTATAAGAAAATGAAGCGCCATACCGCGGCCAAACGGATCGGCCGGCTTGTCATGGCGGAGGGGGAGGACGATGCAGCGGGGTTTGTCGGACATGGCTACTGTGCCTCCAAAAATCCGGGCCGCCTATTCTGACGGCCCGGGAAGTGGATTTGAGAACCTTACCGGAGGGGGGGTGGCTCTCGTTTCCTTTTGTGGGATTGCTGGCTCCTATGCGGATATTTAGATAGGTCAGCGAAGATCCCACGTAATAATCGTTTGCAGCAAATTTGATGCCAGATTTATAGCTTTCTGATAACCTTGCCGGGATTGTTAAAAAAACATTTGATATCAATATATTAAACATTTCTCAGATGCCTCACGGGGTCTTCGGGAATGGGACCAGTTGGAAATATGCGACATTTTGTGCGCTCTGCGTGACACATCCATGCGAGGAATGTTTTTCGAATGCCGAAACAGAAGGCCATGTCAACGTCCCAGTCTATGGAAGAACTCCATGAAAGACTTCTTCATCTGGAGAGGGAAAACGATGCGCTGCGGAAAGCCGGCCCCGAAAATCGGCAGATGGAACAAACATTTAAAGCGTTTCTGCGAATGCTTCCCCTCGCCGTGCACTTATATCGATTGGAAGATGACGGACGCTTTATTTTTATCGATGCGAACCCGGCGGCAGACCGAATCCTCAATGTCGATAACCGGCAGTTTATCGGTAAGACCATCGAGGCTGCATTCCCCATGCTGACCGGTACAGAAATTCCCGACCGCTACCGTCGGATTTGCCGCCATGGAGAAGTGTGGTACGCCGAGCAGATCGACTACCAGGACGACTCCATTCAAGGGGCTTTCGAAGTCCATGCGTTTCAAACCGCCTCCGGCGAGATGGCCGCAATATTTTCGGACATCACAGACCGGAAGAGGGACGAAATCATCCTCCGCCGCAGTGAAAAAATGTTTCGTCAACTTATCGAAGAAGCCGCAGACGGCATCTGTATTTTTGACGCCCATGGGAACGTGCACGAGGTCAATCCATATCTGTGCCGGATGAGCGGTTATTCCCGGAAAGAGTTCCTCAAGCGGAACATTGAAGCATTTTTCACACCCGAAGACCGTGAAAAGATTCCAATGCATCTTGCCCAGCTGGCTGCCGGAGAGACGTTGTCTGTGGAAAAGCGGGTGGTTCGAAAAGACGGTGTGGTGATATACGTCGCCATCAGCGCACGAAAAGTGGAAGAGGGCCGGTTTCAAGCAATCATCCGGGATGTCACGGAAAGACGACGCGCCGAGCAGGCCCTGCGCCTGGAAAAAGAGAAGTTTCAGATATTACTTGAAAAATCCCCCGTCGGCGTTGCCCTGATCGGCAAAGACGGCAAATATGAGTATGTGAATCCGAAGTTTACCCGCATTTTCGGCTATACTCTCGAGGATATTCCCACAGGCAAAGACTGGTTTCAGAAGGCCTATCCGGATAAGGCCTATCGGGACACCGTCAGGAAAGCCTGGAAGGCCGACATGACAGGGTCCGGCACGGGTGAAATCCCGGCCCGAACCTATTCGGTAATGGCAAAGGACGGTTCCGAGAAGCTGATCCATTTTCGCGCGGTCACCATGGAAGATGATGCCCAGTTTATCATCTATGATGACATCACCGAAAAAACCCGGCTTGAAACGCGTCCCAGATGGCCCAGAAGATGGAAGCCATTGGCACCCTTGCCGGTGGTATTGCTCATGATTTCAATAACATATTGTCTGCCATCATCGGGTATACGGAAATCGCCCTGATGGATATCCCCCAGGGAAGCCCGCCTGAACCGAATCTCCAGCAGGTGTTGCACGCGGGAGACCGGGCCCGGGATCTGGTCAAGCAGATCCTGGCGTTTAGCCGATTGGGCAATCAGGAATTTAAACCGCTTCTGGTTCGGCCGATCATCAAGGAGACGATGAAGCTGTTACGAGCGTCGCTTCCCGCTACCATTGAAATTCGGCAGAGTATCACATCGGATGCCACTGTGATGGCAGATCCCACGCAGATCCACCAGATCATCATGAATTTGTGCACGAATGCGGCGCATGCCATGGAGGAAACCGGCGGTATACTGGAGGTGTCCCTGGTGGACGACGAGCTGGAGGACGCCTTTACGCGGCAGCATCCGGAACTATCCCCCGGTCCCTACGTACAGCTATGCGTCTCAGACACCGGCCATGGCATGGACGCCGAATTGCTCCAGCGCATGATCCATTTTTTACCACGAAATCCGATGGGAAAGGGACCGGGATGGGCCTGTCTGTCGTCCATGGGATTGTTCATAATCACGGCGGT
>Ga0056111_1000171_pt1 | contig 9954 bp, 10 predicted proteins | sample WorMetloBBELIZE2_FD_83874 | JGI IMG/M metagenome (GOLD analysis project Ga0056111, IMG submission 83874) | Marine gutless worms symbiont microbial communities from Max Planck institute for Marine Microbiology, Germany - Olavius longissimus B... ... | reverse complement strand
GACATCCTGGATGTGGATCGGGACGGAGAGATCTCCAGAGCCGAGCTGCACGAGGCGGCGAAACATCTGCGCTGGTACTGGCGTGAAGCCCCCTGTTCGCCCTGCTGGATTGTTTAACCCTATCCAAACTGCTCTCCAAAGATCGATTCACTGAGATCATTCAGCAGCTGTCCAAAGATCCCATGGTCCCCTATGGTGAGGTGCTGGTCAACGCCGCTGTTCATCTCGAAACGTTTCGACAACGCCGGGGCAGGGTCCAGAAACCGGATGGATTCCGATCGCAGGAGATCACCGGGGCAATAGACGGCACCACCTCCACGGCAATTGCCTACCTGGGCAGCATGCCGAAGCCGGTGTGGCCGATGCGTACAGGAGTCTGCTGGCGTCTCTGGGGACGATTCCGGTTTCCCGAGACTCTGCTGCACTGCTCATCATTGATCCCCAACGATCCTTTACCGATGGCGTCTGGATGCAGTCGATCGGCTCCCGGGCCGAAGCGGATGTCGCGCCCATCCGTCTGGCGTTTGATCATGCCACCATGGTTCTAGACCTTCTCTATGGGTGTATGGAGATTATGTTCAGCCGCTGTCCGTTTCCGCCCGACAGCTACGACTGGTATGATGCCATCGCGGGTATTCTTGACAGTTGTCAGCCGTACTTTCTCAAGCCTGGGAACAGTATTCTGTTTCCACCCTCCAATGGATTTCGTGAGTGGATCGACGACTGTCAAAAAGCAGGCATCCGGTCGCTGGTGATCGGGGGATGCACCCTGAACAGTTGTGTGCGCATATCATCCGTGGAGGTCCAATCCCTATTCCCCGTGAATCAGCTTCAGGTCATTGTGGATGTGAGTCTCCGCGGTGCACGTGGGAGAAATTACCTGCCGGCGCCGATGTTTGGAGGTGTTTCGCCGGCGGAATCGGCCGTAGCGCAGATGGCCGGTGCAGGCGTGGCCGTGGCCAAAGGCGTGCATTGGGAATAACCCGCAACGAATTTGATGAAGTCGCTTATCTTGAAAGCTCCAGTAGGGGCATTTTCACCACGAGGTTCACGAAGGTCACGAACAAAAAGAGCCTAAATTCGTTTTGTTACCTTCGTGCTCTACGCCTGCCGGGCCATAGCTTCAGCGACGGCTGGTGGCCTTCGTGGTGCGATAATCACGAGATCCAACTAACGTGTGCTTTCCGCATAACTGCATTGATGAAATTAGCTATCCGGAGTCTTGAAAGGAGAATGGCTATGGACGTTGTAACGATACATGACGTGGCCGCGGAACCTCCAATGATGGATATTTTCACCGGTAAGGATGTGAGCATGCAGGAAATTCTTCCTAACAGCGAGGAGTTCCGGGTCAATATCGTCAATTTTGGCAAAGGCATTCGAAACAAAATGCACACCCACACCACCGAGCAGATTCTGATCGTCACCGCCGGCACCGGGATAGTAGCGACCGAAACGCAGGAGCGGATAGTTTCCGTCGGTGACATCATCCGGATTCCGGCAGGAGAAAAACACTGGCACGGGGCCACAGAGGATTCCGAGTTCTCCCACGTGTATGTCATGGCGAGAGAGAGTGAGCTGGTACAGGTCGAAGACTAACCCAACGGTTATCTTCGAAGTCGATACCGATTCCGAATCCGACACCGATTCCGATGACTCCGATACGCTGGCATTTGAATCCCGTCTCTCAATCGGAACGGATTTTAATTTTTGACATACATTCCGGGACATGACACTAGTGAGTTTATGAAATTTTTTTTAAGTGACTCGGTGTGGCAGACACCTTTTGCATGGATGAGGTTTCGGTATTATCATCATTAAGTTTTTTATTCCCCGGATCCTAAATAGAGACATACGTTAGTGTTCTGAAATGCGCGGGCGGTTTCAGAAGACACAAGGAGCACGATGCATCATGGGCACCATGCTGGAACAATTGCCGGATACATGGAGAACCCATTTGAGGGATTTACATTCGGCCATTGTAAATTTTCTAGAGGAACAGCTGCCGGGCCGAGAGAATGGCATTTCAGATCTAATGGCATCGCTGGATCACCGGCTGATGGTGATTGATGGGTGGTTGCTGGATGACGAACAAAAGCAGTTGCTGACAGCGGATCCAAAGGACGTGCTGACGCTGTATGCGGCGGTTGCCCTGTGCGACATTGGCTCTGCCGACGGTTTTGAATGCGTATTGAGGGGGGACACCCCCGAAAGCGACCACGAAATGGCGGTGGCCGCATCAGGCTCGGCATTTCAGGGGCTCGACGCGTTTGATGTGCATGCGGCCGAGGAGATCGCCCGCGTATGCCTGATCAGTGATAAGGATTTCGATACGGATTTTCATTTGCCCGGATCGATCGATGGGTCGATGAGCGGCTCCAGCGCGAATGTGCCCCTGATATCCGCTGCCATCCGGCTGGCGCGCCAACTGGATCTGAATCCGGGTACTGCTGCCCAGCGCATCTCTCTTTACTTAAATCACCAGAATCCCATGGATCTGGCGGATTTGGCCGAGCATTTTGAACTGCTCGGATCAGGCCCCCACCCGTCCTTTCCAGGCACAATTCAGGTGCGTATCCGTTGCCGCCACCCGGAGGTGCACCGGGCGCTGAAGCACCATGAGCGGGCCGTACAGAATCTACTGAACAACGTCAACCGGAGTGTCAGGCCGCGTTTTCTTTACTCCGATGTCATCTATGAAATTGAACCTGTTGGCTACGCACCGATGGATTTGCGATTTTCGGTGGATTCGTCAGCTGCGTTGCAGCTTTTCATGGGAAACCGGCTCTACTCGGACAAACGCGTGTTTCTCCGGGAGCTTATCCAGAACGCCATCGATGCCTGCAACCTCAGAAGACTGGCGGACACCCGCTATAAACCATTCATCTCTCTGAAGTTCAACGAGGATATCAGCATCATTACCATCCGCGATAACGGTATCGGGATGGACCGGCAATGGATAGAGAAGTACTTCCTGAAAATCGGTATCTCGTTTTATCAGTCGGACGATATCCGCAGCATTAACCGGGACACCCGGCTGGACTTCAGTTTCATCAGCCAATTCGGGATCGGCTTTCTCTCGAGTTTTCTGATTTCGGAAAAAATCGTCGTCAAGACACGGAAACCGTCTCAGGACGGCTTGATGATTACCATCACTGATCTGGAAGACTACTTCGATGTCCGGCCCTTGGGTACGGAGGTCCCTGCCGGGACGGAGGTCTCCATCTATCTCAAACCCTCGGCTATCGACTACTGCCGAAGTCTCGAATACTTGGGGTACCTGAAAACAAACATCCGGTTCCTCCAGGTTCCGATAGAATTCCAGAGCGAAACAGGGGAGCGCACCGTTATTGGGGATGCACCCTTTGCCTACGAACGGGATGAGCGGAGCGGAACGGATTTTATTGCGCCCCTGGAGTTTTCCAGCTCCGAGGGGCATCTGCTGCTGCGCGGTAAAAAACCGGCAGACCGCATCATTGCCCTGGAAACGGTCCAGGGCGGTGTGTCCATATTCCAGGACGGGATCTTTGTCACCCAAATGGATACCCTCCTGCCGGATGGCGCTGCAAACTATGTTGTCGGTCGAATCAACTTCATGGGGGAAGAAAAATGTGAGCTGAGCATGGACCGAAACCGGCTGTTTTGGACCGATGGCCAACAGACGGACATCAAGAAGAAAATACTTCATGGGCTAACTGATATAGCCAATCAGGTGCTGGATGCGCTGGACGCCCAGGAGACGGCGCCTGTCAGCAAACAGAGTATCACCAACATCCTGGCCAACTTTTTCGATTTCAATCTGATTGACGATGGCATGTACCAGCGGCTGTATCCGCCCATACAGCAGGTGGTGGAGAAGAAATTCCGGGATTTTGTCCGGATTAATTTTGCCCATACGCGGAACATGGCCCATGTTCCGGAGGCAGACGGCTATTCCGAGGAGTGGCAGCAGGAGGTGCTTGGTTCTTTCCGTAAGAACTAGCATCGGGGCGCGGGAGTAGGGTAGAATTAGTGACACCGTTTTTTCAATCACGACACGGCCTCCTCCGCATGAAAGACATGAAAACGATTATATCCTGTGCACGTGAAGATCGGATCCAAATGCCATCATCAGAACCGTTGATAGTTACTATTGGAGGCACCATGACCTATGATGACTTTATCAGCAGTATCGAGGGCGAACAGCCGCCGCCGCAGCTTTCGGAGACGCTGACCTCCCTATGGTGGGATCGGAAGGGGGAATGGGACACGGCCCATTCTATCGCCCAGGGGATCCCCACGGTCCAGGGGAGCGCCGTACACGCCTATCTGCACCGTGAAGAGGGCGTGCTCTGGAATGCCGACTACTGGTATTCCCGGGCCGGTCGGAAGCGACCGGACATATCCCTTGCGGAGGAATGGCAATCACTGGTTGCGGAAATGCTTTCGAGTGTATGATAAAGCACCTCAGATCGGAAAGTGAATGGTTGACCTTAAATCCGCCAACCGGATCCAGTGGACCTGAATAGGAGGTATCTTATGTCTGAAGCTCATGAAGAAGTAATGCGTCGTTTTGTCGAGGAGGTTATCAACAACGGAAACTTTTCGATTTTGGACGAGCTACTTCACCCAAACTACGTTTATCGCAGTCCCGATCAAGAACTGTGCGGTCCTGAAGGTCTCAAAGGTCTCTTCGATGCCTACCGCACCGCTTTTCCAAATCTGAATGTTGACATCGACGACCTGGTTGTTGCGGATGACAAAGCTGTGATCTCCATCACCTTAACCGGCACGCACGAGGGCGATCTCATGGGAATCGCAGCAACCGGCAAGCAAGTGATGGTAAATGGGATGGTGCTCATTCGTTTCGAGGACGGGAAGATCGTCGAGGAATGGGAGATTCTGGATCAGCTCACGATGTTTCAGCAGCTCGGTGTCGTTTCACTTCCCGCCTGAATCGAGACTCAAGTTCGATGTAGAGGGAAGATAGGGGACGCCCATAAAATTATAACTTTCTTTCTCCTGCAACACACTGTGCTCTATAGAAAGTTATAATTTTATGGGCGTCCCCTATAGTGATAGACGCTAGTTTGTCTCCTGCGATAGCAAACCATCATTTATGGCAAGTTGTTCACGTTTATGATATTATTGATATGTATCGAATATCGTTCAAATTCTTCTCTCTTTGTGCATACGTCATGCATTTCAGGTCGATTCCAGCCGTCTGATATTCTGCAACATTATCGCAGACCGCGACCTGATGAATAAGGCTTTGCTGCCATATTATAACGCTACGACGAATCGGGAGATACCCAACATGTTATCACGTACCATTTTATCCGTTTTGGTCCTGCTTTTTAGCCTCCCATCATCTTCAGCCATCGCGGGTCAGCGTCCGTTCTGGACGGAGAAATCCACCTTCATTGAAGGGGATACGCTTTACGCCGTCGGCGTCGCTTCAAACAGCAACACCATCGAAGCCGGGCGGGAACAGGCCTTTCGCCAGGGGAGCATCGAGGTGATGAACTACGCCCAGATCGCCAACCTGGAGGGGACCGGGATTACGCTGGAAACCCAGATGACTTACGAAGAACAAAACCGGAACGGAATATACAACGTGTATCGCTTGTTGAGGACGGATATCCGGAAGCTCCTTGCGGGGCAAAAACGTCAGCAGACCACCACCCAGGCGCGCATGAAGGAGCTGAACCGGATGCTCGAGATTAATCGGGCGCTGATCGATAGTTTTGTCGCAAAACGTCGGGAACTGGAAAACGCCAAACATCAACTCGATACCACCCAAGAAGAATTGGCAGTTTTCGCCCGGAGAGGACAAGAAGCCCTTCAGGAGCTCGAGTCGGTAAAACAATCGGCATTGCGGAAGCAGGAAGAGTTGGATCACCTGTACCGGACCATCGCCGAGAGAGTCCATCGCCGGGAGGCCGCGCTGCAGAAACTCAGAGAGAAAAAAGCGGAATTCGATTCCCAGGACCTGGAGCTGAAACTGCTGTTCGTCGAGATCCAGAACAGGGTGGCCAACCGATCGCAAAAAGCAAAAACGTATGTCGTTGGCGGTATGACCACAAGTGATGTCATTTCTCTTCTCGGACAACCGGATTCTGTAAAGTCAAAACTCGGCAGTCATCAGACGTGGTACTATGGAACTACGGAAATCCACTTCAAGGATCAAACCAATATCGTGAAAGAGGTGAAATAACAGGCTTCGGCTTCCGGTTACGCGTCCCGGTGTTTTCGACGCAACAGAAAAGACAGCGCCAGGCAGATGGCACTTACCAACAGACAGAGCAGAAATGCGCGTTGAAATCCCGCCACCGGATACAGATCCCCGACGCGTCCAGCCCGGTCGAGGATGGCTCCGGTAACTATCTGGAACACCGCAACCCCCAGAAAAGGCGCCGGATTTAACAGGCCGGATGTCAGCCCCATCATCTCCGAGGTCGTGTTTTCCCGCACAACGCCCCATAGAACGCTGATAAAGCCTCCAGTGGCCGATCCCATTACCAGCAGCACAAGGGCTAACCCGATCATTCCCAGTACTGTGAATAGAAATGTGACAGCCCCCCAGGTGATGGTGTAAAGGGCGACAATACCGATCAGGATGTTCCGCTTGTCCAGTGCAAACCGGTCGGTCAGCCATCCGAACAGCGGGGCACCGATAATCACCCCGATGGGAATGACCATATTCAGCTTGCTGGCCAGGATCCGTTCGATCCCGAGAACAGTCATCAGAAAAGGGGTGGCCCACAATCCCTGAAGCGTGACCAGTGTCCCGTAGAGTCCGAAAAAGATAATTGCCGCCAGCCAGAACTGTCCAGATGCCAGCACCCGGCTGATATTCGCTCCGAGACCGGGCTTGTTTTCGGACATCACTTCCGTGTCCACAGATTCATCGACGGCCACCGGGGCCGCGTCCCGGGTGAACCACAAGGCGGTCAGCGCCAGGCCAAGGGTGATGCCGCCAACCAGAAAAAACGTGGACCGCCATCCCCATATATCGGTGGCCCAGGCCAGGGGCGTTGTGGCGACCACCGCGCCGACATTTCCAATGGCCATGAAACATCCGAGCATGGTTGTGAATTCGCCCTTTCGAAACCATTGGGAAATGGCCTTGATCGTCGGCACATAGACGCCCCCCACCCCGAACCCGATCAGCGCCCGGCCAACCGAAGCCCACCCGATGGTCGGGGCCAGACCGAACAGAAAACAGCCGACGGCGGCGGCGAGAGACCAGTAGCCGATAACGCGACGCGGGCCAAGCCGGTCGCTGAGGTAGCCGACCACCGGTTGAACAGAGGCATAGAGGTAAAAATACATGGAAGACATGAATCCGAGGGCGGTGGCATTGGTATTGAATGCCTCAAGCAGGTCCGACACGATGACCGATGTGGTGACACGGTGGAAGTAGACGAAAAAATAGATCAGGGCGAAAACGGAGAACACCACCCAGCGGTGGGGATTACGGTATCCGGGGACGGTATTATCAGCCATTGTTATCTAGTGTTTTGTCCCGTAAGTTTTTGCCAAAAAAAGCTGAGTGGTTACTCCCAATTGTCGGACTCGAACGCGTAAAAATCCGAAGAACGAAATTCGAAATTCGAAATTCACCCGCCTAAGGCGGGCAAGAATCCAAAGCACGAATGTTCCAATGACCCAAACAACTGACAAATAATTAAAAAACATCCGGTCGATGCATGACATCTGTTCAAAACGCGGCCATTCTGAAACATCGCCGCGTGGTTGTGGATCATTTTGCTGGATTCTTCAAGCGCGATCGTTATCGTGCAGGATGATGGTTGCGCAGGTGGAAGATCCGCCACGGGCTCCCCGGGCTATACGGATTCAGCCGGCGCCTTTCGCCACGCCAGCACCGCGTTGGCCGCAAAGAGCAGCAGGGCCCCCATCCAGCCGGGCGTTCCGAGGGCCGGATCGCCGGTCAGAACGGGGCCGAGCAGGGCGGCCAGAAGGATGCGGGTGGAGGAAATAATGCTGCCTTCCACCGCGGTCACATACCGAAACCCAAGGGTGAGGAGAAATTGTCCCGCGATACCGCTGGCGGCGCATAGTATCAGGTAGAAGAGTGCCGTCTGGTCCGGCCAGAAAAATCGCGAATGGAATCCGGCAAACATGATGACCGCCCCAAGGCCGAACATAAAGAACAAAACGGTATTCACATCATGATACCGGCGGCTGACATTGAGATAGACAATGGCCACCGATGCGGAAAGCCCCGAGGCCAGGCCCCACAGACTGTTGGTCTGAAATGTCATGCCGCCGGGGGATAGGATCAGCCATACGCCTGTAAAGGCGATTCCCACCATGACCAGGGCCACCGGATCCCGTTGTTGCCGAAGGGTAATCCAGGAGATGACGGCAACAAACACCGGATAGGTCATATTGAGGATGTTGGCCTCGGCAACCGACGTGTGCTTGACGGCCATATAGAAGCAGTAGACGGCCACACAGTTGGCCAGGGTTCTACCGATAAGCAGATGGTAGCTCCGGGGTCTGATGGGCTGCCGGCGATAGCCCATGATCCCGCATACCACCAGAAATCCAAGAAGGAAGCGGGCAAAGGCGAAATAGGCGGGATCGATCGACACCTCGGCTCGGGACCACCGGATCACCACGGTCGACAGGTAGAAACAAAACACCGAAGCGAATACGGCCACCGATCCGCCAAGCCTTTGCAGCGATTGTTGCATGCTGCACCATTAGCAGAAATGGCGGGAAATAGCGACGATTCCGAATATGGCAGGAGGACTGTCCGGCGGAATGTATGCCTGCCTGTCGGATCAGTGGGGCAATGCCGTGACGGTCTGAAACGTGATCGTCTTTTGGCGCGGGATGAACTCTGCGACAATAACGCGTGCATGGGCGACAGCGAACACCTTTACCAGGGCCAGCAGCAGGATGCCTCCGCCCAGCCACACCAGATTCGCCGGGACGCCGGAGAGGAGATCGTACACCGATACACCGATGAGGGCCCCCGCGAATATCTCGATCAGTGCCGTGATGGTACCCAGGAACGGCTGTCGGAGATAATAATACCCGCCCCCGGGAAACAGGATGGCCAGTGCAGTGGCGATGGTTCCTGTTTTAAACTTGAGCTTGCACTTCCGGCATTCGGGAACCCAGAGGGGCAACAATGCGCCGCACTGCGGGCACAGATGGACTCTTCGGGCGGTGCCGACGCTTTTGCCGTCAAACGATATCGTCTTCAGGAGCTCCCGGATCTTTTTCTTCTCCCGGCCGGAAACACCGAAAAACTTTTCAGTTCCCTCCCCGTTCTTGTAATTCACCACCAGTTTTCGACCCTTTATCTGAATCGATTCACAGCAGGTGTAGGGGATCTGGGCAATGGAATTGCGGTATCGGTAGATGGGAGTGGTGGGAATGTGAAAGAGGCGGCGATCCGTAAATACCAGGAGCGATCGTTTCAGATAGATGAAAAACAAGCCGATGCCGAGTTTGTCCAAAGCGGTGGCGGGTGAGTACCCCGTGGTGGTCAAAATCAGGGTTTCGCCGGGTTCCAAGGCCGTAAAAACGGAATCTTGATGATCAGCTTGCGCTGGCGTTTTTCAACACGGGGCTTGTAGCGTTGCTTGTAGTTGGAAAACATGATGCCGTGATCCACGGGGAGCCCGAACACTTTGCGATGCTTCACCCCGATCGCAGGTGCTGTGTCTCCTTTTCTCAGATGTGTCACCGTCTGCTGCTCCTTTCTCTTGACCGGCTGCGATGTCTCCACCCCGAAACGGTTTCGTCTGCCGGCCGGACCGTTTGCGCCATTGACGGTTGCCCGGGGACGAACACGAACGATTCAAGGTTCTTTTTTTAATGCGGGATATCGTATTATACCCGAACTTAGGGGGAGAGAACAAGTTGGGGCCATTTCGGTGAGCTCCGGACCGCTCCAACTACCGCGGTTTCACCACGTGTGAGACTCTATAGTGG
>Ga0056111_1000170_pt1 | contig 9968 bp, 13 predicted proteins | sample WorMetloBBELIZE2_FD_83874 | JGI IMG/M metagenome (GOLD analysis project Ga0056111, IMG submission 83874) | Marine gutless worms symbiont microbial communities from Max Planck institute for Marine Microbiology, Germany - Olavius longissimus B... ... | reverse complement strand
TGTGCGGCGGAAACATTCACCATGGATGCCTGTACCCGGACATTGAGGGGCGTATCTACCGATACTCCCTGGGTATTGATCGTGGCGTTGGTGCCGGCGGCCTTAAACTCGATCTTGCCGCCGCCGGCATCGGTCAATTCACCACTGACCCCACCGGGAGTGGTAAATTTTATGGTAGCTGTGGCGGGTGATTCTTCTTCAATGGCTATCCGTGTGCCGGCCTTGCCCACCAGTGTCCAGCGATCGACGGCATTACCGCCGCCGCCCAATGTTTCCGGTGCCTGTTCTCTTCCGTTCCAGAGCGAACCCAGGACCACCGGGTAGCGGCTGTCGCCGTTGATAAATGAAACCACAACCTCATCGTCAATATCCGGAATAAAAAAAGCGCCTTTGTTGCCGCCGGCGCAGGGCACGGCCACCCGTGCCCAGAGTTTGCCTTCCTGCTGCGGCGAACCGGAGTGAGATAGCAGCTCGATCTCAACCCGATTCAAACCTTCGGGATCGTTTACAGAGGTCACCCGGGCCGGTTGAAGGTCCTGGGATAGGCCAGGCGTTTGGAGTAACGGCAGCATATCAGCCTCCTAAAAAGGCGCACTCCGCATGGAACTGTGTTCGATAGCCCTGGGAGAGATCATAGTGATGTCTTACCCGGGTCACATAATAGGTGTTCTCGAAACGGGGACCGACGCCCCTCAAGGTCAGATGGGTGCCCACCCGTATGCGTGGATTGCCTTCAGCGACGCCTTCGGCGCTCACAAACTTTCGAGACCGTTGGGAATAACAGCCGTTGACCAGAGCTTGCGCCTCGGCCTGGTTCTGCACGCCCGCATGGGATAAGTGCTCACTTCGTTCATCAAAAGCGTCTCTGAGCAACTGGGCGCCCATTATTCCCTGACCCGGCCCGAGATCGGCGCCGGCATCGTTTCTCACGCTGATTTGTCTTCCCGCCGCCACGTCCCAGCCGGCAAAGGTGACGTTGCTCGCCTGATGGGCCAGATCGGCCAGGATACGCACGCTGACCAATTGACTGCCCTGTTCCAGGGTCACTTCATTGCGGTGGGTCTCGGAGCGAGGCGCAATCCGCAGCACATCCCCGGCGATCTGCAGGTCACCGTCATACCGGTTCAATAGGCGTCGGATAAACGCCAGGTCGGATTCATTGAATTGCAACTGGGCATCCACCTGTTGATTCATCCCGCTGATATCGGTCTGCAAACCCAATGCAGTGGCAATCGGCTCAACAATGGAATGGATCGAACCTGCGCCGTGCAGACGCGTTTGGCGGTGTAAACGGGCTTTCTGCAAACTATCTTCCGCCAGCACGTGAAGCCGGGGTTCCTCCATGTCGTCGATGACCATTTCCAAGCCGCTTATCGTTCCGCGGAATATTTCTTCCGGGTCATTGTGATCGCCGGCCCAGATCTTTACGGGCTTGCCGATGGACAGCAGATCGTTGTCCGGGTATTCAAAAGCAAAGTCATTGCCACGCCCCTCGATGGTCGCCGTGTTGAAAAACGCCAGTTCCAGCGAGGACAACCCCTGTTCCGACTCCGTCATGTCCATCGCGAACATCAAGGTCTGGATCATATTGTTCACCTGTCCGTCTACCTCGACGATGGGGGAGGCGATGAAAATTTCATTGGTTGATAAGGCTGCTTCGTACGCCATGGTCAGTCCGCTATCAGTCGAAGCTGGCGCTTCTGCAGGCGCCGGATCTGATCACACAAAGTGATCTCCGTTGAAGCGGCCGGCACTCCGGACGGTTCGGTCTGCCGATCTTCTGCTGTTTCCGTCTGGGTCGACGGTGAGCTCACCTCGGTAAAGACTTCGTCGATCAAGACGCCCATCGGTTACTCCTCAAACTGTATTCCCAGTTCAATGTCGGCAAACACGCCGACATCAGCCGTTAAACTCGCGTTGCTGTCCAACTCCCCCTGGCCCCCCAACCCAAAGGATGCCGTTGCACGCACCCCCCTGCCGCCCTTAAAACGGCTTTCCATATCAATAGATATACCGGCCTCCACGGCAAGAGAGTCCCCATCGGGTCCCATTGATGTCCGAAGGTTGGAAAACATGGCGGCTGTTTCGCCATCGGCGCGTCGTCCAATGTCCTCTACAGCCTGGTTCATCGTCCCATCGAATCGTGGTGATGGCGCTAAGCCGGACTCCATGATCACAAGCTCGCCGACTTCCGGAAGACGTATGCTTTCAATTCCATTCAGCGCTGCAACCAGATGGGCGGCTGCAGGATTGCCATACTTTTTCGCTACGTCTGTAATACTTGTATTTTTACCGACGGGGTCGACGTGTACCTTGTTTTGTGGGGCAAACCCGCCGCCTGCTGAAAGATCTACTTTTACCGGAGCCTGTTCACTTGGGTCTAAATCACTCTGCTGCTGGGTCATGGAAATAGTGACGTTGCCCGCAGGGGGACACCTTCAGCCGAGAAGAAATCGATTTTTTCTCTATAACTGTCGATGCACCCCTCAAACCAGATGGTCCCCCATTGGAAGATGACAATGGACGGAAGTTTTTTGTTGTCGACCTTCTTTTTCCAGGGAGTTTTCTGGGTCGGATCCATCATACGGACGAGCCTGATGGTTTCAGTACGGACATCGTAGCCGGTCAAGGTGGTGTCAAAAATCAACTCCATACTGAGCGTGGCCGTGGTTTCGGTGGCGGAAACCTGGGCAGGCTGGTCTTTTTTGCCTTTTTTGACGGCGCCGGCAAACGACATGTCCAGGGACTCCGGATTGAAGTGAACCTCTACTTTGCTTTTTTCTTGCTCGGAGCTGGGGAGTGTTTTGCCTTTTTCGTCCGTTTTCGGCATAAAAGTGGCGATGGTGCGCCATTCCGGTTGTACATTCGGATGTCTGCTTTTTGCCTGGGCTGCCATAATCATATGCCCCGTTTAGCGACGATATTCATGAATCAGGCCTTCATGGACAAAATGCAATTCTTCAATTGCAGCCTGGGTGAACGTGGAATTAAAATCGGCCGCCTTGAATTTTGCAGGCAAGGCATTCCGCATTTGCCATGTCATCACCGGGGTTTCATCAAAACCGAGAAGGGTCACTTCCGCTTTCAGCCGGTACGCATACGCACCGTTTCCGACAAGTTGAAACCACTGCCATAAATCGCGGTTTTTGGTGACACCCCGTTTCAGTATGACGGTGGCGAAATTAACCCTCCCGGCCCGCTGAATGTCACCGTAATTATGTCCTCCTGCTTTGATCGCTTTCGGTTCCATGGTGGCCTCCAGGCCGCTGCATTCCGAAAAGGCACCGCCGCACAGGAGACGTTCACCGTTGACTCCGGACTTTTCGGTGGCAACCGTAAACCTGACCAGAAAGCGGAATACGGGAAGCGGGTAATCCAGAAGGGTTCCCTTGTGCCTGGGCAGATCATTCATGGAATGCCGTCCCTGAATTTCACTGTACCGTCCCGCTCGAGCAATACATCCACGGCGATACGCTCGATGGGAACGGCGGGCTGCAGTGTGATGTTGGCAATAAGGCGGCCGGTATCCAGATCGTTCTGCGTCATGGTGGAACGTCCGCAATCCACGGAATAGGCGTCTTCAGGAGACCTGCCGACCAATCCATTGTTCTGATACACATTATGCAGCAAGTCCGATAAATGATTCTTGATCGCTTGCCAGTTCCGCTCCGAGCTCGCTTCAAATGCGTGATGCAACCCCACCCGGTGAGAAGCGCGTTGGACTAGAATCATAATACGCCGGATTACCGCATACCGGTAAGTCTCTCTGAAAACCGCCGTTACATCCGATTGTAACGCGATGCCGTCGGGAACAAAGTCAAACCAACAGGCCCGGTCGGCAAACGACATCTCGCCTGTCTTGGATGGGCTGTAGGCATCTATATCCTGAGGTTCCAGATCATAGGCATCATCAAGAAGCGAACCGGCAATGCTTCGAAATGCCCCGAAACGCAAGGTGTGGTTGGCCAGCAGGCCAACCAAGGCTCCTTCCGGGGGCTCAAGAGATCCGGGCAACGAACGCGACTGGAGTGTTTTTATCCAGGGAAAAACAAGCTGGAGACGAAGATAGCTATCCTCGCTACCGGATGATCCCGGAAAAAGTTCGTCAGCAATAAAACGTGCAAAATTTTGCCTGACCCGCCTGCGCGGCATGGGCACACTGGTGATGAACTGCGCGGTGGGAACATAAGCGGACATAAAATCCAGGATAACCTCGACAATCCGTTTCCACACCCTGAAGCCAGTTTCATCACAGGTCGGAACGTGCACGGCATCGGTGTAGGACCAGGAGGGTGTTTTCATCGTCCGGCTGCAAATTACAAAAATTTCTTCGACCGGCGTTTCCGGAGCCTTGGGGATATCGGTTTCCGGTGTGCCCAATATATCTACCAGATCGGGAAAACACACGTAGGTGACATCTGATAGTGCTTCCAGATGGGACAGCCCGACCCACGCCGTCATGGGATAAGCACCATTGGGGATGGGCGGAAGTGAAAGATCGGCTAAATCCTTCCGACTGTAAGGATGATCCATCAGATCGGCATCGGCTTTTGTCTTGCCCCATAGAAGCGTGTATAACTGCCGACATTTCCCTGCGTCACCGGTGTTATACGGCAAGGGATTGCCCATGGAGATGAAGTAGCACTTCTTACCGCCCTGGCGAAAAAAAGCATTGACCGCGGCGGCGGGATAGCTTTTCAAATAAGCGGCATCTTCCTGTTGCGCCTCGAAAAAGCCAAGACTTTCATTCCGATACACCGTGATCTCACCGGCAGTTTCGTCACCGGTTCGCTGAATGACAAGACGGCCCGAATTTTCGTCGAACAGATCTTCTCTGTCGAAAAAGGCCCGGGCTCCCTTGTCGAAGAGTACGTTGTTGAAGTCTTATTCGAGATCGCGGAAGCCGATTGTATTGTCTGGCTTCGGAGCCAGTTTTACGGACGTCGGCCGGCGATCGATGACCACATGCAGGCGGGCATCTTTCTCCGCCAGGGTCAGCGGATCGCTGATTGGTCGGCCGCGCAAGGTGCCTATACGGTCCAGACGCGTGTCGCTAAAAACGGCCTGGAATGCTTCCCAGGACTCTAGGGGAATGGGCGTATTCCGCATGGACGCGTGATTTTTTTCCGCTTCGTTGATCCGGGTCTCATCCCAACCATATTCCCGCAGCCACTGTTTCACCGTCTCGGTAACCAACGGTTTCTGCCGGACCGGGGCAAAGCCGATAAAGCAGGCCACATCCATCCGATCCGTGTTTGGGCGGCCAAGAAAGGGCATGTGATCGAAGGTAATTCCACGCATGGAATTTAATCCGTGGTGTCGGCAACGGAGGGATACGCAATTCCTTCGGCCGCCAGCACCATTTCCTCCATGGCCACGTCCGTACCCCCTTTGGCATTCAGGCTCGGGCCTGTGTATTTGGTCGGCACCGTATTGACCAGCCGCCATTTACAGACCTCCACCTCGCGGGATTCGTCCAGGAGTGTGATGGTCACATTGCGCTGGGCGGCATAGCCCCTTGCCCGGGTTTCGTTGATCCACGCCCACAGGTCGCCCGAGTTGATGATGCCCCGCTTCAGGGTGACATCGCTGACTTTGTTGACGTTGGGGATCTTGCGGACATGATTTTCCGGGTCGTTCCCGTTGCGATACTCCGCAATCGTGATTTCGGCCCCGAGTCCCGTCACTTCGGAAAAGCCGGCCGATATGTCCTGGCCGTTGAATTCCACCAGGAAATTAAAGGCGCTGTATGGGGATTGTCGTTCGCCTGGCATGGCTGTCCTCCTGTTTCAGCTATTCGGCGTCGGCCGTTTTCTGTCCAATCCGGAAGATAACGAATTCGGCAGGTTTGATGGCGGCAACGCCTACCTCACAAATCATGCGGCCATTGTCCAAATCCGCCTGGGTCATGGTGGAGCGGTCGCAGCGCACGAAAAACGCCTTGTCCGGTGTGGCGCCCAACAGCGCTCCGCTGCGCCATTCGTTGTAGAGGAAGGCGGTCACGGTGTCGGTGATGTTTGACCAGAGGCGCGGCCCGTTGGGCTCGAAAACGGCCCACTGGGTCGACCGGTCGATGGAGTGCTCCAGATAGGTGAAATAGCGGCGGACATTGACATATTTCCATTCCGGATCGGAACTGGCGGTGCGCGCACCCCAGACACGGTAGCCTCGCCCGAAGAAAAACCGCAGGCAATTGATGCCCTCCTGATTGAGGACTTCCTGCTGGCCGCGGTTGACCTCCTGCTCGAAGCGCAATGCCCTCCGGACAATTTCGTTGGCCGGAGCTTTCCACACCCCGCGGGTAATGTCCGTACGGGCGTAAATGCCGGCGATAAATCCCGACGGGGGTACGTTGATCTCCCGGGGGATCTGGTCGTTGCCCGGGCGCTACAGGGGATTTGTCACCGTAACCCACGGAAAATACATGGCAGCGTAGGAGCTGTCGATGCGGCTGCGCACCTCGCGGGCCTTCTGAAGTGTGCTCTGGGACGGGGTGTCCAGAACTGCGATGCGGTATTTCATGGTTTCGGCATGGGTGATCAGAAGGTTCTGGATGTCCCGATAATTGGTGTGCGCGAAGGACGAATAACCGGGTGGGGCCACGATGGCGATGTCGCCGATCGCGGACAGCAGTTCAAGGGCGTCGCTGTATGCCACGGCCCCCTCGAGGATGCTGGCTGTCGTGGGTTCGGCCCCGTCATTGCCGCCAGTCAGCTCGTAGGACTTCTCTTCCGCGTTGTCGAACATGGCCTGCCGAAGGTCAAATGCGGTCAGTGAATCGCCCTCCGGCTGAAAGTAATAGGGGTTTTCAAGCTGCTCCATTTTCGAGGCGGGCACAGCGGCCAGCACCTGGCCGATGTAGCGGGGATGATCCGAGCCGAAACCCAGATTCTCGTAAAAAAGCCGATTGCCGTCGGCATCCTCGGCCTCCAGGTTGAAGGTCAGCAGCTGGATCAGCCGGCGGCTGTCGTCGTCGACAACAAAATCGTTGCCGTTGGCGTCTTTCCACTGGTTGCCTATTTTGACGTAGTAATTGAAGACGAGACCGTCCGAACCGATGACTTCTTCTGTGCCGAGCCCGAGAGCTTTCTGGGCATCGGTTTCGGTGGCTTTAAGTTTTGCGTCTTTCCCGGTGGCATCCGTGGCGAGCCGCAACAAACCGGTGGCCGGAACGACAAAGGCTTTGACACCGCTGTCGGCTTCTGCGAGGAGCTTGTTGATTTCCTCGGCACTCACGGCTTCGATATTGCCCACGTTCCCTTCTCCTTCATCGGGGTCTTGAGGAAAATCAAGTATGGCCGGACCCGTGACTGACAGCCGGGCGAGGGTTCCCTTGTGATCGGTGCGGATGACCAGCTTGTTGCCTTCCAGCTTTATCTTGGCATGGTCGATCGCGTTGTTGATCAGGGACTCCAGTTCCTGGGGGGTAACATCCCCGACGGGGAGATCGATGACGGTGTCCGGGTTGTCGTTGATCGTGATAGTCAATGTGGTATCGCCATCTTCTATTGTGACTGGATCCGGACCTATCTCCCCGCTCTCTAAGACCGCCGGTTCGGCCGTGAATTGGATTGCCTGGGGATCGTCGTTGACCTGGAGGTTCAGCCGGTCCTGATCTTTTAGAAAAAAGGGCGGTTGGCCGCCGTCCAGTTGCGCGGGAGTGGCGGCTGCCAGGTCGGACTCGTCGGTGACATCGGTCGTGCTGACACGGATCAGGGCGCCTGGTTTGGCCTTGGAAAGCGGGATCCTGCCTGCGATCCGGGTGGTCTTCTGGTAAACATGGACCATGCCGTTATAACCGCTGCCCGGATTGCGGGCATTTATGGAGAAGGTACCGGGCACCGTGTGGCTGGCCGTCCCGGGCACCGGTTGGCCCGCATTGTCTGCCCGGGGCACGTAGGTGCGGGCAACGTACAGGCGCCGCCCCCCGTTTTCGAAAAAGGACCGCACGGCATGGGTCATATAATTGGGGGTGGGGACACCCGCTTGAAACAACAACGGGGTGTAACTCCCGAAGGTCCGCTCGAATTCACCGAAGTTGGTAATGAGTTCGGGAATGTCCTGGATCGGTCCCTTGCGGGTGGGGCCAACGAAGCCGCAGGTGCTGGTGCTGACACCCTCAATGGATTTCGCACGAAAACTGACTTCTTCTACAAAAACTCCTGGGGCAAGATATTCAGGCATGATATATCCTCCTTCAGCTACGCACCTTACGGTACCTTGACTAGCAGCGTTATTTTTTTAGTTTGGCCGGTTTTGAGTTTCAATTCCACATCGTCTTTTAGCTCTCCGGCCTCTTCGGTTTTTATTTTACGCCGCCATAAGTTATGTTTTTCTTCCAATAGGTCCGGATCAACCGGCCATGGAAATTCCGTGTCAGTCATTTTCTCTTCAACAACTACGGTCAATTTCACCGGCGTTTCTTTTTTCACCACGTCGCCGGAAGCCAGCCAATCGTCATGATCCATGATGTCGTCATCAGGTTGCTCTTCCTCGGTCACAAAATTGCTGATGGGAATGCCGGGAACAATGACTGTCGCCTCCCCTCTGGGGTCCGTTAATCCACCTGCCAATGAGTTTGTTGTCCTCTTCCCGGATAATACGAAGCAATGCGCCCGGAACGGGGTTCTTTGGGTTTGTATCCCAGGCATCAAGAACCGAAGCTAGGATAATGCTCCAGTTCGGGTTTACGGCCCCATTGGGGGCAGAGAACATGGCGACACGGATGGGTTGAAACAGGCTATTCTCCGGTAAAGGTTCAGGGTCGGGTGGCAGTTCAGGGTTGCGTGGCAGGTTAACGGAGATTATGCGCGGCAGGTATTCTCCCGAGGGGTCGGAGATACCTAAGGTAAACTGCCGGGATTCGACAGGAGGTTGATCCGGAGGTTCTGAAAACTTGTCTAAATGACTTTCCAGGCCTCGCGCCCATTCTATGACAAGCAATTGGGAGCGGTTCAGAATCAAGCGTAAATCCGGTGCATCAATATTCATGCGTCTCCGCACCTACCCGTTGGTAGCATTATCGATAAATTGTAAAGCGCCGAGATAACGACGGTCTATTGTTTCTTTGATCCGGAATTTAACGGTCATCGTTGATTTCACCATAAACGTAACGGGTCGCCACCACCGGTCTGCCCTCTTGAATGTCGTCGGGATCTATCCGCACAACCCTGGCCTGATAAGGCAAGGACAATCTGTAAGTGGGCGTCATGGCGTCCCACAATCGCATGAGGTCCTCATTGCTCATGTCAATGGGTACGATGTGAACCTGGTCATCGGGTTGCCAGCAACCGGAGCTTGATAGGGTAAATTGATCCAACATGGGATGTTGATGAATCTGTGACATCAACCAGGCCGCTATTGTATTCTCAACAAACGGTGTATCCGCCCAGATGATGAATAAGTAATAGAGACATAAAGACAGCGGATAAGGCTTTCCCTGCAGGTGCTGGGGGTGGGGATTGTTTCGGGTGTGCTTGTCGATACCCAGCCTGTACAAGTATAAGGTTACCGCTGTTCCCATGTCCTGGTTCTCTTCCAGTTCACCACTGGATAGTAATCGAAATTCGCACGGATGGTCCGTACGGAGTGGTTCCGGGTAAGTGTCACGTAAGAAACTGATCAATGAATCACCCACCTAGTGAACACTGTAAATATTGGCCATAACGGTTGTTTCGAGGGAGAAGTGTTGCGCTGCTTATAAACTACCCGCAGGATTTATGTTAAACGCTTCTTAACAGGATCTTTTTCTCTGCTTTCTATTCGGCCAAAGTCTTTCTCATAATTTTCAATAGACGCTTTAAGTGTTGTCAAGAATTCCTTTGCATAGACAGGGCTGGTTATGACCCGAGTATATAGCTCCGCCTCGTCGGTTTCGGGATAATGCTGCCCAAAATCAAAAACGAATTCCACTGCATTGTGGCCAACCTTGAAGTAGTTGGCGTATCTTCCCTCCAGATTTTTCTTCT
>Ga0056111_1000169_pt1 | contig 9987 bp, 9 predicted proteins | sample WorMetloBBELIZE2_FD_83874 | JGI IMG/M metagenome (GOLD analysis project Ga0056111, IMG submission 83874) | Marine gutless worms symbiont microbial communities from Max Planck institute for Marine Microbiology, Germany - Olavius longissimus B... ... | reverse complement strand
CTCCAACACCATTTTGTAGCGTTCTTGAGTCCTCCTTCCTCCTTCTCCTTTTCCGGGGTTATGGAACCAAGCCCGAGCGATGGCATCTATCTGTGGAAAATCAGCCTCCGCATGCCATCAAGGCGTTGTCATTGGAACGCCCAGCCGCCCTCAACAGCGAAGAATTGGCCGGTGTTGATACCTTTCAATTCGACGGTGCATCCGTTAACCCTGAATCTCCACCGTTCCATCTTCATGGACGGCCACCGTGTCTCCCGTTTTGACCGCCTTGAGGAAGTCATCACCCAGCAGGTCGACAGTCACGATGCGTTTGTCGAGCCAGTTGTCGGCCATCAAAAGTTAGCTTATGCTCTCCTTACCTGGTACAATGTGTCCAACCCATGCTCGGATTAGTCTTCTTCCAGATACTCCACAGACAGCAGCGGCAAATGCAGTTCATAGAGAGTGTTCAGTACTCCGGACAGCGAGGCCTGATCGCGCACTTTGCCAACCAGAATGGTGACAGATCCATGCTCTCCCCGGGCCCTTGTGGTGATGCTCATCCCTCCGAGCCTTTCCGACCATTCTTCATCCAAACGGCCTTGGACGCGGATGCGATAGTTGCCGGGTTTATAAAACGAATACCCTTTGCCCTCGTTTATCGTTTGCATTGGCAACCCCCTCCGTCCTAGCTCAGAACACGATGTGACATCAATTCAGATGCAACTAGGAAATAAATGTCGTTGTCTGTCCTTGTTAAAAAGGATTCAGTTGACTATTGCCGAGAATACAACCGGTTGCCCTGTGGCGGATCGAGGAAAAACAACGCAAGCCCCTCAGGTCAGAACTAATGGCCAGGGGGAGTCAAAGGAATTTCAGTAGAACTTAAGTGAAAGAGAAATCGAAGCCTGGCAGTCCTAAAAAGCGGATGTGCGAGGATGGGTCAAAATAGTGCGGCAGTAGATTCGATAAAAACTTCTAAAAGTAGTACAGGAGGTCGTAAAAAGGGAGTACGCGTTAAAATCCGGAGGGGAGAATGGAGGAAAAAAATGAACGTTTAACTTTCAACGTCCAACGTTCAACGTCCAAAGGAGAAAGGATTTTGGGGGAAGGATTTTGGGGCAAGGTTTCCGCCGTCGCTCAAGCTATGGCGGGACAGGCAGAGTTCAAAGCTAAAAAGAGCTGAACGTCGAACATTCAACGTTTAACGTCCAACGTTTTAGGTTCGGGTTCAAGGTTCTGGGTTCAAAGGTTCAATATATAAGATCTTTACATTGACCCGAGCGGGCGGGATTCAAGACATGTCCTCCTGGAACTTCACGAGGTAATTGATGAACCCACGTATGGCGGCCCGGGTGCGGGCAGCCAGTTCGTAAGTGCTTCTGAACTCATCTTCAGTGATGTACTTCTCATCCAATGCCACATAAAGCTCACTCTGAACTTCCGTACAGGATCGCTTGGCATATCGTAAAAACCTGATGAACTCGGGGTTCGTCTCAGAATCGAATCCTTCTGCAATATTGTGCATGGATGAGCCGGCAGCCTTTTGTATCTGGTTTTTCAAACCGTAGTCGTTTGAAAAGCGCGAATTGCCCGTTAGGCGATACACCTCCCGCGTCAACTCACGCGCCAACTGCCAAGCTTCAATGTCCTCGAATCGCTCAATACCCATAGGGTATAAACCTTTGGTTTTGGAAATATGGTTCCGGGTTCACCGTTCAAAGTTCTAGGTTATCGGAATGAATCATTTTTGTTGAACCTCTGAACCCGGAACCCTGAACCTTTGAACCGTTTTATCAAATAATATTTAGCGCCCTGGCCTTCTCGACCGCCTGCCGTCGGTTGGCAACGGTGAGTTTTCCGAAAATGTTCGTCAGATGTTTCTTGACGGTCGTTACGGCGATGAACTCTTGGGTAGCGATCTCTTTGTTGCTCAGCCTCAGGGCGAGTAGTTTCAGGATTTCCAGCTCGCGATTCGTCAATGGCTCGAGCAAGGGCTGTGAACAGTGTGATCGGAGGCGGGGGGTATGGAATGGTTGGGAGAGAAGCCATGATCGGAAGGACCCGGCGCCGTCCTATGCGCCTCTTCTTTGAAAGCCGCAAGGATACACCCGGCATAGTGAACTGCTACATTTCCATTGATCAGCCGTTTGAGCAGTGCTGCCATTTGGGGCCCCAAGTCCACGAAAGGGCGAACTAACCCACCCGGTTCTGCCAGGACAAGGGCCTGGGACAATTTCTCCAATGCCGCCGAGTCCTCACCTTGGGTATCATGGAGCAGCGCTTGGAGGGCCAGCACATCGATTTGAAAACGGCGGTTGTGGATCGATTCGAGATAAGCGGTTAACTGGCTAAGCAAATCGTCCGCCCGGCGTCGGCTCTCTGTCGTATGCTGGGCCAGCAGTATCTTCACCGCTGTCAGTTGTGGCATATAAAAGCGGAATGGCGGCACAAAGGGATGGGTATTGTATTTTTCCAGCCATTGTGTGGCCAGTGAAAGTCGACCCTGGCGGAGCGCTAACTCCGCCTCGAAGGCCCGTGCGACCTTCAGCATGTCTGTATTGTTGGTTTCAATGGCATCGTGGATCACCGAGTCACAGGTTTCCCTTGCCGGATCGGGCCTCCCCAGAGCTTGCAAGGTGAGGGCGAGCGCAAAGGCACCGTGGGCAAAGTTCATTGGACTGTAGGCATAATGCAGCTTAACGGCCTCGGTCAGCTTTTTTTCAGCATGTTCCAGTTCGTTGCGGTGATATTGCAGGGTTCCAAAATAATAAAACGTGAATGAATCCACAGGAGGCAGCGGGTGGTCCCTGGTTATCTCCGATAGGCTCCGGGCGGTCTGTTCCAAGGCAATCAAATCCGCATCAATCCAATAGATCAGGCCGAGCGCTCCTAAATACAGGGCATGGTAGTCTTTGTTCCTGTTTTTTTGGCGCCCCATGGCCTGTTGATACATCGACAGTCCGGTTTCAAGCTGGCCGATCATCTGGTATGCCCCAAGCTGGTACAGATCCGCGAACAGCCTTGCCCGTTTGTGGTGTTGGGGAATGTTTTCAAGCGCCCGCTGGGCATAGGCTAAGGCGCTATTACCATCGGCTGCAAAATAGGCCATGAGTGCTTTCAAGGTCTCGTACTGGCCGGGCACATGCTTGACGTTGACCAGTGTGTCCGGCGGGGAGGAAGTTTTCAAAGCGTCCATCTTTTTAACACAGGCCGCCACACCGGTGAAATTCTGCCAGACAACGTTCAGCCATGCTTCCAACGCAAGCAGTGCGGGCTCCCGATCGATTATTTCCCGGGGCAGCTGGTACAGGCAGCGTTCCAGGCGGGGCCACTGTTGGTCGTTCATCAACTGGTAGCTAAATTTTGCGACAAGGCCGCTTGCCGTGTCTGTTTCCCCGGCGGCCATGGCATATTGAAGCGCCTCTTCCAACAGGCCGCTTTCGGCGCACCAGGTACTGGACCGAGCGTAAAGAGTGTTAATTTCCTCGGTGCTGTGATGGCGCTTTAGCTGGTTGACAAGGAACTTCTGAAACAGATGGTGGTAACGAAACCACCAGTTTTCAGCATCCAGGGTAACGATAAACAGGTTCTCCTTTTTTAACCAGTCGATAAACTCCCAGGACCCCATATCGCACGAAAACGGTTCCGCCTCAGACGGGCAAATCGCATCGCACAATGGGCCGCAAAAGCGATCCAGGATGGCCGAAGCCATAAGATAGTGGCTGATTTCCGGTGGCTGCCTGGAAAAGACCTCACTGAACAGATATTCCATCACATATTGCGCGTCCACCTGGGGCTCGAGCAACTTGGGATCAAGATCCCCCCGGTGACGCATGGAAAGAGCTGCCAGCCGCAAACCAGTCACCCAGCCCTCGGTTTTTTTTCCCACAGCATCGGCAGCGGATGGATCGACCTCGAATCCCAGTAGCTGCTCCAAGAACATCTTCGTTTCCGCGTTTGAAAAGCGCAGATCCTGGGCCCGGATCTCTGTCACCTTGCTCCTGGCGCGGAGCCGCGTGACCGGTAGCGGAGGATCAACCCGGCCGATGATGACCAGATGCATGGTCAGGGAAGGATGCTTCAACATGGCGGCAAGCAGATCGTGTACCGTGCTTTCCTTAATGAGGTGATAATCATCCAATGCGAGGATGAATGTCTGGTCGATCCGGTCGAGTTCGTTCAACAGGGTGATGGCCAAAGCGTCTGTGGGGGGCAGATTCGGAGCGTTTAACAGGGCGTAGGTATTTCGGCATGCCTTGGGAAAAAGATTCTCAACCGCAGCGATAAAGTAAGCTGTAAAGACAAGCAAATCGCTGTCGTTTTCATCCACGGAAAACCATGTACTGGGTATGTTGCACTGCTCCAGCCAGGAGCTGATCAGAACACTTTTCCCGTAGCCAGCCGGGGCGGAAACCAGCGTCAACGGCCTCTTGCGACGCCGATCAAGCTGCTCCAACAGACGCGGCCGGAGGACGTGGCTCTCGTCGGCAAGTGGGCGGTGAAGCTTGGTGGCCAGAAGAGGATCGATTTTTGTCTCGCCGTTCATATAAGTTTATTTGATGAAATTTTAAAACCGCTTTTCAGATGCCCACCCAAATTATCAAAATCGAATTTAAAATCAATAAACCAAGGCGATTTCCAAACATATGTTCCGGCAGATAACGGGATGAGACTGTCACCGGCCTACAGAAGGCGATAGCCTTATGCCTTTTGGATCAAAACGGAATTCTGACATTCCCCAAAACGAATATGGAAAATAAATGCCGGGCCCTCAAACAGACTCAGGAGGATGGCGACGAACCTCTCCGGCTGGAAGCGGGACGAGATTTGGTGGTATCGGTTTTTGCTTCCGGGACGGCAGTTACGTTTTGATGTCCTGGATCTTCCGTGTTATCGAAGGTCCCGATCTGGAGAAGCGGATCAGCAGCTAGAGGCGATGCTGAGCTACTCGCCGCCTTCAGATGATGCAAAGGCAATCATGTCTTCCAGCGCGCAACACCTCAGACTGCCGGCCGCAATGAACTCGTCCGTACGAAACAATTTTACGTAGGCGTCAAACGATGGATACCGGATCAGTGTGAAGTGATCCCATAAAGCTGAAGATACGACAAGGATTTCAGCATCGACCGATTCCGATTCCGAGCTAAATTTATGGGGATAGGAATAAATAAATATCCCGTTGAACTGCTGTACGCCACTCATCAAATCGAATGTAGAAATATTGAGGGTGCCCCCTCAATACGGGCTAACAGTTATGTCGAGTGGCGAATCACGCAGAAAGGGCCTTTGTCCTTCCTATTGGCACTCCGTTATTTCGGACCCAGCTGGTTCAATTTCTCAATAAGCTTGTCGGTGTCCAACTCTGCGTCGAACGTCTCACCGCCGATTTCCAGGTACTCCGCGACTCTCTTCTGCGATACGTCGTTCGCGAGACTGAGGTCAGACTCGTGGGCTTCACACAGCAGTCCCTCGTCAAACGAGCTGAACGTCGCGGCGTCGACGGCGTTCTTGGCATGGCGGATCGTGTGTGCCGGGAAGTCGGCCATGCGACGTGCCAGCCCGTCCACGAAGGGCCCTAGCTCGTCTGCCGGCAACGCGCGATTGATGAAGCCGTAGTCAGCAGCCTGTTTGGCCGTGAAGTCGTCGCAGGTGAGAATGACTTCCAGCGCTCGCGCCCGCCCGATGAGTCTTGGCAGGCGTTGCGTGTTGCCGCCGCCGGGAACCAATCCGACCCCCACCTCAGGCTGTCCAAACCAGGCTTTGCCCTCGGCTGCAAAACACATGTCCATAGCCAAAACGATCTCGCATCCGCCGCCTCGAGCGCGCCCCTCGACCTTGGCGATGGTGACCTTGGGCATGCATCGGAAACGCTCGGCGATCTGCTGCGTGTGGCGCATCGTGCGCATATTCGAGACCATTTTCGGGGCTTGGCCGACCCGCTTGAGGCCGGAATGGGCGATGAAGAATTCCGGTATGGCACTCTGGACGACGACCGCCCGCACAGCGTCGTCGGCCTCCAGCTCTTGGCCGAGGCGATCCAGATCGGCAGATAGGGCATCGTCGAGCAGGTTGATGGGCGGGTAGTTCAGCGTGACTGTTGCGACACCATCGTCGACCGTACATTGCAGGGTCTTGTAATCCGAGTAGGACATGTTTCCTCCTTTCCTAATTAAAGGCGTTACGGCTTCTGTATGTTGGACATATAATTCCCTGCCATTCTTTTTTTAGCGGAGAAATGTTCCAATTAGCACATCGCTTTTCGTATTAGGATTCGGTCGGCGTTCACCTCATTTATTGGGTTTCGGTGGAAACAGAATGTTCCATGTGAATTGCAAATTCCAATCCGACGCCTCATCCGGTCTTATAGCGCTATAATAGCCTACAAGCTTCAAATTTACGGGCTGCTTGCCGATCTTAAATACCCTGCCCCCGCCAAAGCCGAATGGTACCGTCCATATGTCGTCGCTGTTCTCTGCCTCCCAGTCTGCGGTGATGAGCGGTGCCGTAGCCAAATACCATCCGCCTTTAAAGTTTAAGTTGATAAAATACTGGGCGCTAAACGAATTCACGTCCGGGGGATTGTTGTATCCTTCCCCGACACTCCATGCGTTCGAGGCGACCAAACCGATGACCCAGTGTCCCGGTATTGTCAGGGCTACGACTGCCGGGCCGGCCGAAAAATGGTTCGTCGTCAAACGGCCCATGCCAGTTGGAAATCCCACTTGGGGCCCTATGCCCCAGATATATTTTCCGGACTTTTTCTGGGTAAAAAATCCCTGGTACGTGATATCACCGAAGCCGAACTCGCTACCTGTGTCCGTCTGGCCTGGCGAAACCACCTCGGTTTTGAAAGTGGTTTGGATGGGTCCTATGAGCCCCTGGCCCGTGAATTTCTCACTCTGGTAGATGACAGGAATAATGAGCCGATTGACCAGGTTCCACTTTTTGGTGATGCTCATCGGAATAACAGGTTTGATATTGAGGTTTAAGGCATACGCGTCCTCAGGTCCATTGTTGAACGTATTGTTAAACTCGAAGGGCACACTGATGAGGCTGGAGATCGGGTTCTGGGAGGCCTTGGCCAGGTCGCCTTGTCCAGAGGATGGCTTGTCATCCGCCCAAGACGCTGCCGTCAAGATCATGATGCCGCAGGAGAGAATGGCGATGAAAAGGTGTTTTCCGGCCCGTGATGCGCGGTTGAAGCGGTATCGATTTGCCACTATTTTATATCCTCTTTGCTTAGACGCTGTTATATGTTCAAGAAAACCGCCGGGTTTGGTGTTTCCCTGTGATGCACTCGGACCACTCTCTGGTAATCTGTGATCCATACGACGTCTGATATTGAACCATCAGGCCGTTCGGCATGTTGCTGGTGTGCGGGATCGAAAAACGTCCGTGTCCCTGACCGCGTTGGTCGTCTTGATAGGTATTGAGGCCTTCGCGCTTGAACGAATCGAAAATCGAGAACGGCGTTTCCGGACCGGTTTCGTCACGGAAGAACATGTTGTCGCGCGGATTTTGGAACGTAGGGAGTGAGGTCCATTCAGTGGAAAAAGGCATCATGCATGCGAAATTCCGTGATCCGGCTGTCCAGCGACGCCTTGATCCACAACAGTTACCGGGATGATCGAATGGACAAAGCAAAACCTCCAAAAGATAGTACGGGGAGTAGAAAAAAAGAAGTATCTCTTTAGTTTGTTGCAGGGAATAGAGGTGGCTACTTGGAGAGCAATGGGGATGGACCGAGGTGAAACGGCGTCTGCCGTTCTCTATCCTTCATTGGAAATTGAATCCGCCGGAGGCGGACAAGTGCTTGTTCGCCTCTGGCGAGTTGAACGTTCAATGATCGTTTTTTAGGGGTTCCAGGTTCACCGTTCAACGTTCTAGGTTCGCGGAATGAAGCCTTTTTGGGTTCCAGGTCCGTTATTTCTTTCGTTCTTTATTGGACGTTGTATGTTGAAAGTTGAATGTTCAACGTTCATCGTTTACTGGTTCCCTATTCACATCATACGCTCCGGCAGCCAGATGGCGATCATCGCGCACATCAATAACAAAGAGTGGTAATCAGATCGAATACAATAAAGGGGATCACGCTGTTGACAAGATCCCATGCATACCAGAACCGGAACTGACCGGCCGTGATTTCCGGCGGAATTGGGCGCGGTTGATCCTAAAAATAGAAGCCTGTCCCGGACTTGATCCGGGAAGGTCGATCCACTCTTGTGTGCAAGGTGTTCCGGTGCCTTGAAGGTCATTGCATTCATCTAAGGCAAAACATGCTTTATTGACATAACCTTCGTTATCCCTAATATAAAACCGGAGTCGGATTCTTTCTTATATATTGACGATGCTAAAACATATTAGGGTTCAAACTACTACAGCACGCAATTCTTATTTTTTTCTTCTCCCGCTCTCGAAAAGGGAATTCTTATCCATACATTTTCTTGCAGCCACACACTCGGACAGAACGGACAGCACCTTGAAAATATGGCTTTTGATATCGAAGCGTCCCTGGATTCAGCTGGCTGGAGTTTTTTGCATGCTGGAGTCCGAAGAATAAATCTGTCACCTTTTTTCTCGACCACCTGGAGACTAACGAATGCGACGCATAGTCATTGGCATAGGAATAGGTATAGCTCTGCTCCTCGTTGCCGTCAGTTTGTGGTTTGTCGGTGGCGGCGGGGGGCCGCGTGTGATGATGCCGACTCCCCGCATCTACGAGCAGCCGGATCAGGAGCTTTTCGAAGATCTACCACCGTCGCTTCAGAAGACGGAAGTAGAGCTGATGTACGTAACGGATCGGGCGCCGGAGAAAGACGAGAACGACAACCTCCGGTATGGGTTCGGCCGTTCAGGATCATTGGCCTTCGGCACTGTCACGGTGGCGCTTGGCGGGCCGACGATCACATGGGAGGACCTTCTCGAGGCCAGCCGCACCGGCCGGCGACTTAATCCCTTGCACCTCTCGCTCGAGTCGGTGGTAGAAATCGCGCGCGCTTCGCCGGATCCGCTCCCTTTCTGGAAGGAGGCAGGGCAGATCGTCTATGAGCCCACCGCTCAAGCAAGACGAAGAGAGGACGTGAAGGAGTTCCGGCGAGCACTCGCTCGCCGCCTGGCGCTCACTCCCCGCAAGGAGGTGTTCGTGTACGTGCACGGTTTTAACAACACCTTCGAGGATGCGGTTTTCGCCATGAGCGAGTTCTGGCATTTTCTCGGCCGCGAGGGCGTCCCGATCGTCTACACCTGGCCCGCGGGGTACCCAGGCGTCTTCGGATACACTTACGACCGCGAGTCCAGAGAGTTTACGGTCTTTCACCTCAAGCGCATGTTGTTGGCAATGTCAGGTTTCCCCGAGGTGGAACGGATCCATCTGATTGCGCATAGCCGAGGCACGGACGTGACGCTGGCGGCGCTGCGCGAGCTGACCATCTGGGCGTGGGCCTCGGGGTTGGATCCTGAGGTTCAACTCAAGCTCCACAATTTAGTCCTTGCAGCGCCGGATATGGACGTACAGGTTTTCGAGCAGCGAATGTTGGCGGAGCACATCGCATTCAGCGCCCACCGTGTGACCATCTATGCGTCCCCCAATGACAAGGCGATCGGGTACGCGGAGAGATTCTTCGTGGGCCCCCGGGGACGCATGGGGACCGTGGGCCTCGACAAGATCACAGCGGTCGATAAGGCCGTCATGGAGAAAAGCGGTGCGAACCTTGCTATCATTCTCTACGACAGACTGAGCAGCCCTGACCTCGACGAATCGGTCACAGCTACTACCGCAACAGCCCGGGGGCAAGCTCGGACTTGGTCCTGATGCTGCGCGATGACCTGGATCCTGGAAGCGAGGGACGTCCGCTCGAGCCCCTGGGGCTGAAGTTTTGGCGAATCCCACCGGGCTATCCAAAGAAAGACACCGCTCGATGACCGCTTGAATCCGCCCGAAGCGGCCAAGCCTCTGAACCTTGCTTGTGGGGTCGTAGCCTTCTAGCGGAGCCCCAAGCCCAAAGG
>Ga0056111_1000167_pt1 | contig 10136 bp, 10 predicted proteins | sample WorMetloBBELIZE2_FD_83874 | JGI IMG/M metagenome (GOLD analysis project Ga0056111, IMG submission 83874) | Marine gutless worms symbiont microbial communities from Max Planck institute for Marine Microbiology, Germany - Olavius longissimus B... ... | reverse complement strand
GCCTCGCTCCCCACGCTTCGTTACCTCTACGTGACAGGCCGCAGCTACATGTCTATCGGCTTTTAACATGGCAACCTCCTTTCAGGTTGCTCGACTGACCAGGCTTCGCCTGGCGCACCAAAGCACGCAAAGAAAGGGTAGTGGCTCAGCGGTCTATCGAATCCGCGGATGATGCCGCCGTATGCCGCCAGCTTGGATTGAATCCGCATCTTCTACGGAGCAAGCCGGTGCGCACCATCGAATGTCGGGCTAGGGCGCGTCCGAAGGTGTTTGCATCCCCCACCATCGAATAGCGCGCCTAACCCGACCTACATCCTCGACTACGAATCGCGCGAATCTATTCGTGAGGATTCGTGTGATTCGTAGTTTTTTCTCTTGGCTCTTTATGGATTCCAGACTGATCGAATTCGTGCTCACGGATCAGGGCCGTCAGTTCGATGCCGTCCACTCCGGGCATGTGCAGGTCCATGAGCACGAGATCCGGCCGCAATGCCTCTAGGGTCTCCAGTACGCGACGGGGGTCGCCGATGCTGCGGGCGTGCATTCCCGCCTCCTCCAGGACCCGGACGGCGAAGTTGGCCGCTACCGGCTGGTCGTCGACTACCAGAATCCGGTAGCCGCCCGGGTCGGGGGTATCGCCGAGCGCGAGCAGCCGGGCGGCCAGCTCGTCCGCGGCCACGGGGCCGACCCAGAAGGCGTCCGCGCCGGCCCGTAAGGCCTGCAACCGTGGCTCGATTGCACCGGAATGGGCGGATACAGGCCAGCGTGGGACGGTTGCCCCAGTGCCGCTCCACATGGTCCATCAGTGAGGCGATGTCCTGTCCCTCGGACAGGGTCCTGGTGTCCAGCACCAGGGTCGTTCCCGCCCGTCGGACACCCGTCTGCCGTCAGGGCATTGAGGGGTCGGGAGGCCGCGTAGCGCGACGCCCGCCGTGGCGAGCCGTTCCGAGACCGCGGCGATCAGCTCGGTGTCCTTGCTCAGGAATATAATGAGTTGCGGCCCTTGCAGCTTGGGTTCCATGGTCGTTTTTCCCTCGTCCCATAAGGATTGGAACTGGTTCAAAGCATGAAACAATCCTTGCGCTTTGGGTAGGTGTCAGGGACGCCTATTCATGTTTTGGCATCAGAAGTAGCGCGTCAACTCGATCCGGATGAAATCGTCCGCTGCGAACGCCGCCAGCGGGTCGCGGGGGGCCATGTCCAGGAAGACTTGTCCTTCGATAGAGAGCTTGTAGTTCTGTCCGATGCGGCGACTCGCCTCGACTCGAAATGATCTGCTGTCGTAATCGAGATCGAAGAAACCGCCAGCGAGCACTTCGCTGCTCTGGGGGTCGTTGAAGGTCAGCCGGGTGCCGATAAAGAGGTCGTTCTGATACGGCGAGCTCGCATCGAGTCGGCGCGAGTCATAGTTATGTTCGGCCAATACACCCAGGTCGAGCAGTGTGTCATGGATGCCGACGAAGGTGTATTCGAAGCCGCCGACCGCCGCGCGATAATCTTTCCCTTTGGTGTCGCGGTGCACCGCTTCGAGCTTCCATAACCAGGCCTCGCCGGTGTATTGAAATTCCAGGCCCGCCTGCCGCAGCAAGGGGTAATAGGGTATCAGACCGGAGGCGCTGGCCCGGATGTCGGGCACCAGATCCGGGGCGCGTGCCGTTCCCTGGAACCAGGAGAGCGCCGCATCGACCGGGCCGATGGTCTGATTCCAGCGCAGGGCATAGTCGAAGTGTCTTTGCTCCAAATCGGATTCATAGCGCGCCCGGTCGGTGTCGACGACCAGCGGCGTGCGCAGGCGCCCCTTGCTGCCCGGAAAGGTGCGCTCCCGAAACCAAGGCAATAGAAAGAGGTCGATCGCGCCGTTCCCCAGCACTCTGGTGACGCGCACCATCGGTTGGCCCAGTTTGTCTTCGCCGTCGATGTTCTCGATCAGATCCGTCTGATTGACGATGTCCACCAGGTGCTGGGATTCGGTCACTCCCCAGAATACCTTGTCGATGCCGGCGCGGATTTCCCAGCCGTCGGCCACGTGGAGATACTTGAGCTCCCGGATGTCGGCGTGGGTGCGCTCCTCGTCCATGCTGTCGACCCGCAGGAAGGGAATGAAGGTGAGCCCTCGTTTGCCGTCGTGCCACTGGTGGCGGAGCTCGAGCTGAAAGCTGAGCGAGAGGCCGCCGTTCTTTTGTTCGGACCACTGGGCGGCGGAAGGGAAGAGGCGTGCCTCGACGGCCAGATTCCCGGACCAGTCCAGAGGGTATGCCGCGGACGCGAATATGATCGAGAGTGCCGGCAGCAGCCTTTGCGCGAGATTCATGGGTTCTCAACACCATGCTCGGGGGCAGCAAAACTTGATGGCATTGCGGTAAAAGAAACCACGAAAGGCACGAAAGGGTACGAATGAAGGTTCGTGTCTTTCGTGGTTTTGTTCAATCAGGATCAACGCAGCCGCGCGAGCGCATTCTTGTTGAAATCGCCGCTGCCAAGTCCCGTGTCAAAGCGGTAATTGGACCATTTCAGAGTCGTCGACTTTCCGGTCTGATGGTTTTGCATGAACATCTCGTCGGCGCGCCAGTAGTTACCGGCGGGGAGCCTATAGGATTTATAACCTTTCCACTCGAGGGTCTTGAGATGGATGCCTTTGCGGTCATAAAACTCCAGCTTTGCAGGGCGGTATTCCTTGGTATCGAACCATGCGATCTGTCTCGAGTACCCCGAATGCTTGTAGGCGGGGATGCGCTCTACCACATGACACCGCCAACCCGAACCACAGGCCTCCTCGCGCAGGTATTTGTAGCGGTACTTTTCGACCTCCTGCGAGCCGATGTCTTCATACGCGAACTCGCTGCCCATGAAGGGACCGGATTTGTTGCGTGAGGTGATGCGTTTGACGCGCTTCAGGGCCGGTAGATAGAGCCATTGATCGTCCGGCCTCAGACCGCGGGAAAAGGTCAGCATCGCGGTTCCCTTGACATCAGCCGGCTCGTCGAACAGGGACAGGCTCTTATCGCCGTCGTTTTGCATTTCCAGGGTCTTGGTGCGGATCTCACGCCGGCTCTCGTCGCCCCTGCGGTTGCGCAGAATCATAATCATGTCGGTGGTCTGGTCCTTCCAACCGCTGTCACGCCGATCGGCCGCGTTGGCGATGCGCAATCCCTTCTCCGCGGCGGTCTCGGCCGCGAGCGGGGTGCTGAAAATCAGCAGGATCAGGATCGGAATCAGTTGTCTCTTCATCGTTTTCTCCGGAGGTGATCGCGGGGGAGAGTGCCCCGTCGGTGGCTTGGGCGCGAACTACGAATCATGCGTATCCGCTTCGAGCCACGCTCAATGCAGAATCTCATCGAGACGGCTCGCGGTGAGTATCCGCTCGGACCACTCCAGCAGGGTACGCTCGTCGGCTTGCTCGATCCGGCACCGTACCTCGTCGGGTAAGGTGCCGAATTTCAGGCGTAGCTGGCGTTCCAGTATCAAGGCTTCGCCTTGGTGTTTGCCTTGTTGCATACCTTGCTGCATACCCTTTTCGTGAAAGCGTTCGGCAAATCGGCTCATGGTCTGCGCCTCGTCGGGATAGTCGCGTTGGTATTCGGCCCGCTCATTATCATCAAGCGCCGCGTAGATATCGATGAAATCCAGGTATTTGAGCTGCTTCTCGGGATCAGGTTCCAGAGTGGTCAGCCCCCGTACTGCTTGGGCATAGACCGCAACTTTGCACCCTGCGGAATACTGCATGTTGGGCAGGTTCAGCCGGTCCACCAGGTTATCACTGTGGCGGTAGTGCTCGTAGGACAGCTCGCCCAGGGCGCAGCTCAGGTATCGGAAGTCGAGATAGGTGTCATGGTCTCCGCTCAGGCGCAGTCGTTGGGCCACGCCTGGCGCCTGGCGCCTGGCGCCTGGCGCAGGAAGATGACCACCGGAACCACGCGGTCGGTCTCCATCAGCTCGGCCAGATCCAAACAATAGTGGGCCAGGCGGTGAATGGAGAAGCGCCGCGCGTCGCTCTCTTCTTCGAGCACGAAGAGCAGAGCCTCGCGTCGCCCGTCGGGCCAGTGCACTAGTAGGGGAACATCCAGCTCCCGAAAGCGTTCGCCAAGACGCGCTTGCAGTTGTTCTTGGCGCACGGGTGTAATCTGGGCGGTACTGATCGCAGCGGCTTCGTCCGCAGCGAAGAAGGTCAGCGCCTGGCGTGGGTAGTCGAGGATGAAGTTCTTGAAGTTCTGGTCGTGGGACATGATCCGGGCCGGAAAAAAAGCGGAGCATACACCTGTCTGGCTTACGCATTCGTCGGCGTTGGGCCGAGGGCAGGGCCACGCCCGCGTTCCCCGCGTTGCAGCCATTCGTCCAGGCGCATCAACAGTGGGGGTAGAAACAGGAAATCGTACACCAGGGCGAATGCGATCACGATCGAGACCAGGAGTCCCATGGCGCTGTTGATCTCGAAGGACGAGGTCGCCAGCACCAGGAAGCCGCTGATCAAGGCGATCGAGGTCACCCACAGGGCGACGCCGACCGTCCGGAAGGCATAGCGGACCGCTTGGGCGGCGTCGAGTCCCTGCTCGCGGCGCGCGCGCAGATATTTGCTAAGAAAGTGGACCGTATCGTCGACCACGACGCCAAGGGTCATGGCCGCAACCACGGAGACGCCCAGGCCGATTTCACCGTCGATCAGCGCCCAGACGCCGAATGCCATCCCCGCCGGTACCAGGTTCGGGATCAGGCTCACGAGCCCGTAGCGCCAGGATCTCAGCGCCACCATCAACAGCAGTGAGATTAGGACCAGGGCGGTGACCGCACCGCCCAGCATACTGCGAATATTGCGGGTCCCGATATGGGAGAACATCACCGTGGGGCTGGCGCCGTAGGTAAGCATTTCCGGTGTATACCGTTCCATCCAGTCGTAGACGCGGCGCTCGAAGGCGAGCACCTCCTTGGTCGATAGGGTGTGCAGGGTCACCGTCAGGCGGGTCGCCCGCTTGTCGATATCGATCTGGTTGTTGAGGTCCAGTCCATAGGGCAGCGACATCTCGTACAGCAGCAGGTATTGGGCGGCGAGATCGCGCTGCTCGGGCAAGCGGTACCAGGCGTCCGCATCACCGTGCAGATTCCGATTCAGGCGCTTGAAGATATCCGTAATCGTATTGACGTGCACCACCTCCGGTTGGGTGCGTAGCCACTCGGCCAGTGCCTCGATCTGTCGTTGGTGTGCCGGCACGGCGACGCCGCCCGGCTCCCCTGCGTCGAGAGAATAGTCGATGAAGTAGAAACCGCTCAAGTTCTCGGCGACGAAATCGGTATCGGTGCGGAAGCGGATGCGCTCGTCGAAATAGTGCACGAAGACGTCGTTGGCCTCGTTGCTCGGCACCAGGGCGACCAGGGCCAGGATGGTCGCGCCCATGCCGACCAGCAGCTGTCGGCGCCACCGGATCACCCAATCGGCAAACCCCAGCATCCGGTGGCCGTCCGGCCGCCGCCGCTCATGCACTAGGGACGGCAGCAGGGTCGCCAGCGCCGGTAGAAAGGTGACCGAGAGCACGAACGCGATCATGACGCCGAGGGCGGAGATGGTACCCAGGTGCCCGAACGGCGGCGCATCGGAGAAATTCAGCGTCAGAAGACCGATCGCGGTGGTCACCGAGGTCAGAAACACGGGGGCGAAATTGATACGCAGGCTCTCTGTCATGGCCTGTTTCTTGTCCCGACCCCGGCGCAAGCTCTGCATCCAGTTGGTGAGGATATGGACACAGTCGGCGACCGCCAGTCATGATGATGGTCGGCGCGGACATCAAGGGTCCGGTCAGAAGCACGCCGGACCAGCCGGCGATCCCCATGGCGGCGATCACCGAGAAGAGGATCACCAGCACTGTTGCCAGGGTGCCCGCCAGGCCCCGCAGTTGCAGCAGGACGGCGATCACGATGAGCAACAGCGCCAGCGGCAGCAGGTGGGTCATGTCGAACCGGGAGGCCTCGGCGAAGGCGTTGTTCATCATCACGATGCCGCTCAGGTAGACCCTGATCTCCGGATAGGTCCGTTCCGCATAGGCGGCGATCTCACGCGCCTTGGCGACTACCGCCGGGACCTCCGCGCTCGGATCTTTCCCCGGCAGCTCGACGGTGACATTGACCGCGGTGACATGCCCCTGGGGCGAGATCAGGCGCCGCACCAGCAGGGGTTCGTTCAAGGCGATGGTGCGTATCCGGTCTATCTGGTCCGGGGTCTTAGTCGCGGGCTCTTCGATCAGATCGATGACCGTCAGCGTGTCCCCTTCGGCATAGGTGTGCTGGTAATTGCTCAGGGAATCGACGCGCAGCGAGTAGGGTATCTGCCAGGCCCGTTCGGTGACATCGACGATCGCCGCGAAGACTCGCGGTGTGAAGACGTCGCCCGACGCGGGCGCCAGCACCATCAGCAGGTTATCGTTCTTGGTGTAGGTATCCTGCAATTCCTCGAAGGCGGTGAGCTGGGGATTCTCGTCGCTGAAGAACACCCGGTAATCGGTCGAAAACTTCAGCAAGCGGCCGCCGCTCCCGGCCAGTGCCACCAGCAGTATAGTCACCGCGATCACCGACCAGCGGTGGGTTAGAATCCAGATCGAATACGTCTCGTTCATGCCGTTTCCCCTTCCCTCGGGCCTGACCGGAGGATCTTATTGATAGACATCGTTCCATTCAGGGTCCGCGGCCCGCCGGGGATCGCTGCCGCGAGCAGGCATAGCAAGGCGCACAGCAGGGCCCACTGGAAGATGTCGTTGCGTATCCGGTAACCGCCCCCGGCGAGACGACCGCGGGTCAGGCTAGCGATATGGTGCTCATAGATGGATTCCAGATCTATCGCCCCGGTGCCGGCCGGGACGTAGGCGCCCCCGGTGACCAGGGCCATCTCGCGCAGCAGGTCGCCGTCCAGACGCGAGCGTACCGGATTGCCGTCGGCGTCCCGCACCAGGGTCCGTGCCCCGGTGCGGGGATCGGTGACCAGGAGCTCGCTCCCGGCTTCGTCGCCGAACCCGATGGCGAGGATGCGTACACCCCGCTCGGCGGCCGTCTTGGCCGCCTCCAAGGGGAAGGAGTCGTGGTCCTCGCCATCGGTGATCAAAAGGATCGAGCGGGATACCTCGCCCGCCCCGCGGTCCCGGAATCCCGCCAGGGCCTTGTGGATCGGCTCTTCGAGCCGGGTGCCCCCGCGGGTGACGCTGTGGGGGCCGGCCTTGTCGAGCACCAGGCGCAGGAAGCCGAAGTCCGGGGTCAGGGGCGAGAGTACGCCGGCGCGACCGGCGAAGGCGATGAGTCCCACCTGGTCCCCGTCGAGATAGCTCAGCAGGTCGCGGAGCTCGGCCTTGGCCCGTTCGAGCCGGTTGGGGGCCACGTCTTCGGCCAGCATGGAGCGTGAGACATCCAGACACACCATGATCTGGGCCCCGACCCGCGGCGTGGAGACGAACTGGGCCCCCCACTGGGGACGCATCAGGGCCAGGGTCAGAAACAACCCGCACAACCCGAGCAAGGCCAGGCGTAAGGCACGCCGCAGGGGGGTGACGCGCGACACCAGCCGTGACTGCAAAGGCGCGGCGACGAAGCGGTCCAGATCGCCTTGGCCGCGGCGTTCGAGCCAGGCAAGCAAGAGGATGAAGGCCGCCACGGCCCACAGCAGGTGGATCCAGTGCGGCGCGGCGAAATGGAGCCCGGTCACGGTAGCCTCCGTAGCAAGGTCCCCGAGGCCAGCCCCGCCAGGGCGATCAGCATCAGGGCGGCGAGCACGAACCCGGCGTAATGTTCGCGATAGCGCAGGTAGCGGATCTCGGTAATCTTGGTGCGCTCCAGGCGGTCGATCGCCCGGTAGGTGGCGGCCAGACCTTCGGCGTCGCGGGCATGGAAATAGGCCCCGCCGGTGCGTCGGGCGATCTCCCGGAGGGTCTTCTCGTCCATCTCGACCAGGGCGCGCCGTAGATACTGGCGGCCGTCCGGTCCGGTTACGGGTATCGGGGCATAGCCGTTGGTGCCGGCGCCGATGGTGTAGACCTTGATGCCGTGCTCGGCGGCCAGCGTCGCGGCCTGCAGGGGATCGAGCTCGCCGGCGTTGTTGACCCCGTCGGTGAGCAGGATGACGATCTTGGATTGGGCCTCGGCGTCGAGCAGGCGCTCCACGGCCAGCCCCAGACCCTCGCCGATGGCCGTCGCCGCTTCCGAGCGCGCGTGCGCTGCCTCGATCTGATCCAGGATGTTCAGCAGATTACCGTGGTCCAGGGTGAGCGGACAGGTGCCGTCGGCATAGGTGCCGAACACCACCAGCCCGACCAGATCGTCCGGCCGACCTTTGCTCGCCTCGCCGCCGAGTACGAACTCCCGAAAGACCCCCTTGAGGGCCTGTAACCGGCTGATGCTGTAGTCCCCGGCCACAAAGTCGCGCGCGTCCATCGAGCCCGAACGATCCAGGGCCATGAGGATGGCGATGCCTTCCCGCTCGACCTCGGTAGTTTCGTCGCCGGTGCGCGGTCCGGCCAGGGCGACGGCCAAGGCCAGGGTCGCCAGGGCCAAGAGTCCGGCCGGCAGCGGCGCCAAACGCACCCGCAGGGTAGTCGGGGCACGGTCCGGCAATGCCAGGCTGGCATAGGTGATCCGCGCAGGGATGTGGCCGGCCAATAGACAGACCAACGGCACCAGCAGCCCGGCGAGCAAAAACAAAGGATCGCGGAATTCCCAGGTCATGAGACTAGGATCCTTGAGGGACCCGGAGCTTTACAAATGAGTCGAGTTTGTGCGCGGCACAAAAAATCGCGTAGTAACCCTTTAGTCCCCGTCGAATTTAACGCCAGGGCGCCATGACGCAAAGATTATTGGCTCTTTATGGATTCCAGACTGATCGAAGGGGACGGCGGTCCGTAGCACTCTGACCGATGACAGAACAGGCAGTCTTTTCTCAACAACAGTAAGTTATACGACGCCCCTCTGGCTTTCTGAGAAGGCGAATTTGCACAAAATATCCTACCAGTCTGGAATCCATAAAGAGCCAGATTATTTTTGCTTTCTTTGCGTCGTGGCGACCTTGCGCCTTTGCGTTAAATGGCAAGGACATGGATTCACACCAAGGTTAGGTTTGTGCCTCTCTGGTTTCCAGACCAAAATTCACGCCTTGGTGGTCTGAGGCGGAGCCTCGCTGGGTTCTGTAGATATTTACAGTTTCGGGTGAGGAACGAACCGCATCATTTTCCTCGTCGATGTAGTTCGCTCCGCTCACCGCATCCTATGCTGGCTATCATCTATTCGAATTCCATACGCCTGACGCCGGATTGACGAATAATAGACATTAATGTTCCTATTCTGATTTCTTTGTGATCCGGAACCGGAATAGTGATGGTGCTTCCCACAACCAGTTTTTGCATGATGACATGACTTCCTTTTCGCCTCACTTCTCGGAACCCATGCCTATGGAGGGTGCGACAAACCTCCGCGCCTGAAAGCGTTTTCAGTTTACCCAACAGCGACCTCTACATGAGTGACATAGACTTCTTCGTGGAGTCGGGAATCGATTTCTTCCAGCGAAGCCGTTTCAAAAAACAGATCCAAGGCTTCTTTTAAATTCGCCCGCGCTTCACCAACCGTACTGCCTTGGCTGGCCACGTCTACTTCAGGGCACAGAGCGACATATCCATTGTCTTCTTTTTCGATAATAGCTGTTAGTTGTTTACCCATGTTCTTAATTTGTGTCTGCCTTCGTGGTTTTTCGGTGTGGTTCGCTGCGCTCATCGCATCCTACACGGGCTAAGCTAACTCACGAGCGTAGCTGATAAAAACGGCTTGTTCTCCGATGCCTACCGGGATTTTTAAATGAGCCAATTCACTATGCCCGTTTCTCATGCCGGGCTTGTTCACAAGGCTTCCACCTCTTCCGGCGTCAGTTGCGTATATTGCATGATCTTTTCCATGGGCTCGCCGGCCTGTTTCATGATTTTTGCCGTCGCTTTTTTCCCTTTTCGGACTTTCATATCCACACGATTCAGCGCCCAATCGCAGCTGAGGAGTTTTCTTTTAGGCTCTTTATGGATTCCAGACTGATCGAAGGGGACGGCGGTCCGTAGCACTCTGACCGATGACAGAACAGGCAGTCTTTTATCAACAATAACAGCAAGTTATACGACGCCCCTCTGGCTTTC
>Ga0056111_1000165_pt1 | contig 10173 bp, 9 predicted proteins | sample WorMetloBBELIZE2_FD_83874 | JGI IMG/M metagenome (GOLD analysis project Ga0056111, IMG submission 83874) | Marine gutless worms symbiont microbial communities from Max Planck institute for Marine Microbiology, Germany - Olavius longissimus B... ... | reverse complement strand
CCCGATGCTGGTTGTGCGGCACATACTCTGGCCATGGCCGTCATTAGTGCGTCGAGTCCTTTGATATGAAAATTCATCGATATAAACAGAATCACCGTGTCGTCATTATCAAGCCCATACCGGGACCGTACGTCCTCTCGACATGCCTTCCGGTCGATCCCGTCGAACCGCTGGATGTCAATGCCTGGATGGACCACGTCGACCGGTGGAGTGACGCTGTGAAAATGGTCAAACAATCTGTCCCGGGCCAGTGAGGAGACAGCCAGGATCCGGCGCAGCCCCGGATATTCGATCAGCTGCCGTTCGACCCGGCTCAGGACCCGATCGTAAAGACTCATACGCTTTTTCCGGACATCCCGGATCCAAACGGGATGGGGGATGCTGTGCATGGTAAACAGGTCGGCGCTGAAAATGCGCTCGTGGGTATGGATCAGGTCGAATGCATTGCGGGTGATATATCGGTCCACAGAGCGGGCAAAGCTCCAGGATGACATAAACCGTGGGAACCCGATTCGCCGCATCTTGTGAAACACAACTCTCCCGGAGGGCTCGCTCCAGCGGTTTGCCAGAACGTGGCATTCGAATCGCGGTTCATCGGCCAGCCGTTCCGTCAGTTCGTAAACAAATCGCTCCCCTCCCCCGACCAACCCGTATCGGGGCACGACCACGGCTATTTTGCTCGATGGATGCGCCATTGCCTATCCATCCGGGGTACCGGTGACAAATTTCTGAATGTGCGGCCATACACGGGCGGAAATCTCGCCGATCGACAATTCCTCCAGACACCGGCTAATGCCCTCCGAATTGCAGCCTTTCTGACTGCAGGGGACACATTCCATATCCTTGTGGACGACGATGTGCCGGGGACCCCTGGGGGCCCAGGCATCGATGGAAGAGGGTCCGAAAATGCCCACCGTCGGTACGCCCACGGCTGCCGCAATATGAAGCCCGGCACTGTCGATACCGATAAACATGCCGGATAATTTCAGTAGCGCCGCATAGTCGCCAAGGGAGGTCTCTCCGGAAAGGTTGACCACCCATCCCCCCTGGCAGGCCCGACGCAGCATCTCGGCGCGGGAGCGGTCTTCGGGCCCTCCCGCCAGAACAACGGGAAGATGAAATTCGCCATAAATGGCGCGAATCAGTTCCTCCACCGTTTTCGAGGGAAGCTCCTTGTATTTCCACAGTGAAAACGGCTGAAGAACAATAAACCGCTGGCCCCGCCCAATTTCGTGCCGGTGTAAAAGAGAGGCGGCTGCCGCCAATTTGCCGGAGGATACTGCCAGTTTCGGAACAGTATTTCGGACGGGGATGCCGCACTCGGTCAAGATCTTTACATAGTAATCGGATACCGCCTGGCCGGGAAGTAAATCCGGATTTGCCAGTTGGGTAAACACCCGGTTTCGCCACAATGTGCCGTCATACGCAAATCTGCTGATCCGCTGCGGTGCGCCGGACAACAAGGCCATCACCGCCCCGCGCATCCCGGTCCGAAGATCAATGGCCAGGTCAAATCGGTGCTGTCGAAGGTGGCCGAAGAATCGATATTGGTGGTTTAGCCAGGACAGCATCCCCTTCGGCGGCTGACCGACCCCAACCGATTCGGAAATCCACGGGCAATCTTCGAGCAGATCAATGGCTTTTTCCCGGATGACCACCACGATCCGGGAATCGGGGAAATTCTCCCGAAGCGCCTCAATACAGGGGAACGACAGCATCACATCGCCGATATCGCCCAGCTGTATCAGCAATATGGCGCGTATGACCTTATTTCCAGTGATGTTATCCAATGTTGTCATGGCATCCGATGCCGATGTCTTCGGCGATCTGTGTCCGATTCCAGGAATGGTTTCAGAAGCGCTTTTCGAAACGCTTCCCGGGAGCAGCCATCGGCGTAAGCCAGGGCCGACTGACGATACTCTTTCATTTCCAAGGGCGACAGCCTCGACACCTCCTCCATTCTATCCGTGAGCGAGGCGGCGCTGCCGGACGTAAAGACCCGCCCCAATCGGTGATCCCGGACACGTCTCGCGACAAGGCCCTCGTCCGATGCGATGACCATTTTTCCGGCGGCGGCGGCAATGGAGAGAACACCGCTGGAACCGAAATGCCGAAGGTAAGGCAGGAGCACGACATCGGTGGCACAAAAGCAGCGCATCTCCTCTTCACCGGAAACGTAACGGTCCAGAATCCTGGCCCGTCCCTGTTGCTCGAGTTTCGCCACACCGTCACGGATATCGCGATCCCGGTCCAATTCGCCCGCGCACAGCAGAAACCAGTTACGCTCGCCGGGGTCGCCCAGCATCGCCTGGAGGGCCAGGTGCAAACCCTTCCGCCGATCCCCGATACCGTAGTGAAGAAAGACGCGGGCATTATCGGGAATTCCCAGGGTGGCGCATGCCTCGGACACGCCCAGATCAAATCGGCCCGCCCAGGGGTCCGGAAGAAAATGGTACAACGCCGCATCGCCCACCCCGGCATACAGGTATTCGTCGAGCAGATACAGCCGTTTGAACCAGTCGGCCCGGCACAGACGCCGGAAGCCGAGGCCTTTGAGAATGTTGTTGGGGCTCAGCCCCGTGCCGGTCAGAAACCGGGGACGGAAATACACGCCGTTCATACGACCGCGAAGCGTCCCGGGTGGTGCCAGCCCGATGGCGGCCCGTCGGAGGCAGCCGGAAGCCACTTCATCGAAATTGTTCAAAAACACTTCATCGGCGTTGGTTTCCTCCATGCAGGCAGCCAGCGCCTGGAGTTTTCCACCCCCCCGAATACGACCCGCGGTGTCAAACACGGAGACGATCTCCACAGAATCCAAGAGATCGTCCAGTTCGGCCCGAATTTTGTCAAGGGGTTCCGGGCGACCGTCAACGGCGAGCGTAACACGAAATCCGGCCGACAAAAAATCTTCGGTGATGTACTGAAGCCAGCTCAAATGATGCCCGCGGAGACGGGGTTCGAACACCATGATGTGCATGGCGGCAAGTTTTTCCACAGTCCGTGCCTATGGGTTTTCCGATGGTGCCGGACCGGCGCCGGTGTCGCCGGTCCGGCTTCGATTAGAGATCGTCCTTGTGTTGCCAATAATAGCGCTCATTCGGATACTGGTTCGGTCCGGGATCATGTATCGTTACCGGCATCTCGAACATCCCCTGGAGGCCCTCCGGATCGGGCCGGTATTTGGTGTCGAACATGAAGCGCCGATTGAACAGGCTGTATTTGGTGCCGGAGTGGGTCTGAATATTGATCGGGCTGTACGTGCGGACCGTATCTTCCGAATAATTCTCGAAGCCGCGCAGTTTGAAATTGGCGATGGGCCGGTCAAACGCGCGCATATAGCGCCACGTCATATCCCCGTCTTCCTCTCCGATCCCCAGCAAACGCTCGTCAAAATATCCCAATGCGTCAATCTCCTCTCGATTGACCACGTAGTGGGGCCAGGACCGGTTGATAAGAAAGGTTCTCCCTTTATTCCGACGGATACACTTGCGGATCCGATCCGCAAATTTTGTATCGGTCACCATGATATCGTCGTTGAGCATGAGCACATGGGTATGGGTGGCATGAACGAGGATGGTGTTCCACAGCTTGGATATGCCACGGAATCGGGGAAATAAAATGGGAAACACGCCGGGCTGCTCCGAAATGAAGGCCAACACGTCCCGCCGGTAGTCCTCGTCAAAGGCCATGTTGTGCTCGCCGTTGACGGCCACGATGATCTCCAGGTCGGCGTTGCAGCATCGGAACTGTGTGACAAGCGGTACAAAGTACGCCTCGAGTCGAGCCTTGAAAGTGGTAATGCCGACCGAAAGCGGTATGTCATCAGTGTGTTTTGAGAATATCATGACGTCCCCCGATGGATCCGCAGATCGGCGAACACCGACCGGCAAGCCTCCATTACCTGATCTACGGAAATGTTTGTCATGCACTCCGGATGAGCGCAGTCCCTGCTGAAGCACAGACTGCTTGGCGGTCCGGATCGGACAATCCGGTGACCGCTGCCATAGGGACCGGTCCGCCACGGGGCAGTGGGGCCAAACAAAGCGACGGTGGGCGTGTGGACGGCCGCCGCCAGATGCATCGGACCGGTATCTGTTGTGACCACAGCGGCGACCTCCTCGAAAAGGGCGGCCAGTTCCATCAGAGAAGTGCGACCGGCCGCATTGAGGGCCGGTTGCGCCATATCGTCGATGATCGCAGCCAGGGCTGGGCGATCTTCCTCGGCTCCCGTAAATGCGATACGGGCACCATACTGCTCAACCATCCGATCGGCCAGCCGCGAAAATTTTCGGGGCTCCCACAGTTTGGTTTCCCATTTGGCGGCCGGATTGAAAGCCAGAAGCGGTCCGTTGGCATCCCCCGGCGTCTCGGCCAGCAACGCCCGGCTCCGCCGGCGATCCCTTTCCCGGATCGGCAATCGATATTCCACGGTGTCCGTCGGTATACCGATGGACCTCGGCAGATGCAGCCCCCGATCCAGGGCATGAACCTCCATGGAGACGGGCGGAATCCATTCATTCAAAAATACCCAGCTCGACTCCATGTGCTCCATGCCCCGTCCGAACCCCACTTTTCGATCCCCGCGGGCCAGGGCAATCCAGATGCCGCTCTTCAGAAGTGCCTGGAAATCAAGAATCAGATGGTAGCGGGTATCACGAAGGCGACGCACGAAGCGGAAAATATCTCGAAGGGGTTGCCGCCCCGGACCCTGGCGGAATCCCTTGATCCAGGTTTTGCGGGGAACGACAATGACCCGGTCCAGAGCCGGGTGGTCCGTAACGAGGCCGGCTGCGGCTTCCTCTACCAGCCAGGTAATATGCGCGTCCGCATAGTGGCGTCGGATCGCACAGAGGGCCGGCAGGGTATGAATGACGTCGCCAATGGCGCTGAGCTTGACGATGAGGATGTTCACAGAAACTCCCGGGTCGCCTCGAAAACCATGTCGACGGTGATGAGTTTCATACAGTTCAGATGTCCCAGGGGGCATTCCGGCTTTAGACACGGACTGCACTCAATCGGTACACGAACCACGCGGCTTCGGGTGCTTGCCGGACCGGTGGCCACCGGGTCCGTGGACCCGAAAATGGCAATCAGCGGCACATTCAGTGCAGCGGCGACATGCATCAGTCCCGAATCATTGGTAATAAATACATTGCAACGGCGGATCAAGGCCATGGCCTCCCCCAGCCTGGTCTGTCCACAAAAATCGATAACGGCTCCTTCAATGCGGGATGCCAGCGCGCGTCCTAGATCTCTGTCCCCGGGTCCGCCGAATAGCAGGAGTTTGACTCCGTAGGCCGCTTGAAGCCTGCCGGCCAGGCGGGCAAACCGATCAAGGGGCCATTGCTTGGCGAACCCATATGCCGCGCTCGCATTCAACCCCACCAAACGATCGCCGGGGAGCACCCCCTGCTCACGCAACAGGCGCTCGGCCCGGACGGCATCCTCCCGACCGGGAAACAGTTCCAGGTCCGCACTGCCGGTCCGAAGCCCGGCCCCTTCAAGCATTCCCAGATAGTAGCGGGTCTGATGAAAGCGTCGAACGGCCGCCGTCCGCCGAACCGGGTGGCTGAGAAACAGCCTTCGACCATCGGTATCAAATCCGATGCGCACGGGGATCCCGGCCAGCCAGGTGATCAACGCGGCTTCTATGGCATTCTGAAGCAGTATAGCCGCATCGAAACGATATCGACGAAGATCCTTCGCCAACCGCAACTTCCCCAACCATCCGCGGTGCCGACCGCCGGCATCGTAAACGATCCGGTCGTCGATGTGTGGACAATGATCGAAGAGCGGCATCACCCAGGGCTTGGCCAACAGGGTGATGTGCACCCCGGGAAAATTCATTCGGATCGATCGCAATGCCGGTGTCGTCATCACGGCGTCACCGATCCAATTCGTGGACCGTATCAAAAGTCGCTGGATGGTTCGCTTTTCAGATTGTCTCATCAGCCGAGAATCGTGACTATCGTCAACGACAGGAAAGGTACGCAAGCGGCTATTCGCTCTTCCTTGGCCAGGGGTGATACGGCGGGGTCTTCCATCGCTGGTGCACCCAGAGCCACTGGTCCGGGTGGCGCCGGACAAAATTTTCAATGACCGCATTATAGCACCGGGTATTCTCTTCCAGGTCTTTGATTTTATCCCCTGTCCGAATTAACGGCACTTCAGCCCCCACCTCAACCAGGAATCCATCCGGTTCCCGGACCAGAAAAATGGGGACCACCGGTGCCCCCGTCTTCAGCGCGAGAAGCGCCATCCCTTTGTTGGTGCATGCCCGATGACCGAAAAAATCAACGAAAACCCCTTCGTACCAATCCACATTCTGATCCATGAGGATGGCAAAGATTTCACCCCGCATAAGCGCCTTCAATACCTGGCGGGCGGACCGTGCCGTGGGGATCATGCGGGCGCCGAATCGGGAGCGCAATTCCGTGATAAATCGTTCCAACACCGGAGAGTCCAGCGGCCGATAGAGAACGTTCACCGGAAGGTTGATCATGGCCCCGACCACCGGCAGCAGTTCCCAGTTGCCGGCGTGGCCGGTCAACATCAGGAGCCCTTTGCCCTTCCGCAGGGCGCACATGTAATTATAGTGCCCCTTTACCCGGAAATTCCGTTTCAGTTCCTCCGCCGGCAGGCCCATGGACCAGGCGATTTCAAACAGCATCCGCACCAGGTTCCTAAAAACGGTCAGGGCGATTTTTCGATTCTGAGCCGGGGTGTGTTCATCGCCGAAGGCCCGTTCCAGGTTGTTCAGGGCGATGGTCCGGTGTCGCTTGTCTAAATGAAACAAGAGCCAGCCCAGATGCTCCGCAATGCGCCCGGCTGTTTTCGGGGAAACGCACCCCAGACACCGGAACAGCCCTTTTAGCAGCCTGTAGCCGAATTCCTCTTGTAAATGTGACATCGTTTCCAATGGGTGTCCGGGCTAAAAAAGGGCGTAGATAAATGGCGCCACTGCACTGCCTTCGGTGAAAATGATGAGGGCACTGAGCAGCCCGAGAACAAGAAAAATGGGAAGCAACCAGTATCGTTTCCGTACTTTGAGAAAATCCCAGAACTCCCGCATCAGGGATGGATTCGTGTTGTCCATAACGTCCTCTAAAATTCAGTGGGTTGCAACAAGAGAGATCCCTGAAATATGTTATGCAACCTTGGGTTAGTATCGCCGATAGAATTGCGATTTGGGTTGGACCGGTTCCGTGCGGTCGACCCAATACGAGCTTTTCTCCGGATCGGGAACGACCGGCAATGGACGCCCCCCGAATAGACGCTTTATCCAGGCTGCCGGGGTGATGACGCCGTAAAAAGCGATCGTGAGCACCACAGCCGTTATTGCCAGGCCGATTTTGTGAGCGACTTTCATCCAGCCGCGATAGAGCGGCGCCATCGGACCCGGCACGAGTAAAAAGAGGATGCCCATTCCGGCCAGGATCCCGAAGAAGACCAGAAATGGCAGTTTATCCCGCCACAGGGCAATACCGGCCAGGGCGCCAAAAAACAGGCACGCGATCATGCCGAACCGCCGGATCTCCCGCTTGTCAATCGAGGATGAGCTCATCTCTCCAGTCGTCTCTCTCTTTCCACTCGGGTTGTTCTTCCTTGAACAGAATGGCGTCCTCGAGTACCAGGGTATCCATTTCCGTGCGCATAAAGCATTGATAGGCCTCTTCCAGCGTACAGACGATCGGCTCTCCCCGGACATTAAAACTGGTGTTGACGATCACCGGACACCCAGTCAATGATTCGAATTCCTGGATAATGTCATGATAGTCCCGCTTTACCGCACGACTGACCGTCTGGACCCGTGCCGAGTAATCCAGGTGCGTCACCGCGGGGATGTCACTCCGCTTCACCTTGAGCCGCTCCATGATGCCCGTCTTGCCATCCACAGGCTGGGGCCGTCGATGATCCTCGCGCACATTGGCAACCAGAAGCATGTACGGGGAGGGGCGGTCCAACTCGAAATAATCCCCGACCCGTTCTTCCATCACTGTCGGTGCAAAGGGCCGAAAGGATTCCCGGAATTTGATTTTAAGGTTCATTACGGTCTGTGTGTCTTCCCGGCGCGGGTCCCCGAGTATGCTCCGGGCGCCGAGAGCCCTCGGTCCGTATTCCATCCGGCCGGCCAGATACCCCACTATTTTCCCATCGGCGATTTCCCTGGCGATAGTCCAGGAGCGGGTGTTATCTTCGAGCCGATGATAGGGGTATCCGCCCCCGTCAAGAAATCCCTGAATATAGTCATTGGAATATACGGGGCCTAAATAGGAGCCTTTCTGCCGATCGGTCCCCCCCGGTTCGGGGCGTTCCTTTTCCAGGAACCGGTGCCATACCGACAGCGCAGCGCCCAGGGCGCCCCCGGCATCTCCGGCGGCAGGCTGTATCCAGATATCATCAAATGGACCGTCCCTCAGGATGCGGCCGTTGGCGACACAATTCAGCGCCACGCCACCGGCCATGCACAGATACTTGAGTTTGGTTTCCCTGTGGACATGGCGGGCCATTTTCATGACAATCTCTTCGGTGACCGCCTGGATGCTGGCGGCGATGTCCATCTCGCGCTGGGTGATCTCGGTTTCGGGTTCCCGCGCCGGACCGCCGAAGAGTTTGGCGAAACGGCGATTGGTCATTTTCAGGCCCCCGAGAAAATCGAAATAGGTGAGATTCAGACGGATGGATCCATCGTTTTTAACATCCACAAGCTCACTGAGGATCACATCTTTGTAGACGGGAGTGCCGTAGGGCGCCAGGCCCATGAGCTTGTATTCCCCTGAGTTGACCTTGAATCCGGTAAAGTATGTGAACGCCGAATAGAGAAGTCCAATCGAATCCGGGAAATGGAGATCCTTGAGCAGTGTCAGGTGCCTGCCTTCCCCGTATCCGTAACTGGCAGTGGCCCACTCGCCAACACCGTCGATGGTCAGTGTCGCTGCCCGGGAATAGGGAGAGGGGTAAAAGGCGGATGCGGCGTGGGCTTCATGGTGTTCGGCAAAAAGGACAGGGCCGGGATAACCGAGGCGGGTGCGAATGACCTTTGGTACATGCAGTTTCTGACCCAGCCACAGGGGCATGGCCTCAAGCCAGGAGCGAAGGCCTTTGGGCGCGACCGTCAGGTAACTCATCAATAGCCGGTCAAAGGTCAGGATCGGCTTGTCATAGAACACCACATGGTCCAGATCCTCGGCCCCGATGCCGCCGGCCTCAAGGCAATAGCGGATCGCATTTTCGGGAAACCTCGGATCATGTTTCTTCCGTGTAAAGCGCTCTTCCTGGGCGGCCGCGAATATATCCCCATCCCTGATGAGAACCGCCGCGCTGTCATGGTAAAAGCACGAAATGCCGAGTATGTGCACGGAAGATGTCATAAGCTTTGGATTATACCATAAATATGGACTTGCATAAATTGAGCGCACTGTTCTTTATCAAGTTTAAAGGGTTTAATCAAATTTCGTGCCATGGCGGTAACATTCATGGAGATTCGACGAAACCCAATTTGTGCGGGAACGGCAACGCCCATGCCGTGCCAGCTCACGGTGCAACTGTATACGGATCACCATCGAGACGGTCGGCGATGAATCGGCGGAACGCTTCGGCCTGGGGGCCAAAGGAAATGGTCACGCCGGCAACGACCAGGGGCAGGGGCCAGTGAACTCCCGACCGGAGTCGGGCAAAATCTTTTTCCGTGGTGGCCAGCATAACGGCATGTGCCCCGCGTGCCGCCTCAAAAATCCCACGGATCTCGCCTTCCGTGTAGCGATGGTGATCCGGAAAAAAGCGCGTGCCGGTCACCCTGTAACCGGCCCCGATCAACGCCTTTACGAAATCCGAATTCCGGGCAATGGCAGAGAAGGCATATACTTCGAGGGGGGTGCCTGTCTTTAACGGGCTTCGGACCGCGTCACCATCCCCGGATGCACGGGTTGGATCCACGATTCGGAATTGGGGCGTATGGGATGCATGAAATACCGGCATCCGGCGGTGCGCGTTGCGGTACGTCGGCGTGGCCATGGCCGGCGTTGTAGGAATGTCACCGGGCCATCGCGTCATGATAACGGCGTCCGCCCGAGACAATGCCGATATGGGTTCCCGTAGCGTACCCCGGGGAAAAAGGCAGCCATTGCCAAACGGTGTCGCCGCATCCAGCAGCACCAGGTTGATATCCCGTTG
>Ga0056111_1000164_pt1 | contig 10180 bp, 7 predicted proteins | sample WorMetloBBELIZE2_FD_83874 | JGI IMG/M metagenome (GOLD analysis project Ga0056111, IMG submission 83874) | Marine gutless worms symbiont microbial communities from Max Planck institute for Marine Microbiology, Germany - Olavius longissimus B... ... | reverse complement strand
GGTTTCTTTAGACAAGAATGAAAAATATTTTCTGGGCATTGTGACTTTAAATATAGTGCTTTATATATTTAATGTTTGGCATTTTGATTCTAAGATTTCAGAACTTGATAATATTTCACGGTTTATTTTGTTATTGCCGATTTTCTTTTATGTTCGAAAAATTATCCTCGATCCAAAATATATTTTTTATGGAATACTAATTGGAGCTATCGCAAGTTTAATCATTGCATTGTACGATATTTATGTTCTTCAAATTATTCATCGAGCTCATGGGACTACCAGTCCTGTTGCTTTTGGAGGTTTTAGCATAACACTGGCACTTATGAGTTTTATAATCGGCTTATTCAGTAAAAACCGGAGCACAAAAGCGTTATTTTACACTGGGTTTATTTTTGCCAGTTGCTCATCAATCTTAAGCAGTGCGCGTGGAGCATGGTTAGTCTTGCCAGTAAGTTTTGTTATATTACTTATTGCTAATCCCAAAAAATGGCTTTTAAAAACCAGGATCATTATTACATTTATTTTTATGCTATTTATTGCATTTAGCTATTTTCTACCCATAGTTAAGCATAGGGTGGACTATGCAGTGGGAAATATCAAAGCTTATATAATCTACGATGTGTCTCACACTTCCACTGGCGCCCGTCTTGAAGTTTGGCGAGCCGCGACTATAGCCTATAGAGAATCACCTATATTTGGGATAGGTGAAGGTAATTTTAAAAGCAAAATACAACAATTAGTAGCCCAGGGTTTGGTGGATGAGTACCTTTTGGAGCTTAGTCATGTGCATAACGAATTTATTTCAGCCCTTTTGAATCGTGGCATCCTAGGTTTATTGATTCTCCTACTGCTGTTGCTAGTACCACTAGTTTATTTTAGTAGAGTTTTTGCCGCGGAGCAAAAAGAGCGAAATATACAATTTGATGTCCAAGACATGGATCATCGTAAGATTTTGCCTGCCTTGGGAGTGTCATTAATTACAACAACAATTATATTATCGTTAACAGATATATATTTTTCTCAGCATAAAAATACGATATTTTTTGTTAGTTTTATCTATGTTATATATGCTGTAATTAAACAACAAAATATTACATCAATTCAGCAACCACCGTGACCATTCACATAAAAACCGCAGAAGAAATCCAGAAAATGCGTCTTGCCGGCAAGCTGGCAGCGGATGTTTTGCAAATGATTGCGGAATTTGTAAAACCTGGAATTAGCACGAATAAGCTTAACGATATATGTCATGATTATATCGTAAACACGCAACAAGCAATTCCAGCACCGCTTAATTACCGCGGGTTTCCAAAATCTATTTGCACCTCCCCTAACCATGTGATATGCCATGGCATCCCAGGCGATAAACGGCTGAAAAAAGGCGATATACTTAATATTGACGTAACAATTGTTAAAGATGGATTTCATGGCGACACCAGTAAGATGTTTATGATTGGTAAGCCGGCAATCAGAGCCCAAAGACTGGTGCAGGCTGCAAGACAAGCTATGTTAACCGGAATTAAGATGATAAAACCCGGGGTGCGACTAGGCGCAATGGGCCACGCAATTTCCGCTTATGCAAAAAAGTTTAAGTTTTCTGTAGTACATGAATACTGTGGACACGGCATTGGCAGGAATTTCCACGAAGAGCCCCAAGTTTTGCATTATGGCACGCCTGATGCCGGAGTAATTTTAGAACCCGGGATGACCTTCACGATAGAGCCAATGATAAACTCTGGCAAACGTCATGTTAAACTGCTTAAAGACAACTGGACTGTAGTTACCAAAGATAAAAGTTTATCCGCACAATGGGAACACACGGTTCTGGTAACTGATACCGGTTATGAAGTTCTAACGGCAAGGACAGAAGAGAGGGATCTCTATTGACTTCTGATTCTTATGTCAACAAATAAATCCTCATTATGGCGGACAGAGTATGCTATTGAGATTGCAAAAAATCCCTTAAATCTGAAGACATACAAAGACATCCTGACAGCAGCATCTATTGCTAATGAGAAATTATTCAAAAAAGGCATCCCGGCCAAACAACTCATACTGGAGCGCAGCCGTTTAATTGACCGCTTATTGCTAAATTTGTGGCAGCAGTTCTTCCCACAGGATAGTTCAGTAAGTTTATTAGCTGTTGGCGGCTATGGTCGTGGCGAATTGCACCCATATTCGGATATAGACCTTTTGATCTTGCTGAAATTCTCTGAGACTCCAGAACAAAAATCCAGGCTGGCAAGTTTTATAAATTTCTTGTGGGACGCAGGCTTGAATATTGGCAATTCAGTACGCACTATTGATGAATGTTTACAAGAGTCAAAACAAGATGTAACCGTATTTACTAACATTCTTGAAGCAAGAGCCCTGACTGACCCGCAAAATCTCCATACAGTTTTAAAGAAAAAATTAACCGCAAACAAAATTTGGCCAATTGAACAATTTTTTATAGCCAAACTACAAGAACAAAAACTGCGGCATGAAAAGTATAACGATGCGGAATATGAACTAGAGCCTAATATAAAGCAAGGCCCTGGCGGTTTGCGTGATCTGCAAAATATAGTGTGGATATTAAAATGTAAATTTGGCGCCATTAGACTTGTCGATTTGTTGCAGCATGATTTTCTTACCCAACATGAGTATAAAGAGCTGACTACAGCCATGGAAACCTTGTGGAATGTGCGCATGGCTTTGCATATAGCAGCAACACGAGCCGAGGAAAGAATCTTGTTTAACTATCAACCGGCAATTGCCGCAATTTTAGGCTTTGCAGGCGATACGGCTAGTCAAAAAGTTGAAAACTTCATGCGTACATACTACCTTGCAATCAGAAGTTTATCTTTTCTAAATGAATTGCTGCTGCAATTATTCCGTGAAACATTTTTTACAAAAGCTCACACCATAAAGCGAATAAGCTCCAGGTTTATGACAATAGACGGTATGTTAGCCACCATCGAGCCAGAGCAATTCAAATCAAGACCAACAGATATTTTTTCATTGTTTGCTATCTTTACCCAGAACCCTGAAATCAAAGGCGTACGAGCCGGAACTATCCGTGACATAAGAGCAAATTTAAGTTTAATTGATAATAATTTTCGCCAGCAAACAGAAAATAAAGCTCTATTTTGGCAGCTATTTAAAAAACCTGGACTCACTCATACCTTGCGTCGTATGCATCGCTATGGAGTGCTTGGAGCCTACCTGCCTGACTTTGTCAGGGTAACTGGCAAAATGCAATATGATCTATTTCATACCCTGACTATAGATGAGCATATTCTATTTACAGTCAGAAATTTAAGACGTTTAACTATTAGAAAGTTTGCAACTGAATTGCCGGAACAGACCAAGTTATTAAAAGAAATCACAAGACCTGAGTTACTATATTTGGCTGCTCTGTTTCACGATATGGGTAAGGGACAGGCAGGTGATCATTCAATAATTGGCAAGAATCTGGCACTGGAGTTCTGCCACCGCCATGAACTTGACGAAAAAGCAAGCAGAATTGTGTCCTGGTTGGTGCAAAATCATCTTTTAATGTCAATAACTGCCCAGCGCCAGGACATTGACGACCCAATGGTAATCAAAAACTTTGCCAATAATATCAACAATCTGGAAATGCTAAAAATGCTGTATTTGCTAACAGTAGCGGATATTAGAGCCACAAACCCGGATATGTGGAATGACTGGAAAGCCAAACTTCTACAAAGGTTATATGACAAAACTAAAGAAGTTTTGGATCAAACAAAAATCACGGCAAGGCAAAATATTATTGAGCAAACACCACCAGAGTATCAGACACAGGCGCGGCAGCTATGGCATGAACTTGGTGCGAACTATTTGCAAAGATTCTTACCCCAGGAAATTATTTGGCAAACTACCTCCATCTTGCAGGGCAAACCTCCATTAGTGCTACTAGAACCTGTTGGAGTAAAAGGTGCCAGTGTGCTATTGGTTTATGCACAAGATCAGGATTATATGTTTGCCAACATAGTCGGGGTTTTGGAGAAATTTCCAATAAGAATTTTAGAAGCCAATATATATACTGCGGACAATTCCTACGTAATTGATTCTTTTCAGTTATTAAACAATTTTCTGAAGCCGATCAGCAATGCGAGTTTATTGGAGGAAATTCCCGTCAGAATTAAAAAAGTTTTAGCCAAGAGAGGTCTTGAGCTAGACACGGCAAGCGTGCGTTTAAGCCGGCATGAAAAACACTTCAAATCGACCAGCGAGGTTGCCTTTCGTTCATTAAAATCTGGTAGCGAACTTAAAATTATCGCCAGCTGCCGACCCAAGCTTCTAACTATCATCACCAGGGTTTTGGCTGCAAATAAAATTAGGGTACATAGCGCCAAAATTGCCACAATAGGCGAGAAGGCTGAGGATATTTTTGTTATATCGGATATGAATAACAAACCCGTAAGTAGTAAACAGCAGCGAAAAATTGCAAAAGCGATAATCCAAATATTAGATCATTAGTGTGGCAGCGAGCCCCTGATTAAAAGTGCGAAAAATATTTGACACTACCAGTTAATTTGGTGGGTCGTGAGCGATTCGAACGCTCGACCAGCGGGTTAAAAGCCCGATGCTCTACCAACTGAGCTAACGACCCCAAAAAAGCAAGTGAATTCTACATGCTTTATAAAAAAACTCAAGTTAAAACCCGATAATAACTAATAGGCCTTACGATCCGCAATCGCATGAGAAATAGTACCATGATCAACAAACCCAAGTTCCCCATCCAAAGGAACGCCGTAGGCTATACGACTAACCTTTATTGCATAAGGCCTTGCTAGCTCACGAATATATTCTGCTGTAACTTCTCCCTCTATGGTAGTATTGGTTGCCAGAATAATTTCCGCTATATCGTCCTCTTTTAGTTTTTGCGCCAAAATATCAAGTCCCAATTCGTCTGGCCCCAAACCATCTATTGGCGATAAATTTCCCATCAATACAAAATATTTACCAGTAAAACTTGCTGAACTTTCGATTGCCAGCACGTCAGCCGGAGTCTCTACAATACAAATAGTACCGGCATCTCGCTTGTGATTTTTACAAATATCACAAAGTTTATCTTCGGTAAAATTTCTGCATGAAGTACAGTGGCCTATTTTGTCCATCGCAAGCTTTAAAGTTTGCGCGAGCTTGTTCGCCCCTGTCCGATCACGCTCTAATAAATGCAATGACATACGCTGTGCAGATTTTTGCCCTACTCCCGGCAAGCAACAAAATGCTTTAACCAGATCTGCAAATAGCGCCATAGGCTAAAATGGCATTTGCATGCCGCCTGGCAGATTAAGCCCCCCGGTAATGCTGGCATATTTATCCTTAATCGCCTGATCTACCTTGTTTACCGCATCGTTTATCGCAGCAGTTAATAGATCTTCCAACATATCTTTGTCATCAGAAAACAATGAATCATCCAGCTGTAAATTTTTAAGCTGATGCTTACCATTCATGACAACAGTTACTAAGCCACCTCCGGCCTGACCCGTGCATTCCAGATGTTTTATCTCTTCCTGGGTTTTGGCCATTTCTTCCTGAATTTTTTGTGCCTGTTGCATCAGGCCGCCTAATCCTTTCATATGGTATCCTTACTGTTTATACTTTATCGAATCCTTGTCCACCCGTGCCCCAAAGGTTTTTATAAGCTCTTGTACATGCGGGTCGTTTACTACTGACTTTTCAGCGTCAACCTGTAGTTTCTGCTCATGCCTTTGTTTCTTAACCGCCGGGGTTATTAAATCATTCTGAGTAACATTTATTTTAAGCCTTAAATCTTCAAACCCCCGCCACTTACTAAGTGTCTGCTGTAAATTGTTTTTGGCTTTTGTCGTGCATAAACCTTGATTGACCTTGGCTAACTCTAGCACAATTTTTGTATCAGATATAGTTGATAAGCCGCAATTACGTGCCAGTTCCAATGTCAAACCAGTTAAATTAAGACTTCGCACAATTTCGTCCCAATTGTCTGTGACTTGCTTGTTTTTATTGCCCTGACGAGGCTGAGATATTACTTCTTTTTCAGTTTTTTTTTTGAATTGATAATCAGGAGTAAAAGCCAGCATACGCAGCAAAGCCATTTCCAGTCCGGTTTTTTGATCCGGCGCCAAAACCAGATCCTGTTTGGATTTTATAGCTATTTGATAATACAACTGCAAGGTTTCCGGTTCGAAATCCCTGGGAATTTTATCTTTAGTATCCGTCAACTGTGAAATAACAATTTGATGTAGCCTTTGAGCCAGAGCATCTAACACTTTGGCAAACTCCACAGTATGCAGAGCAATCTTACCAACCACTTGTAAAATTGCATCGGCATCTTGATTTGCTAGGGCATCTAAAATTTTCTCAACAGGCTCAGGATCAATACTGCCCAGCATCTGTTTTACATCTTTAGTCTTAACCTCACCGGCGCCAAAAACTATGGCCTGATCCAGCAAACTTAAAGCATCCCGCACGCTACCATCAGCCACAAAAGCCAAATGATCCATGGCCTTAATCTCATATTCAATATTTTCCTGCTCCAAAATATTGCCCAAATATTTACCAAGATCGTCTGCGGCAATTCTGGTTAGGTTAAACTGTAAGCACCTGGATAATACTGTAACCGGTAATTTATCCGGATCCGTAGTAGCCAAAAGGAAAATTATATGACCTGGCGGTTCCTCCAGGGTTTTTAACAAGGCATTAAAGCTGCTTTTGGAAAACATATGAACCTCGTCAATAAGGTATATTTTATACCTGCCACGGCCTGGAGAGTACTGCACATTTTCCAGAAGTTCCCTGGTATCATCCACCCCGGTTCTGGAAGCCGCATCAACCTCCATAAGGTCAAGATATCTACCTTCATCTATTTCCGTGCAATTTACACAAGTGCCGCATGGAGCAGAACTTACTCCTGCCTCACAACTTAGCGCCTTGGCAAAAATACGCGCTATCGTGGTTTTTCCCACACCCCGAGTACCAGTAAAAAGATAGGCATGGTGCAAGCGGTCATTGTCAAGAGAATTTTTAAGTGCGGTCACCACATGCTTTTGACCCAGCATACTGTCAAATGTTTTTGGCCGCCATTTTCTGGCTAGAACCTTATATGACATGTTTGCTACTTTTACTAAATAATTGCACTAAAAAAATAATATGATTAAACGGCCTTGACCAGCAACACCACGGCACATAAGTCAATTGCTACCGCTGCTCCCTTCCGGGCCTGACGGGGTTTACAATCTATTATTGCGAGGGTGCCAGTCAAAGACCACTCGTAATTATACCAATAAATGTATCATAACTCGGTAGTTTAGTTATTCCTCAAAATTTTTCTTTATTTATAATATCGTTGACAGAAATATTAACAACGCCTTTTACCTGAGCAAATATTACATCTTTTACACCGGACTTTCCGTACATAACACAATCATCGTTGTACAATTTTAAAAAAGCAGGACGTATTGATTTGCATTTATCTACCCAAATAAATGGCTGATCTTGTAAACGCGATAACCTTCTAACAATGATTCCATTTCCATCTTTGCGTGCTGTAAGACTTTTAAAAAGTATATCCGCCTTTTTATCCTTATTAATTACAAGTAACAACGGATAATTAAAACTTCTATCATTAAACGCAATTGAACTACTTTTTTTATTTATTGATATAACGTCATTAGGACTTAATTTCGGTAAATTCCAAAAAGATTTAATTCGTTGATACCAACCATGTCTGTCATAACTTAAAAGTGACTTTTCTTTTGAAACTAAACTTCTGCCGAGGCCAACTTGACTATCGTATCCCAGATAATCCAGCAAGGTAGAAGCTATATCCAGGGTTGTTCCCTCCCTAGTAATTTTTTTCGGTTCAATCTTCGGGGCAATGACTAAAAAAAGATTACGACGCACCGATGTTCTTAATTTGTTAGCAGTCAAGTCCTTTACAATATGATGCCCCATTGCCAAATGGTCAGAAGCTATAACAATCACGGTATTTTTAGCATATTTAGATTGCAAAACTTTTCTTACAAATGCAGCTATGGTTTTGTCAGAGCATTTAACCGCGTTTAACATTCTGTTATTTCCATCCGCGTAAACCTGCGAACATTTTTTTGATATTCGACCTGGGGAATGAGTCCCAGTTGTCAAAGTAAAAAATGCAAATGGTTGTTTTAACTTTGATAGCCTTTTATATGCAAATTTAAAAAGCTCATCATCATCAATCCCCCAGTCATATTTTCCTGATTTGCTTGTCACAATTTCTTGTAATTCTTCCTTACCTATAACCTCCTTGAAACCATGGGTACGATAGAACTTACCAACGCCGGCAAACTTCAATGAGGTTGCATTTACAAATGACAAGTCATATCCCTTCCTTGATAAAAAATCGCCTATACAAGTAGCACCAGGCAAAAATAAATCAATATTTGTTATTGAGTTGGCATTTAAAATGCCGCCAGGAGTAATTAGCGGTATCCCGCATTGGCTAGCCACCATGCCAGCTATAGTCCAACTCGTATTCGCAGCTTGTCTAATGTTAGTAAAAGAATGTGACATTTGTTCCAACTCTGCTAATTCTTTGATTAAATTAGGGAAGGTTTTTTGATTGAAATATGTTCTCTCAAACCCTTCGGCATAAATATAAATAAGGTTTAATTTTTTATTTGAAGTCTCAAGCATATTAGGGTTTCTATAGAACTGGTCAAAATCAGTAATTGCGCTTTTATTAACCACACTATGAGGTTTTTCGAGGTTTGAATGAGCTTGATATATAGGCCTATTAAAATGTTGGTAGAATGAGCGGCTTGTTGGATGATAAACAAAAGCTATAATGACCAAGATATAAGCAACCCAAGTGAATTTTTTACCTGATGCCTTAGTCAATTTACCCAATTTTCCTATTATCATGTATGGAACAAACAAGGATGCTATAAACAAAAAAACCGTCAGCGCCAACAATGGCATATACTCACTAAAACCAGCGCCAGTTAACCCATAATTCAAATGAAAAAAAACCGCCTCATCAATCCCGTTTCCACTTAACTCGTCTGCTACCACGTAAAATAAAGAAAGCCAGATAAATATGCTGGAGAGTAATGAAAATAACGGAACTTTAGATTTGGTTCCAAATATTCCATATATCAAAGCTAATAGGAATATTCCGGTTGACGCAAGCAAAAAACCATATTCCAGCTTTGCTTTAGTAATGATTAGACCTGGAATACTATCAAATATGTTTTTGATTATATAATATAACGGATCAGCCATACAAACAGTCGTAAATCTATTAGTGTACTCCCTCTATGCAGGTGTTTTGGGAATAAAATTTTTGATCGGTCAAAATTATTTTTACAGAATCTTTTTCCATAAGCTCCACTAGTCTTCTTTGATTATTTACGGTAAACAGATGTATGGGGATATGTTTGAAAACTTTCTCTATATCATCTGTGTACCAAATATGATTCATGGATAAAGCAGAAAAATTACCATAGAGCAAAAAAAACTTAACTTTTAAAAAATAGTGCCATGGTTGTAAAGTTTGTCTATCAATGTATGGACGGATCCAATAGCTGGTAAAAAAGCCACGCCTGGATGCCGCCAGTAGTCTAATTGGATCTGGGGATTCTATTATGATTTTTTCTTTCAGATTATATTTTTTTGTTAACTCGACAAGCCTATTGATTGCCTTATTCGTACTATCAGAAGATAAATTTCTCCTGAGATTTTTAAAGTCCAGCCAAAAAAATCCTGAAGTAGAAAAATTCTTGAAAACTTCTTCCAACAAAAGTAATTTTCCGTCTTTTAACGCATAAGGAAAATCATGGGAGACCACATAATCATTCAAAGACAAATCATAATGAATATCTAGCTCTATAGCTTTTGCACCCAAATTAAAAGCGGCCTGAAAGCTGCCAATTGAATTCTGCTGTGTACCGCCTAAAAAATACCCACGATGCGCCCACATTTTAAAACAACCTGAATAAAATACGTTTGGTGATAAAGACTTGAACTTATGCTCCACCACAAATAAAAAAACTACTACAACAATCAATCCAAAAACAACTAACGTAATACCACTTCTAACTTTAGGCGCAACAATCAAAACAATCTCAGTAGGATTGCTCGCTGACAAATCCTTTGACCATGGTAATAAGTATTATCTTTATATCCAGCCACAATGACCAGTTACGCACAT
>Ga0056111_1000163_pt1 | contig 10197 bp, 12 predicted proteins | sample WorMetloBBELIZE2_FD_83874 | JGI IMG/M metagenome (GOLD analysis project Ga0056111, IMG submission 83874) | Marine gutless worms symbiont microbial communities from Max Planck institute for Marine Microbiology, Germany - Olavius longissimus B... ... | reverse complement strand
ATGATAGGTGAAATTGAAAGGCAACTTGGCAATTTTGAGGTCGCTTTGATTCAATTCCAGAAAATGCAGAGTGAAACTATTGAAGAAGAAATACTTAAGAAAATTATTAAACAGGAAATAGATTTGTGTCAGAAAAAGATTTCAAGTCCACAGCAGATCGAACCTTAATGTATAACGATACGCTGGAGAACGGCATGAACCGCTAATGCGATTCACGCGTCACAGCTCAAACGTAGGTGAAATATGACAATGTGGAGGGGCCAAATAGATAATTGAATGCATAGGTAAGGAGAGGACATAATGAGTAAAAAAGAAAACAGTGACTTCTTACAAAGGGTATATTCTGCTCGGAACAAAAATGATTTGAAAGAAGCCTACGATCAGTGGGCGGAAAAATACGACGAGCATGTCACTGCATTCGGATATATGATTCCGGCGGTCGCTGCAGGCTTGTTTGGTAGATACGTGACGCCGGATGCCTCGCCTATCCTCGATGCCGGCGTTGGAACTGGATTGATGGGGAGCGTCCTCAATGCCATGGGATATCGCGGTCAATTTGGAATCGATATCTCTGATGGAATGCTGAAAATGGCCTCTGAGCGTAATATCTATAAGGAACTTCACCAAATGATATTGGGTGAGTCGTTCAATTTTCCTTCGGGCTATTTCGGAGCTTGTCAGTCCATTGGCGTGTTTACCGCGGGCCATGCACCGGCTAGTGCTTTTGATGAATTAGTGAGGGTTTTGTGTTCAGGCGCCTATATCATTTTCAGCCTAATGGAAGATGTCTATGTGTCGAATGGGTATAAAGATAAATTTGGATCTCTGCAAGACGCTGGTAAATGGCAAATAATAGCGAGAACAAAAAAATTCCCTGGATTACCGCTTGAGGACCCGGAACTATTTCATCGGGTGTATGTGTACCGAATATGTTGAATAAACAAATTCATAGTTGTAAGGTCTCCATCTTGTCAGCTTACTAGGTATAAAGGCCATAAAGTATTTGCTGGATTAAGAGAAATCACATAACATATCGCTGGTACCGACGGCTATCGCCGCTGCACAGCTCGGACGTTATACCTGAGTGATTTATGTACATGTGGAATAATTTATGGCTTTCAGAGAAAGTATGGTAAAGAAGGGAGTCAATTTTTATAAAGACTCTTAGCAGTTTCATTCGTAATAAACTTTTAATTAATCACCGTACAATGGGGAATTTTGCTGTTAAGGAGTCCTCTTTGCACTGCATATTAAAGAACTGATGTCCCAATCCGGAGAATTTTATGAAACATGAGAATAAAAATGCCGACAACTTGCACATGGGACTCAAACGCAGGGAGTTCATGGCCATGCTGGCAGGTTGCACCGTCGGGCTGATGGTGCCCAACCTATCCCATGGCGAGGAAAAGATTGCCGCGGCCACCGTCTCCCGCTCCGACCGGCTGGGCACGCTCCTGCCCCGGCGCAAGCTGGGTTCTTCCCGTGCGGTCGTGACCAACCTGGGCGTGGGCGGAGACCATGTGGGGAATGCCTCGGAAAAGGACGCCCAGGCCATCATCGAAAAAGCCTTGGAGGAGGGGGTGCGCTTTTTCGACAACGCCCCCCTTTACAGCGGTGGAAAAGCAGAGGAACGCTATGGAAAATACCTCACTCCCAAGTACAGGGACGTTTCCTTCATCATGACCAAAACCTTGGCCACAACCAGGAAGGATGCCCTGAAGGATCTCGACGCTTCCCTCTCCCGCATGAAGACGGACTACGTGGACCTATGGCAGGTGCATGCCCTACAAAACCCGATTGATGTGGAAGAGCGCGTTCAAAACGGCGTGCTCGACGCCTTTCTCGAGGCCCAGAAAAAGGGCAAGGTCAGGCACATCGGCTTCACCGGCCATGGTTCCTACAAAGCCCACCTCAAGATGCTGGAGGTGCTCAAAAAGCGGGGTGTGAAGATGGCTGCCTCGCAGATGCCGGTCAACCCCGCCGACCCCCACTATGAGAGCTTCGTCACCCGCGTGGTGCCCAAGTGCGTGGAGGCGGGCATCGGCGTGCTGGCCATGAAAACACTGGCCTACGGACGTTTCTTCGGAGGAAACAAGGGTTGGCGTCGCACGGAAGTCTCCGTCAAGCCGGCGATACCGGCGGCTCTTTCCGTGGAGGATGTCTTCGGCTTCGTGTGGTCCCTGCCCATCACCTCCCTTGTCAGTGGTATGGAAAGCGTCCAACAGGTTTCCCAAAATGCTGCCTTGGCGCGCAAAACAATGAACTGGAACCAGGCCGAACGCCAGAAACGCATCGACGCGGTGGCCCCCTTCGCCGGCCCGGATCTCGAATTCTACAAGAACTGAATTTCCTCCGCGCGGCACAGCTAAAACGTTAGCAAAACACTCGTATGAAATATCTGCTGATAGCCGATCGCTGGTGCAGACAGGGACAACTTGTGCGGTGTAGCGTTAAGGCTCGAGATGACGCGCTATATTTACCGCCAACTGCTCAGCTCAAACGTTGGCCATTGTAAAGAAAGTACAAAGACTCATGAAACCGGAAGTTACGATCAGGAGCGAGACGGGCCTCGATATCGTTGCCATAACCGATGTGACGATGGCAGCGTACAAGACTTTGGAGATCAGCAATCACACGGAGCAATACATCATCGAGGCGCTACGTGCTGCCAAAGCCCTCACAATATCTCTCATTGCAGAATTGGATGCCAGAGTGGTAGGGCATATTGCTTTTTCTCCAGTGACCATTTCCGATGGCACGCCAAACTGGTATGGACTTGGATCTGTTTCAGTGCTGCCTGAGTACCAGCGACAGGGAATCGGCAAGGCCCTGATTAAGGAAGGTCTGTCACGACTGAGAGATTGGAATGCGCGAGGGTGTTGTCTTGTGGGACATCGGGAATACTACAAACAATTCGGGTTCACTAACAGCCCGGAGCTTGTGCTTGAGAATGTTCCTCCGGAGGTGTTTTTTGCTCTGTCTTTCGACGGTCACACTCCGCAGGGCACCGGCACATTCCACGATGCTTTCAAAGCCGATGGCCAACAAGGCGCTTCAGTTAACGGCTAACCGCCGCCATTGAGCTTAACATTAGGCTATGGGTAGTTTCGACTATTGCGCTGATAGATTTTACGATATGAGATTGTACACGAAAATACCGCTATTCAACGAAATTCGTTCAAATGCTTGTCTTATTTCATTATTATTATTTATCGTTCTTCTTACTATGAGCTGTGACATGCAATCTCCCCGCAAACAAAATTATGGATTGAATTCATCTGACGATCATTTTTTATACTCATATTTCCTCACTAACTCGGAGTTATTCGTAAAGACACGGGCAGACTTTGATAAACAGTTCGATCCAAAAGAGTACAAGGAGTTGCGGAATAAAGTTGAAACTATATATGAGAGCTCCGGCAGATATATGTAAGCTGAGCCGATTTACTTACCCGTAGTTCAAAAAATTATCCATGGAAATAAGTTTGTTTTTATTTTCGAAACCAAAGAGGAGACGATGGATGGAACCCTCGTGAAACGGATAGCATTTGAATGTAAAGAGTTAAAGGACAGCAACAAATTTCCTGATGACTGCAATGGCTATTATATGAGAGATGGATGGGAATGGCCTCCTGATATCTTCCAGATTGTAAGTGGAGAGGTCAAATTAAAAAACAAATCGTTGGTCACCGGCTATATGGCCGGAGATTTATCTTTATTTTTTATGGATGACGTATATCAAAATAAAAAGATCAACATTAATGGGAGCTTTATTGTTTACGACAAAAATAAAAGTTTATTTTTTAGTAAACCAGCTTATTCATTATAGTTCGAATAAACGGGCCCTAAAATTCTTTATTGGTTAACCAGCCGGATGAAACAGGCGGGAAAAATTATGCGGTTTACGGGGAATGCTCTTCGAGTTTGACAGGTACCTGGATCGCTGGTTATCCGTGGACGTAAGGTCTTTCAAATACAATCGATACTATTATCGTCCAAAATCAAAACTGACCAACCCAAGTTAATCATAGAAGAAGCATGAAGGCTATTGTTTATCACAGCTATGGTTCACCGGATGTTCTGAGACTTGAAAATATCAAACATCCGACCCCAAGTGATAATGAAGTCTTAGTGAAAGTACATGCAGTTTCTATCAATTCTTGGGATTGGGACATGTTAACTGGCAAACCCTTTGAATATCGCTTTTTTAGTGGTTTGTTCACGCCCAAGAACACCAAAATACATGGATGCGATATAGCGGGACACATCGAAGCGTTGGGAAATAACGTTAAAAAATTTAAAGTTGGGGATGAGGTGTTCGGTGACCTATCAGCGGGTGGCTGGGGTGCTTTTGCCGAGTATATCTGTGTTCGTGAAAACGAGCTTATTCTTAAACCGAGGAGCATGACATTTGAGGAGGCTGCATGCCTGTCTCATGGGGGCAACCTTGCCGTACAGGGCCTTATTGATTTTGGAAAAATTTTACCAGAACAAAGGGTTTTGATTAACGGTGGGTGTGGCAGCACGGGTACATTAGCAATTCAAATAGCAAAATTATTTGATGTCGAAATAACAGCTGTTGACCGCACAGAGAAGTTAGACGTGATGCGTCATCTTGGTGCTGATCATGTAATCGATTACACAAAAGACGATTTTACCAAAAATGGGCAACAATATGATCTGATCTTTGATGTTAAAACAACTCGTTCTTTTTTTGATTATAAACGTGCATTATGTCCCAATGGAACTTATGTGACGGTCGGAGGTAAAACTTTCCGAATACTTCAACTTGTGTTTTTTAGAAAATTATTCGGAAAGTGTAAAATGCATGTGGTCGGTTATAAAGCAAATAAGGATTCGGATTATTTAGTAAAGCTTTTTGAAGCTGGCAAACTAAAGCCCGTCATAGATAAATGCTTTCCTCTTGAAGAAACAGCTGATGCTTTCCGCTATTTTGGAGAAGGGCGCTTTAAAGGAAAAATAGTCATAACATTGGAGTAAGATAGCGGAACCAAACAAATCGCCGCCGCAGACGTTATATGAAAAACGGAATGGTTTTTTTTCAACAATCGTCACGGATAGCTACAATTATCAAGACGGATAAATGAAAATTTTTTGAAAGATATTACTATCTATAATTATGTGGTTTGGAATTGCATTCGGGGTTTCGATGGTTTTTGTTTTTATCGGATTCGTAGTAGAAAGTGCGGAATTTCCATTATTTTCCGCAATAGTAGGAATGCTTGCTGGCTTGGCAACATTTGCATTTGGATTAATTTCAAGCATTGTGCGGATATTTAGCAATAAGCATTTCTCAAAAAAGGAATTTGATCTATAGCCTTTCGATTGAAAGGGGTATTCGTCTTTATCCATTATTTCAGATCTGACGGTTAACAAACGGCTGCACCCGACCTCCTCCGCCGACGGGGTAGTCAATTGTTGGCACGCATATTAGGGATTAGAAAAGTATATGAATTGAATACGATTCTAATCAACATCTTCAAAGTGTCCTGCCCGGATGTGCAGAAACGCTCTTATGGCATTGCGAATTTTCTTTTAAATCGATTCCTTATGAAGTCATCCGTATCCGGGAGCAACTCTGGGATAACAAGCGGATCGCTCTCAGCGACTTCCGGAATGTCGATCCGAGGTATGCGGGCCCGGTAACAACGATTCAGTGTCCGGATAAAATGATTGGCAATCACCGCATAACCGGTATTGGTCGGATGAATGCCATCCAGTGAAAACAATCCGCCGAGAAATTGCGCATTCAGTTGCTTTCCATTTGCGGGAATCCCGAATATCTGGACGAATTTGAAGAGCAAGTTGATGTCGACCACGGGTATGTCTCGACGATACGCTTCATCGTTGATGAATTCGTTTACCCGATCAACGGCCTGCTGGGCTTGTTCGACTTCTGTTGAATCAAGTACCACCCTATCCGGAAGGATTGGTTTCTGCGTTCCGGCCAGGATCTTTTCTACCATTGCCAGACCTTCCAGGGTGATGAAATCACCGTTTGTTATCCCGAGGATCGGCCCGATGACCGAAAGATCCTCGCCTATCGTCTCCGCGAGATCTTCAGCGCTCAGGAAAAACGGAATGGAGGTCACATCTCCGATGTTTCCCAACACAAGATCCGCACCGGTGTCCTCCAAACGATCAAGAATTTCTAGATAATCCCTCTCAAATTCATCAATTGGGGTGATCGCTTCAGTGCCGCCCTTTGTCGCAAATTGGAGGACATCGTTGTTCCCGATCCATAAAAATACAAACGTCGGGCTCAGTTCCTCTGCCCATTCAATTTGACTCTTTATGGTCTTGGTATAAATTCCTGGAAAACCTAAAACAAGCGTTGTGATTGGATCATCATCAAATGGACGCTTAAATAACGCATCGTTAACCATTTGGCCCGGAACAGCCAAATTGGTGGCTTGTTGCTTAGGATTAATACGTCCCGACGGCCCTCTCTCTTCTACTATGGTTAAGGGGTCGGTATCCTTCAGTACAAGCTTGAATGGAACACCAGGTTCACTCACCAGTGGAAGAGTAATGTCAAAATCCGCCTGCTCGGCAATGAATACCGGATATCCATTGGTTTGCCCCTCACTAGAAAGGCCGCCATTTTGAAACCCAGCCGAGATGGAATCGCCAACGAAAATCACATTGGAAAAATCGGCCTTCTTATGAGAAGACCATCCAATGGCAAGAGGGCGACTCCAATAAACAAGATACTCAGAACAAAAATCCTGTATGATCGTTTTCCAGACATACGTACCTCCTCTGAAAAATGCAGCGCCATGCGGGAGCATCGTCGACCGGTCGAGCCAATGCAACGTAAAAAGGGCTGAGAAAAAAGAGGAAAGGAGAGGTCAGTTAGTCAACTCAGTCGACAACTTCCCAATCAAGGATGGGTATATGTGAACATGATAACCAGTATAATATAAAATCCGGATATTGACAAACGCGGAAACGGTCTGAGGGCATAATTACTAATAGCGTAACTAGCCAAAATCGAAACTACGGAAACTACTCCAAACTTGATGAACACAGAGCCACCGGACCAGCCGGCCAGGAGCAACTGCATGAGAATAACGAGAAGAAAATGGGTGATATAGATATGATAGGAATTTGCGGCCAGTGAGGCATCGAATTTGGAAGGGCGATTCCAATTACGGACCGCCCAGGCCGAGAAGGCTGCCAGAAACGACGCACATAAACATGATCTGACGAAGAGATAGGCGAGATAGGCCCCCAACGAAAAGTTCAGCACAACCTGCCAGAGGCAAATCAGGAGGAATATCGACATCAGGACACACGATACGCACCAAACTCCCGGATGGCCCGGGAAGTTGGAATTCATAAACCACTTTTTGGTGTAGGCATAAATCCCCATACTGAAATACAGAATGTAGGATCCAATATTGTCAGGCTGAAACTGCAGAATATTGAAAACAGTAACCCATGGCTCCGGATTCGAAGGGCTGGCAAAGAGCATGCTGCCGATTAAGGCAGATACCGCTGAAAGAAATGCCACACTCGCCAGTATCCATAAACTATTCGCCGATGGTGACCCGGCGGCTGCAGTTACCCCCCCTTTGTCGTACCCCACCCGATGGCGTGCACACCATCCAAAAACAATAAAGAAGAACAACAGCAGCGACATAAACCAGAGATGGGAGTGACTGAAGGTGTCTATGGAGGTGATGATGCCCAGCGGAAAATCCGCGACGGATTGCATATAATCGACCCAGTAGGCACTGAAACTTTCATGTATGGCAAAACCATTCCGGGTATAGCGGTAGATGAATGAAAAAGATGGGCCTATCAGCGGTATGCCGATCAACAGGGGCAGTCCCAGCCGTTTGCACTTTTTCTTCAGGAAACGCCGTATACCATTTGTTTGAAAGGACGATACGGCAAAATAGCCGGCGATAAAAAACAGGACTGGCATGAGAAATACGTCAAGGATGACTAAAAGCACATCAAAAAAACAGCGGATTCATTCGGCTCTTTGACCGCCCACCATGGCGCAAAATTGCTGTAGGGAGTCGCCGCATGCAGAACAACAACCAACAGCACCATGAGGTAGCGCAGATTATCCAGAAACAGGATACGACTTGGTTCTTGGGTGGATGGCGTCATAGCCAAATCCTCTGCCATTCTGCGAGACTGATTCTCAGTCCAGATTAAGGATAAAAAGGCGACTGTCATGCCGAACTTGATCCCCGCTCAAGACGGGATCTCCGACCGGCATCCGGAATTTTCAATTAACAATTGGGGGATGGCTGACACGTCTCACTTCAGCCCGGCGTTGCGCATGGCCTCAATCGCACTGTCTAGATAATCTTCATCCTTGTAAGGCAATACCTTTGCAAATTTATCCAAAGAAAACTCGGGGTGAATACTCAGTACCTCTGCTGCCGCGGCACGGGCCTCGTCCTGGCGTCCGGCTAAATTATACGTGGCCGCCAGAAACGCATAGGCGGACGGATAGTCCGGGTGACGGTCCAGCGCTTTCCTATACGCCGCTATTGCTTCATCGTATTGCTTCAGGCCGCGATACGCGTGGCCCAGCGCTAAAAAATAAAACGCCGGGCCCTTTGGGTCGAGACGAATGGTCCTTTTGAACACGTGAAGGGCTTCCTCATATCTGCCCGTAAAGATAAAAACGAAACCCAGGTAACTTTGATTCCGGCCGGGACTTATTTCGATCGCCCGCCGGGCTTGGTCGGAAGCCTCTTCGTATTGTTTTCGGCAGCCATAAACAAAAGCCAGAGCGCCGTTTGCAACAGGGTGTGACGCGTCTATGGCGAGCGCTCTTTGATACCATCGAATCGCTGCCTCCCAGGACTTTCGAGGGGACTTTGTCGCACCGAGGAAAGGCTCCATCTGGTGGGTGGCACCCAGAAGAACGAAGGCGTCCGGGAATTTCGGATCGAGTGTCATCGCCTCCTCCGCAAGCTTGCGCGCCTGAAGATTCGTCTCCTTTCCTTGCCGGTACCAATACTGATAGCCGTGCATCACTTTTAGATAAGCGTCGACGTTGCGTGTTCCCTTCGAAAAGATGCGGCCCCGGTCCCCGTCACCCACGTGGATGCCTACGGCGCTGACTGTTTTCAGCGTGATCTCATCCTGGAGTTCGAAAATATCTGCCAATGGCCGGTCATATCGCCCCGCCCACAGATACCGTCCGGTGACAGCATCGATAAGCCGGGCGTTGATGTGAATGGTTCCTTCCGATCTCCGGAGACCGCCTTCCAGAACGTACCGCACCCCCAGTGCTTCAGCAACCTGCCGCACCGTTACCGCCTTGCCTTTAAAACTGAACGCGGAATAACGGGCAATCACAAAAAGTCGGGGGACCCTGGTGAGAATGGTGATGATTTGGTGGGTGAATCCATCACCGACAACGTCCTGTTCCGGATCTCCGCTCAAGTTGTCAAACGGTAAGACGGCGATGGAGGGTTCATCCGGCAGGGGAAAAGCCATCTTCTCAATCGAGACGGGTGCTATGCTGCGGGGTCGAAAAAGGTAGATATTGTATGACATCAATCCCACGGTGATGATCGCTAAAACCAGGATCGCCGCACTGGCTACCCTGCGGGACATCCGTCAGACGAACCGTTTTTCCCCGATCACGTTGCCCTCATCTTTCGATCTCGTTAATACCAGATAAATTCTAACCGGTGTGACGATATTTTTGACGGTGTACTGACGGTGGCCGCCCCGTCCTTTTCCATAAAGCGGCTGTACACGGACACATCGGCACTGAGAATGGCGGTGAGTTTGCGTTTATGGTTTTCATAGGCCATAGGAATTGCCGCTGGGGGGGATGAACCTTTTAAATGCGGTGATCTTTTGAATCAATGTCGTGAAAAGGTGCAGCGGAAAGGAAGCGCGCCACAGAAGAGCCGGATCAGCCTATGGTTGCGTTTAAGATGATAAAATTATTAATGCGGTCTGCTGATAATTGTCAACATTTAGGGGGAGGGGACGAGATAATACTGGACAATACACATCAAGGATTGTCTTACTGACAGTGTTGAATGCATGCCGCAGTGCATAGATATGGCTAAATGCGCCGGATGTACCGCATTTCTTGAAACTAAGAAGCCCTTATCGTCTATTCCATTTAGGTTGGTTTATGTGTCAGGATTCGTGATCTCATCCTGGGGTTCGTCTGTGTTTTCCTCT
>Ga0056111_1000162_pt1 | contig 10237 bp, 7 predicted proteins | sample WorMetloBBELIZE2_FD_83874 | JGI IMG/M metagenome (GOLD analysis project Ga0056111, IMG submission 83874) | Marine gutless worms symbiont microbial communities from Max Planck institute for Marine Microbiology, Germany - Olavius longissimus B... ... | reverse complement strand
GCCCGCTGAGCCAATACCGGCGAGGGTGCTCACGTTCACCCCTCCTCCTTCTGCTGGTACAATCTTGCGAATTTTGTTGTTGAATGTATCGGCGACGTACAAATTGCCCGCCGCGTCCACCGCCAAGTCCATGGGGTTGTTAAACTGTGCCTCTGTGACGCCGCTAACACTATCGCCCGCTCTGCCAGTACCGGCGAGGGTGCTCACCACTCCTTCAGGTATAATCTTGCGAATCCGATGGTTGCTTGTATCAGCGACATAGACATTGCCCGCCGCGTCCACCGCCACGCCAAAGGGAGAGTTAAACTGTGCCGATGCGCCGGCGCCATCACCGGCGAAGGTGCTCACCACCCAGGCTTTGGACGGGGAACTGGTGGGTTTCGGGCATGAGAGTAGCGCCCCGACAATCAAAAGGATGAGTACTCCCGTGAATTTCTTCATTATAGCCTCCATTAAATATCACACTTGCCAGATGCCGCTCCCCTGAGCGGCTCACAAGCATTCTGATTCATATTATACCCCTTTCCGAGGGCAATGCCAGGCCATTAGTGAGTAATTCCCGTGAATTCTTTTCCGGCCCACAGCCCTTCCGGCGATAGCCCGTCATCTGCTGGGGAAGCGCTGTTCCGTATGAGTTCCCGCCCGGGGCCTGCCTCTTCGGCTCTCGAGTTGAAAGCCTGATGCGCCGACGCCGTCCCTGAAGCTCCCCTTCCGTTCATTACCACCACCGGCGATGGTGCTCACCACTCCTTCAGGTGTAATCATGCGAATCCGGTGGTTGTTATCGGCGACATAGACATTGCCCGCCGCGTCCACCGCCACGCCAACGGGGTAATTAAACAATGCCTCTCCGCCGGGGCCATCCCGATAGCCCCGTGTACTACCGGCGAGGGTGTCCACCCTCACCCTTCCTCCTTCTGATGTGATCTTGCGAATCCGGTGAGTCTGCAAATCGGCGACATAGACATTGCCCGATGAGTCCAACGCCACGTCAATGGGTAAGTTAAACCGTGCCGTTGCGCCGGGGCCATCTTTGAAGGCCCCTCCTTTAGTACCTCTGTCGTCGATAGTACCACTGCCGGCAAGGGTGCTCACGCTTCCTCCAGATGTGATCTTACGAATCCGGTGGTTGCTTGAATCGGCGACATACACTTTGCCCGACGCGTCCACCGCCACGCCATAGGGTATGTTAAACCGTGCAAATGTGCCGTCGCCATCCCTGAAATGCAGTCTGGGGTCCTCTGTGCCACCACCCGCGAGGGTGCTCACGCTTCCTCCAGATGTAATCTTACGAATCCGGTGGTTGCCTTTATCGGCGACATAGACATTGTCCAATGAATCCACCGCCACGCCATAGGGATTGCTAAACTGTGGCGTTTCGCCACCACCGGCGAAGGTGCTCACCACTCCTTTAGGTGTAATCTTGCGAATCCGGTGGTTGCCATAATCGGTGACATACAGATTGCCCGATGAATCCAACGCCACGTCAGTGGGAGAGCTAAACTGTGCCGATACGCCGACGCCATTCTCAGAGCCCCGTGTGCCACTACCGGCGAAGGTGCTCACCACCCAGGCTTTGGACGGGGAACTGGTGGGTTTCGGGCATGAGAGCAGCGCCCCGACGATCAGAAGAATGAGAAATCCCGCGAATTTTTTCATTATAATAGCCTCCATTAAATATCACCTTGCCAGATGCCGCTCCCCTGAGCGGCTCACAAGCATTCTGATTCATATTATACCCCTTTCCGAGGGCAATGCCAGGCCATTAGTGAGTAATTTCCGTGATTTCCTCAAAGCCCCGAGCCTCGGCGGCCAGGGGCGCCCGCTCTGGGAGCGGGAGACCGGAGCTTCGAGTCCTCAAAATCAATTCCGATTGACGGCGAACCTGTCACGCTGAAGCGCCAGGGACAGAAGCGGATGACAATTCCCTGAGGCCACTCCATGGAGCCTTCTCCCAGTCATTCAATCAATTTGGCCCCAATCCAAAATTGTTATCCGATCGACTATTGTAAGTATTCCGTCGTTGAGGATGCTTCTCGAGTTGTCAAGTGGCTTGTGGAACACCTCGTCCGACCGTAGCTCGCCCCAGTTCGCGCCCATATCGAATTCGCGGGGAGACTGGGTCTCCACGTTGAAAACTCCGACGCGTAGACCGATCAGCCCCGCGTTTGAATCCCGTCGTTCGTAGGCCGCCGCCATGCAACACGCGGGGGCGGGAGGATACCAGAAGTAACCGTCTCGAACTATACCCGATTTCTTGAGCTCGACACATCGTTTTAACAAATCGTGATGCCTTACGCAATCGATATCGTTCATCGCCGACCAGTCAATCGGATCTCGATTGAACAAGCTGGGTTTATCGCGGGCCATGTATTCCTGACCCGCGCAGACTAGTGCGGCGCCCTTCTGAAATAGGCTGAAAGCGGTCCAGGCCGCCAGGGCGCCGCCCCGCGCGTCATGTCCCTCCGTCAAGTTCGGGAAGCGAATTCGCGATGGATTTTTCGGCGCCTTGCGCCCATCGGGTACGCTGGATGCAAGCAGCCCGGCCGCCCTGCTTAAATCATGATTCTCAAGGAAGCGCAGCTTAAGATCTGATTCTCTGTAAGTGGATTCCTGAAGCCTGAGTCCATCCATGTAGCGCTCTAAATCTATCGCGCCGTGTATAAGGCGAATCCAGTCCGAATACACATCGTAGTCATAAGTCAGATCGAATACCTCCAGCAGCTCACAGTCGCTTAGACAGTCAAATCCCATGTGCCGAACGGCATGAATAAACGAGCTTTCGACGGTTTCCGCAATCCAGATTGTATCGGGGGTCATCCGAGAGCAGGCGTCATGGGCATCAAACCAGAAAGGCAGGGGAATCAGCGACGCCACATCGCAGCGGAAACCATCGACTCCGCGCGTAATCCAACCCTTCAGAGTTTCGATTTGATGGTTCCAGAGTTCCTTGGCCGAGTAGTCGAGGTCGATTACATCGTTCCATTCGCCGATTTTGTTGCCGGGCGTCCCGTTCGGATTTTTCCAGAACCAGTTGGGATGAACTCTCCTCATGAGAGAATCGACCGAGGTATGGTTGAACACGACATCAATTATAACCATCAAACCGCGCCTATGAGCCGCCTCGACAAATTTCGAGAAATCGTCCATAGTGCCGATTTCCGAATTGATTGTCCGATAGTCGCTGATCGCATAGGGACTGCCCAGAACACCCTTGCGTTTCTCAGCTCCGATTGGATGAATGGGTAGAAGCCATATTATGTCGACGCCCAGATTGGAAATACGTCCAAGATCGGCTATCAGTCCTTCAAAATCTCCGGTTCTGGAGTGATTGCGTACATATACCGAGTAAATCGTTTTATTGCGCAGCGAAGGATTGGTGATTCGTGCCACTGACAGCTCTTTCCGCGTTTCGCTAGCAGCGCAATCTTCCGTAGATTTCGCACAGCTTCCTCAGATATTCAGCCCTTTCGCTGCTGAAGGATGTTCCGGATGTCCGCCATGTCCAGTTGTCGTCGAGGGTTCCGGGTCTGTTAAACCGCGCCTCACTGCCTAGGCTCAATATATCCTGCATCGGAAAAATCGCGAGCTTGGCGACAGAGGCCATCGCGGCCCGAAGCATGCCCTCCGTCACTGTTTCAGCATTCGCGTTTTCACCAAGGTTCAGATAATCAACAGCCTTGTTCCGTTCGTGTTCAGGCGCGCTTTCAAACCAGCCGGAGGTGGTATCGTTATCATGCGTCCCTGTGTAAACCACACTGTGCTTGTCGTAATTATGCGGGAGATAGTCATTTTCCCCCGACGAACTGAAGGCAAACTGCAGCACTTTCATCCCAGGAAATCCGCAGGCCTTGATAAGCTTCACAACTTCTTCGGTGATAAACCCCAAATCCTCCGCGATTATCGGCAATTCTCCCAGTTTCTCGCGAGCCAGGGAAAAGAGAAGCTCGCCGGGGGCAGGTATCCACTCCCCGTTTATCGCGGTTGTCTCCCCAAACGGCACCGACCAATAGGCGCGAAAACCCCGAAAATGATCGATTCTTAGCACGTCGTACTGCTCAAGTTTGTTTTTGAGAACGGATATCCACCAGGAGAATTCATCCTCGGCCATCCTGTCCCAATCGTAGAGGGGATTTCCCCAAAGCTGTCCCGTTGAGCTGAAATAATCTGGCGGCACGCCGGCGACATTGGTGGGGAGGCGATTGGCGTCGAGCTGAAAAAATTGAGGGTTGGCACAGCAATCCGAAGAGTCGAAGGCAACGAAAATTGGCAGATCGCCGATTATTTTGATCGATCTTGATCGGGCCTCGGACCTGATGCTCCGCCACTGGCGGAAGAATAGAAATTGGATGAAGAGGTGGTATTGAAGCTCGTCCGCCGCTTCCATTCTCAGTCTGTCCAGCGATTTCTTGTCGCGCAGTCTCGGTTCCCTGCCCCATGTATCCCATGAATATCCGCCATTCCGATCTTTGAGAACCATGAACATGCAGAAGTCTTCCAGCCATTGAGATTGGGCGATCCTGAAGCTTTCCAGTTCCTCCGCCAATTGCCTTGGTCCCTTTCCCGCGGAGTATCTGCTCCATGCCTGATGGAGAAGTTTTTTCTTCCCCGGAATGAGTAGAGAGAAATTCACATGACTCCCGGGCGGAAGTTTCAGCGGTTCCAGCTCCTCGGATTCCAATAGTCCGAACTTAATCAGTTCCTCGAAATCTATCAGGTTGGGATTACCGGCGAAGGCGCAGAGGCCCTGATAAGGCGAGTTGCCGTAACCGGTTGGAACCAGCGGGCAGATTTGCCAGTAACTCTGGCCGGCGCTTTGAAGCCAATTGAGAAAGTTGATTGCCTCCGTTCCCAGGGTGCCGATGCCATATGGGCCGGGCAGCGCCGTGGGGTGAAGCAGTACGCCGCTTGCTCGTTGAAACTCCACCATCAATATTTCCCACCTTATAAAGAGTAGGATTATAGCTCAACCGTTTTTCCTGTCCACCTCTTCTAGACTGATTAATCGAAATTGAATCTTGAGCCGTCGCGCCGAATTGTTCTATATATGGTTCATTATCTAATAAAATCTATTAAAAACTATATACTATAATGATCAGATAGTATAGTATTATAGTCGGTAATCGAGGATGAAGCAATTCCGCCCTGTGGACGTGGATTCTTGGACTTGATTTGCGGATTGGATGAAACTCGAAGCAACATTGGTTCTACTTGAGTACCCGAAAAGGAGGTTCTGAAACTTAGCGTCGCGAGCCGTATCTCGAAACAATTGTAAGGAGATTAGAATATGAAGAGAGCTTTTTTCACCTTGTTCATTTTGGTTGTAATTGGAGGCTTCGCGTTCGCCCTTGGCGATAAGGAGGAGATAGGAGCCGCGGCCGATTCAGCCGTGGCAGCCGCTGACGTTGCGTTTGAAAAAGCGGTTGATAATCCAGTACTGCTAATGGGCGGGCCCGCCATGGCGGTTACAAACACCACGCGTTATGATTTTATCAACCCTCTGGATGACAAAAAGAGACTCATTGTCTAAGAAAAGCAAGCTGATGACGAGTTGAACCGTCATACGGAACTTATTCGCTTATGTGTCAATACCTTGAAAGGACTATGCGGCGCTGAGTTGGCTGGAAGGTTTGAACGGCAGTTAAGAGAACACTGAGTCACCTCGCGTTTTCGGGTACGAACCCCTCCCTGGCAAGTTCATCTTGCATGTGAGGGGTTTTTTATTGCGGGCATCGAATTCGGCGGCGGAAGTATTGGCGAACCCGGGCAGAAATGTGGCATACTTCTCTTGGGCCCTTGATTCCGCCTCAAAAACAGCGAGAATATATGCACCGGACATCACTTGAGGTTATTGATGAAATTGATGAGGTTCTTCATTGTGGCTATCTCGCTGGCTATTCTCGTCGCGTATGCGTTTGTCATTTAGGTGAGAAATCTGCCGTGACGGGACTATGAGCCGGTACCGGCTGCTTTCCGCCGCTCGCCTGGGAGGGGGGGGATAACCTCGAACTTCCTGTATTTGCCAAATCTCAGCCTACACCCTGTTAATCACCTGGATATGGATGCTACAATTGCTCCAGCCCTATGACAGACGGGAAAGCATGAACGATAAATTGCAGAAACTTACGGATCGGATTTACAGGGATGGTGTGGAAAAGGCCCGCGCCGAGGCAGAAACCTTGCTGCGTGATGCCGCGAAACAAAGGGATGAACTGATTAGAAGCGCCGAGACTGAAGCGGGGAAAATTGTAGAAGAAGGACGCGGGGAGGTGGAGGCGCTGAGGTTGAAAACAGAGGCGGAATTGGCTTTGGCCGCCAGGCAAACGGAGAGTGCTTTGAAGCAGAGGGCCGTAACTCTCCTTGCCAATGGAATCCTACATGAAGAGGTGGGTAAATCCCTGGGCGATGAGGCCCTGCTGAGCAAACTCATTCTGAAGGCGATGGATTTCTGGGCAGGCAGCGGGGAGATTCCCAAGCTCTCATTGGTACTTCCCGGCGCCTTGGAAAAGGAATTTTTTCTGGGTTTGCAAGCCGCGCTGAAGAAGCTGGTTGACCAGGGGTTGAGCATCAGTTTTTCCGACAAAATTGGAAGCGGCTTCAAGTTCGAGTCCAAGGAAGGGAAGTACTATCTTTCGTTCACAGATAAGGATTTCGAGGAATACTTCCGTTCCTTCGTGAAGGAAAAAACCCGGACAGCCCTGTTCGGAGCGGACAATTGACTCAATACTATTATCTGGTTTCCAGCCTGCCCGAACTTGCCGCCGACACTCGGTTTGAGAGGCATCCGTATCCTGTCTTTGAGGAGTTTGCCCGCGAAGAACTGCACCTTGCCGATTACACGGATATGCGCAAGTGTTTTCTGCTGAACGATGCCTCGAATATCAACTCAAAACTGGGTGAGTCCTCCCTTCCAATGCGATCGCCTTCATTTTATACCGAAAACGAACTGGAAGATGGGTTGGCGGAACCGGATGAACTTTTCGACTTCTTTTCTGAATTCATTTGGGACATCAGGCTTGAGAGACGAAATCAATTGTCGAGGGAAAATGAATTGCTCCGCAGGATGATGGTTGCGCTCAGCCTTGAGGAAGAATCCGTGATTAGGGGATTCCCCCGGGAATATCTGATTTTCAAGGCGCGGTTGAAAAACCTGACGACGGCACTCGCCTGTCGAAGGGACGGAAGGCCATATGAGAATGAAATCTTCCCTTTCGATCATTTCTCCAGGAAAATCAGCATGAGTCAGGCGCCCGATTTCGGCATTGGCGACGAGTTGGGTGTGATGAAACCTCTAATTGATGCATTTGCCGATTCCTCGGCCTTGGATACTGAACTGACAATTACCAAGGTGAGTTGGGCATGGCTTGACAAAAGAATAGGGTATGGGCATTTCTCCCGCGAGGCCGTTTTCTCATTCGCGATACGAATCGCGGATCTTGAGCGATGGCTCGCTGTAACGCCCGCTGACGGCAGGCAAATGCTCGACGAATTACTGGAAAACCTCCACCGGCATATGAAATCGCCCAGGGAGCGTTTCTTATGACACGGGGAGTGGTTACGGGAATAACCGCCAATCTGCTTACTGTGGAGGTGGATGGTCCCATCAGCCAGAATGAAATCGCATATGTTCAAAATGGCGATGAGCGGTTGATGTCCGAAGTTATAAGAATTACCGGAAAAACCGCGTATATTCAATGCTTTGAAAGCACCCGAGGAATCAAGGGGGGGCTTCCTGTGGCATTTTCAGGCAGAATGCTGGAAGTGGAACTTGGTCCGGGGCTTTTATCGAAGAACTACGATGGCCTGCAGAGCGATCTTAATAAGAAAGAGGGCCTCTTCCTAAGAAGAGGTGTGTATACGCCGGCGCTTGATGAAGAGAAGTCATATGAGTTTGTCGGGTCGGCAAGCGTGGGAGAGAGAGTACACGCGGGTTTCTGGTTGGGAGAGGTTGGGGAAAACTGGGTGAATCACAAGATTATGGCGCCTTTCAATCTGACGGGCGAGTGGATCGTCGAATCAGTGGCCGCCAATGGAACTTACGGCATCCGCGATGTTATCGCGGTGATAAGCGATAACAGGGGCGAAAGGATGGAACTGACGATGACTCAGCGGTGGCCGGTGAAAATTCCGATAAGGGCTTATAGAGAGAAATTTCGGCCATTTCGACTGATGGAGACGGGTTATCGTATCATCGACACCTTCAACCCGCTTGCCGAGGGGGGAACCGGCTTCATCCCCGGTCCATTCGGCTGCGGGAAGACAGTTGTCCAGCACACAATAAGTAAGAACGCCTCGGCGGATATCATCATCATCGCCGCCTGTGGCGAAAGAGCCAACGAGGTTGTGGAGATATTCACCGAATTTCCGCGCTTGGACGATCCACGAACCAAACGCAAGCTCTTTGAACGAACGACTATTATCTGTAACACATCGAATATGCCGGTTGCCGCGCGCGAGGCGTCGGTATACACAGCCATGACCATAGGCGAATACTACCGTCAGATGGGACTCAGCGTTTTGCTCCTTGCTGATTCGACATCTCGCTGGGCCCAGGCACTCAGAGAAATGTCCAATCGCCTGGAGGAACTCCCCGGGCCGGATGCCTTCCCCATGGACTTATCGGCGATAATAGCGAATTTCTATGCCCGCGCCGGGGTGGTACATCTCCACAACGGGGAAAGCGGAGCGGTCAGCTTCATCGGCACGGTGTCTCCCGCCGGCGGCAATCTGAAGGAACCCGTAACCGAATCCACCAAGAAGGTGGCCCAGTGCTTCTATGCCCTCTCGCAGAAGCGCGCGGACTCGAAACGCTATCCGGCGATAGATCCTCATGACAGTTATTCCAAATACCTGGAAAGTCCGGACATACAGCGGTATCTCACCGAGCGCTCCGGTCCCACGTGGGTTGGCGATGTGCTCTCGCTGAAAAATCGCATGCTGCGCGGCAAGGAGGCCCAGGATCAGATTTCCATCCTCGGGGATGATGGAGTTCCAATCGATTACCATGTCGATTTCTGGAAGAGTGAGTTGATAGACGCCGCTCTAATACAGCAGGACGCCTTCGATCCCATCGATAGCTTTGCCTCGGTGGAGAGGCAGGAGTATGGCCTGAAAGCGGTGAAGGAGATATGCGACAGAGAGTTCAATTTCCAGGCCTTTGAGGCGGTGGCCCCGTATTTCAAGAAAATCATCAATTCGCTCAAACAGATGAATTTCTGTGAGTTCAACTCTTCCCAGTTCAAGGAATTCGAGGCCCGATTCAAATTTATTCTAAGCGAAGGGGAAGTTTCCTAATGCGGAAAAGCGCCTTTCAAAGTGTACACACCAAAATCGACAAAATAACCAAGGCAACGGTGAGTTTGGAGGCAAGCGACATAGGAAACGAGGAAATGGCATGGGTGGACAATCGTCTCGCCCAGGTGGTGAAAATCGATAAGAACCAGGTAACCCTCCAAGTATACGTAGGCACGGAGGGAATCTCCACCAATGCCGAGGTGGTTTTCCTGGGTAGTCCACCGGTATTGAAAGTGTCGGAGCACTTGGCCGGTAGATTCTTCGATGCCTATGGGCAGCCAATTGACGGCGGGCCGGAAGTGGAAGGCGAGGAGAGGCGGATTGGCGGGCCGTCGGTCAACCCTGTCTACCGAGAGCAGCCCAGTGAGCTGATTGCCACCGGTATTGCCGGAATCGATTTGAACAACACGATAGTCACCGGCCAGAAAATACCATTCTTCGCGGATCCCGACCAACCATACAACGAGATTATGGCCAATGTGGCATTGAAGGCCCAGGCGGACAAGATAATACTCGGCGGGATGGGCCTTTCGAACGACGACTATCTATATTTCAAAGCGCTCTTTGAAAATGCCGGCGCTCTGGACAAAATAATCAGTTTCATCAACACCACCGAGAATCCTCCGGTTGAACGCCTGCTGGTGCCCGACATGGCTCTAAGCGCCGCCGAGTACTTCGCCGTGAATAAAAACGAAAAGGTTCTAGTGCTCCTCACAGACATGACTCTCTATGCGGACGCCCTCGCCATAGTTTCCAATAAGATGGATCAGATACCATCGAAAGATTCGATGCCCGGCTCCCTGTATTCCGACTTGGCAAAGCTCTATGAAAAGGCCGTTCAGCTCCCCAAAGGCGGTTCCATCACAATCATAGCGGTTACCACGCTTTCGGGTGGCGACATCACTCATGCCATTCCGGACAACACAGGGTATATCACCGAGGG
>Ga0056111_1000161_pt1 | contig 10326 bp, 5 predicted proteins | sample WorMetloBBELIZE2_FD_83874 | JGI IMG/M metagenome (GOLD analysis project Ga0056111, IMG submission 83874) | Marine gutless worms symbiont microbial communities from Max Planck institute for Marine Microbiology, Germany - Olavius longissimus B... ... | reverse complement strand
CTCCTTTTTTGACAAGATCTGTTCCTTGATCCCCTTGGGGGATGTCATCTCCCGGAACTTCTTTACTTTGTACTCAATGCGAAGCCGGATCAAATCCTGCAGCATCGATTCGTAATCCGATCCCAACCAGACGACCTCGGGGACCAGATCCCCGAAGTGGGTGACTCCCAGCACATCCTTATCCTGGCTCCAGTATGCCATCAGGAACTCCATTTCCAGATCCTTATAGTTTTGCAACGGCATGTACATCCGACGAAGGTGGAGAAGCACCTTTTCGGTTTTCTTCTTGTGCCCTCCAATGATTACGGAGCCGCCAACTTCTCCTTTTTTTACACCTTTTGTCCAGGGTGCCCCGGTGATGCCGAAATCATTATATACCGGAATGTGAAGCAATGCCGACAAGGTGTTCAGGGCCAGTGCATAACCGGCGGAAGGTCCGCCAACGTTGTATGAAGCGGACAAGAGTTGGTGATGAATGGTGTATTTGTCGAGAAATTCACCAAGCAGCTTGGGGATGCTGATTTTCGGTGCCAGACCCTGCAGATAATTTTTTACCATAGTCAGGGCCTCTTTGGCGGATTGCTGCGTCATCTGGACGGCCATGTCGAGTTCCGCGGCTGCCGGTGTGGCTGAAGATACCGCTCCGGTAACGAGGACCTTTTCCGGAGTCAAGCCATAGGTGAGGCTGGTCGCGATGGGCAGCAGCATGCCGGATACATCATTGGCCCCCACGCCGATAATGAAGCCGACCTGGGGTTCCTGGCTCAATTCGGCTTCCAGGAATTCATCCAGCTGTACCTTTCCCTTTTTTACGGGGCTTTCGGATATCTCACGGCGGGCGGAGAACAGGTGGGAGTCCACCAGCGGATACGCCTCTTCCGACTGTATGGGCTCGAGAATGGATATGATCTCTGCGTAGCGGCGCTCGAAAGTGTCGGGGTCTTTTTTGGTCTCGCTGCGGAGTTCGTCCGGTGCTACCGCCGCGTCGAGAATGCCGAGCAGTGTCTTGTAGTTGAATTTGATGAAATTATTTCGGTTTTCGGTGGATTCTTTGGGTAACTTCCGGAATCGTTGGAGAACCTCATATTCGGCCACTCTCAGGCTCAACGCCTTCTCCGCAAAGGCCGCGTAATCTGCCGGTGTATGGCAAATTCCCTTGGCGGATTCAATAATGGCCGTTTCATCCAATCCCTCGGCCAGGGGTATCCCTTCAAGGCTGTTTTTGACAATTTCGGAGATGTTATCGTTGCTGAGATGACCCGATATTTCGAGTACTTTTAAACGTTTCGATCGGATCAGGGCCGGATCCAGAATATCGAGCCGGTTGGTTGTCAGGGTGGTGAACACGCGGTGAAGCGGTATCTCTCCATCGATAATATTTAAGAAGCGGTTGGTCAATTTATCGGAAGGGGACCCGCCGGCACCGCTTCTTTTCGGTGCCAGGGCGTCTCCTTCATCGAAGAAGACGACAGACGGGGCTATCATTTTGGCGATGTCGTAGATCTTTTCCAGATTCTCGATGGCTCCGTCGATCGGGTTCACCGGGTCCTGCAATGCGCTTGGATTAGCGGATATGTCATGGACGTCGCCATTTTCGCTGAGCCATGCGCGTACCAGAAATGTTTTTCCGCTTCCCGGCGGGCCGTTGAGCACCACCCCCTTTTCCTCGGCGACGCCGTAAAAAAGGCTGTTATTGGCCATTTCCGAGAAGGTGTTTTTTACTTTTCCGACATAGGATTCCCACTGCACCCGTCGGTCCATCCGGTCAACGAATTTTTTGTAAAGATCGCCGAAAGAGTTTTTAGCCACCAGTTCAAACGCCTGCCGAACAAGGATCGTATCGTCAAAATACTCCTGTGAAAAAACCCCTTTGATCTGGATGACCGACTGGATCAGTTTTCTCACGTAGGCGGGAATTATTTTCAGGGTCCGATCTGTGAAAATGTCGTACAGGCGTTCCACCACCTGATCCAGGTCTTTCCGGGATATGCACTGGATATTCCAGTTGCATTCGGTCTCTTCGGAGAGGCTCACGTATATATCGTTCCGCTTGAGTTCCAGGCGGACGATCTCACGAAGATTGTCGGGATTTTTCCAGTAATCGGAAATCTCGATAATAACGCCTTTCTCGACGAAGCGGCGGTAAATGGCCGAGTCAAATCGTTCCGGCTGATCGGTGGTCGCCAGCAGCAGGCAGTCTCGCTGGCCGTTGATGATTTCATCGATGACGATATTGGCGGTGTCTATCAGCGTGCGCTGCTGCCTTTCGACGCCGGACTGTCGACCGTCTGCTTTTCCGAAGGCGCTGTGGGCCTCTTCGATATGGCGGATGGATGTTTTTTTCGGATCCCCCATGGCCTTTTTAAAATAGTTGCCGGGCTCGCCGGCAAGCGCTGTTTGATAATCGTTCGGGGTGACCATGGTGTAATCGACCATCACACCCTGTTCCTCCAGCTTCGACAGATTCCGCCCGATCCGCCGCTTCAGCACACGGCGGATCAGTGGGATCCGCGAAAGGGATTTGTAAAACTTCAACTTACGGCGTCGATCCATTTCCATGGACAGCATCGGGTCGACATCGTCCAGAGATTTCCAAAACGGCTCTTCGGCCAACAGCTCTTCTTTTTTCTTTCCAAGATCGGTTTCCGGAAGTACTTCGTTATCGAAGATAACCGCGTTAACGGCCTCGATCAAAGTGGATGTCTTTCCGCTGCCGCTGGGGCCGGTGATCAGCACCACGGGCGCCTTGGGCACATCCGGATCCGAAAGATATTCTTTCCGGATGTGGGAGCGGTAGATTTTCTCGAACAGCTCGCGCAGCTCCCATGGAACGTGAACATCGGTCAACTCCCGTTCCAGCAGTGACAGGAGATAGGCATAATCCCGTGAGGAAACCTCTTTTTCCAGTATTTTATTCCAGGCATCCTGGGGATTCGTCTGGCCGGAGATCTCGAACCGGCGTTGCCAGTCGGTCAGAATGTCCGGATCCTGGAGGATCTGAAAGTGTTTTTCCGGCACCGCAATGAACAGAGACAGAAAGGGATCCACGATTCGATTAAGAATATTCGAAGGCGGTTTGTATTGGTTCAGCCGGGATCGCATGAAGGATTTCGTTTCATAGGGCCAGGACGATACAAGGTCCTCTATTTCCTGAATCCTCTGTTCGGGAAGACGAACATAGACCTTCTCTTTTGTTTTTGATCGAGTCATGATCACTCTTTCGATTCTTCAGGTGGCATCGGTGGTGCCGGAAGGGTCAGCGCCGGGTTTCCCTGGGTATTCTGGATCACCACAGTATGCTGCCCCTCCTGGTTTTTTTCATATGCCGTCGCCCACTTCTGCTGGGTTAGAAATTGAAGCAGTGCTGTGTCTGTGGTTCCGTCCGGCCTGCCGACGGCGCCTTGAAGGGACTGGATGCCATCCAGGTATGCCGCATATAATTTCCGGATGCGGCTGGCTTCCTGGTCAGCCGCATAATTCTCAGCCTCTGCGATCAGCTCGCGACGCTTTTTCTCCTCTGTGGCAGCCACCAGTTTATCTCCGAACCGGGTTTCTTTCAGCACAAAACTGACAATTTCGATACCGAATTTTTCTTCCAGGGTGGGACCGCCTTCATTAATCGGTCTGGATTTCAACGCTGCAAAGATTTCTTCCTTGATTTTTTCCCTTTTGCTGACCAGATTGTCCACGGGCTGGGCCTGAAGGATATCTTTTACAATGCCGTCGTAATCCCCCTGCAGAATATTCATTGCTTCCAGATTTTCGATAGCCCACACTCTGAGATCCCGGATCCGATAGGTCAATACCGCCGACGTCCACAGGGCAACGTTTTCCTTAGAGATAATCCGCATCGGGTCGATACTTCCGGCGAGAAACAGCATCTGGTTCATCAGCGATACTTCCTGCTCGATACGGGTAAAAAATGGCAGTCGAACATGCCAACCGACGCCGGTGACGGCCTCCCGTTTCCCACCGAATTTCTCCAGCACCACGGCGTAGTTCATTTTGACCTTGTAGATCGTCTTTGTGGCATACACCAGCGCCGCCAGTCCATAAATGATTCCGCCGATCAACAGGACCGCCAGAATTCGCCTCAGCGCCTTTTTTACGAAGGCTCGTCTCACGAATCGTTTCGATACATCTTCGGCCATAGGATATCCTTTTCTATTAACTGTTCAGCACAGGAGATCGTTTATCTCTTATGGGGTTCACGAGGATTGTCTTTCAGCCGTTTGCCGGTTAGCCCGTGGGCCCGTGGGCCGGTTGTTTTGGGATGCAGGATTCAAGATTCAGGATTCAAGATGCGGTGGGCGATCATTCCGCTCCCGGCCAGTTCGGGGGTGTATACTGCATCCTGCATCCTGGAACCTGCATCCTGGAACCTGCATCTCTTTTTTTTCTTTCAGCTTTTGACGTGCATCCTGACACCTGACACCCGAAACCTTTTATAACCGACATCCGACATCTGATCTCCGACATCTGATCTCCGACATCTGATCTCCGACATCTGATCTCTGACATCTGACCCCTGACCCCCGACACCCTGCCTGTCGGGTCGACTTGTGGTGTCGTAGCTTTTTAAGCGAAGCCCCAAGCCCGAAGGGCGAAGATTGATGGGCGGTTATCTTTGGATACAAGATCCAAGATTCAGGATGCAGGGATGCCGTGAGCGACGATTTAGATGCTGCCATATTGGGCTTGAATCTTGAATCCTGGATCCTGCATCTATTTTCTTTATCTTTCAACTTTCAGCTCAGAGATCATCCAAAATGCGCATTCCAATATCCAAAATCGCGTCATCCAGCATCTTGTATCTTGAATCCTGGATCCTGCATCAATCCCCTTTGTCTTTAAGCTTTGAGCTTTAAACTTTCAACTTTCAGCTTTCATCTCTTAGTCGACGTCAAACCGCTCCTTGAACCATTCGGTCGCCCGTTGGACAAATTCACGCTGATGATTCGGATCGCTCATCCGGTGGTCTCCTCCGGGTTGTATCCAGAGTTGCTTGGGCGCGGCGGCATGGTCGTATATCTCACTTCCATCGGACACCGGGACAACCTCATCCGCTTCGCCGTGTATGACAAATATATTGCCAATACGGGACAGCCTATCGGAAATGTCGAAGGATAGCATCTGTTTGTCCAGAATCATTCCGGTCTGCCCATTGTCGGAGGGTGTGTTTATGGTACGGCTGCGGAGAGGGGCGGCAACGGTGACCAGCGCATCCACCGGCAGGGTGTCCGCAAGGGATATTATGGCCGCACCTCCATAGCTGCTTCCAAAAAGTCCAAGGCGTTGGCCGATGGATTCGCTCTCCAGAAGCTGCGCCAAAGCAATACGCAGATCGCCACACCGCGCGTCTAAAGTTGTGACTTTGTGAAACACACCATCGCTGTCACCGCATCCGCGATGATCAAACCTGAAATAGGCTATTCCGGCGGCCCTGCATGATTCGGCCAGAGCGATCTGTTTCGGGGAACGGCGTGTACTGAGAAGACCGTGTGATCCGATCACGAGCGGTGGATGGTCGACATCCGGTATATGCAGTGTTCCCCGCAGTCTAAAACCATCTGCCCTGAACGTGATGCTTTTGACGTGATCCATCGTAAACACACCTGTCATTGGATTTCAAATTAATTTTCATCGAAAACACGCTTCTGCACGAGCTTCGCTGCCGTTGGATATCCCCGCTTGCAACGTTCGATAAATTCACATACAAGACAACTTTCCGAGACACCGTTGATCGTGATGAGCTTCAGTTGCCTGACGTGCGGGACAAAGTAACTGGGTAAAATAGCTTTTGTCAGACTTCTGTTCCGATTCAATGTTCGTGGTCCGGGATTCGGATATTTCATCGGACCAGACGTTTAACAAAAGCTGTAAAATAACTGTCCATGTAAAAGAGCGACAGCAATGTGATCCAAAGCGACAACGTCGCGTTCTATAAAATCGAAACGTGATTTTATCGGTTATAGAATAAGCACGGATTTCATTTTTTCATTGGATTTCGGCAGGCGGAACGACGTGGCGATTAAAAAGGGACAGATCATTGACCTGAATATTACGGATATGGCTTTTGGCGGCAAAGGTTTGGCCAAACCCGATGGTTTTGCCGTGTTTGTGGATCGGGCCGTCCCGGAGGACATGGTCCGGGCACGGGTTTTCCGGAAAAAGAAAAATTACGCCGAAGCCCGTATTCTGGAAATCGTCAAAGCCTCGCCCTATCGTGTATCGGCACCCTGCCCGTATGTCGGCTGGTGCGGTGGGTGTAAGTGGCAGGATGTCCGCTATGACGCCCAGCTCGAGTACAAACAGCGGCATGTGGCCGATGCCCTCCATCATATCGGCCTCATGGACGGAGTGACGGTGCATCCGACGATCCCGTCTCCAGACCTGTTTCACTATCGGAATAAAATGGAGTTCTCATGTTCCGACAGACGGTGGCTACTGCCCGAGGAAATGGATCGGCCCGATATTGATCGAACGTTTGCCCTGGGGCTTCACGTCCCGGGAACCTTTTCCAAGGTATTGGATACTCGAATTTGCTTTCTCCAGCCGGAACTGGGAAACCGAATCCTTGCGGTGGTCCGAGACCATATGAAAGCGTCCGGATTGCCGGCGTACGGTCTCCGTTTCCATAGTGGGTTCTGGCGTTTTCTCGTACTTCGCCACTCAAGAGCCTATGACCAATGGATGGTCAATATCCTCACCGCCACTGAAAATCGGGAGGCGGTGACGCCCCTGGCAGAAAAACTCAGGGCTGAGTTTCCCGGGGTGGTGTCCGTGTTAAATAATATTACTGCCAGAAAATCCGGGGTTGCGGTCGGTGAATCCGAGATAGGGCTTTTCGGAAGCAAAACGATTAAGGACCGGATCGATAGGTTCGAATTTGAAATATCGGCCAATTCTTTTTTCCAGACCAACACTCGCGGTGCAGCCGTGCTTTATGAGACGGTGCAGCGTTTCGCGGAACTCGGAGGTGAGGAAACGATCCTTGACCTGTATAGCGGCACCGGAACCATTGCCATTTTTCTGGCCGAATCTGCGGCGTCGGTCATCGGAATGGAGATGGTCGAGACCGCCGTTCAGGATGCTGAAAAAAATTGTCATCTGAACAACATCACTAATTGTCGTTTCATCAAAGGGGATATTCGTCTCGCGCTGTCCGGGATCTCCGATGTCCCCGACGTTATGATTATTGACCCGCCTCGTGCAGGCATGCACAAAGATGTTCTAAAGCACGTGTTAACGTTGGCTCCTGAAAGGATTGTATATGTCTCCTGCAATCCGGCGACGTTGGCAAGAGATCTGGGGGAGATGCAGGAATTCTATACGATCCATGAAGTGCAGCCGGTGGATATGTTCCCCCACACCTATCACATCGAGGCGGTAGTGCGGCTTTCGAAGAAATAAAATGTGAGTTGAAAGGTGAAAGCTCAAAGCTGAAAGTTAAAAGCTTAAAGCTCAAGGTTGAAAGTTGAAAGAAGAAGCAAGCTCGAAGCTGAAAGCTGAAAGGTGACAGATAAAGAAAATTGATGCAGGAGCCAGGATGCAAGATGCACTCTCCAAGGAATACTAACTGAATGATCGCTCATGAGTTCCTGAGTCCTGGATCGTGTGTCTTGTATCTCCACATGACCGGCAAACGGGCCCACGGGCAAACGGGCTAACCGACCCACGGGCCAACGGGCCAACGGGCAGCGTCGAGGGGAGCGCCGTCGAAGGGTTTGCCGGTTTGGCCGGTTGGGCTGTGGAAAAGGTCATTTGTTCCGCTGCGCGGAACGTCATTTTATGGCCTCTGAAGTTTGTTTTCATGTCATGTTTTTTCTATCGTTCAGCTTTGAACCTTGAACTTTAAACCCAAAACTTCGTTTCATGCTTTCAGCTTTGAGCTTTCAGCACACGTATCCCAAAATCCTAATTCAGGAAAACTTTATCTGGAAAATATGGGGATTTCGGGGGTGACGGACGAATCGGAATCCCGAGTCCGGCAGTTTCTCATGGGCACCGATAATCAGATAGCCGGAGGATGAGAGAGTCCCGGCGATCCGCTGAAAGGCGGGGATTTTCAAGTTGTCCCTGTAATAGGTCAACAAATTATTCCGTAGAAAGAGCAAATGGAATCCGGTATCGGGGGGATCGGAAAGCAGGTGATGACATTGCCATTGAATGTTGGCAGTAAGTTCATGTTTCACGGCGTATTGCCGACGGCGAGCGGTATCAAAAAAGCGGTCCCGGGCGTCGTGGGGCACTTCATGCAAGCTGCTGACAGGAAATATGCCGGCTCTGGCACGATCAAGATTTTCCGGGTTAACATCAGTGGCTAACACCTGAATCAATGCGTTGCAGGTCTTCGCCTGTACGAGCCTCTCATGAATAATCTTCAGGCTATAGACTTCCTCTCCACCGGCGCAGCCCGCAGACCAGGCTCGAATAACGGGAATACCTGAGCCGGCCAATTTCGGAAGAATCTCTTCTTCAAGGATTCGCCAGAGGTCGCGATCCCTGAAGAAACGACTGATGGACACCGCCATGACACGCTCAGATTCCTGTCGCAGATTCGGGTTGGCGTCTATGAGATCGAGGTATTCGGATACGCGACGGCAGTTTAACGACTGCATGTGGCGGAGGATGCGCTTTTTAGCGCCTTTACGAACTTTCTTGTAGCCCTTCCAGGAAAAGCTGAAGTAGTCGAGAATTTTTCGAAACTGGGTATCGTCCACAGGCCCCAACCTTTGGATCCTTTTAAAGGCGCCACTTTTTCCCACGGAGCGCACAAGATTCGAACAGAAAGTGTTTTTTTCACCACAGAGACACAGAGAGCACAGAGAGTTCCAGTTTTTTGCTAAATCGGGAGATACCGATTTACCAAAATCGCTCAATCCCTTCGGGATATTAAGCGATATTGCAATTCCCATGCAATGGTACCTGCCCTTTTGATCAGAAGTCACCAACTTCAACAAGGTGCCAATAAAATCGAGTGACGTTTTTATGAAACGCGACGATGTCTCTTTTAGGGGTGTAAGGTTAATCCGACATTCCTGTGGGGGGCTGCCCCCCCTCTCCGAGATAATAATGGCCATGTTGGATTTATAAGGCCCTCGGCGAAGACAACTGTCGATGTCGTCGATGTCTTTTGATTAATCGACAGCCTATCGATGCCCAGCTGCACGCAGTGCTGAGCGGGTTTCAGAAATCGGTATCTCCCGATTTCTGAAACATCATTAATCCTCCGTGCTCTCTGTGTCTCTGTGGTGGAAGATCTTTTTCTGTGCTCTCGGCATGCCGGGCCGCCTTGTCCCGGCGTAGCTCGAAGAACGAAGCCTGGTGTCTCTGTGGTGAAAAAACAGGCTTTATGCTTTATGCAATCTCAAAGAGATAATATGTATATGGCCGCAAGGGCCAACATCTCCATCGGCATGACAGCAGCTGTTTTTTAACATATCATGGTTGAATCCACGGGAAAATAACCGGAGCAATGACATGGCAAAAACTTATGATTCGAGAATGCATACGGCCGAGCACCTTCTAAACGCCATTATGGACCGAACGTTTGGATGCGGTCGATGCTTCAGCGCTCACATCGAAAAGAAGAAATCAAAGTGCGACTACCACATGCCCCGCCCGGTGTCTGAGAGCGACATCCGTGATGTCGAAGCAGCCGTCAATGAGGCGATCCGTTCCAATCTCCCGGTCGCTGAGGAGTGGATCTCCAAAAAGCAGGCCACCAAACACTATCGATTGGAGAAACTTCCGGAAGATGCGGGCGAGACAGTGCGCATCGTCCGAATTGGTGATGTCGATGCCTGCCCCTGTATCGGTCCCCATGTGGCGTCCACCGGAACCATCGGAGCGTTTCGCATCACCTCTCACACCTTCAAGGACGGGGTGCTGCGCCTCCGCTATAAACTATCTGCTCCGAGGCCCAACGGATAAACACCATGACCTGGTTCTGGTTATCTTTACTCACCGCTCTGGCGACCGAATCCCAGGACGCCTGGATCAAACGGTATTTTTCGGCACTGACTTCTTATGAGATGACGGCCTTCCCTATCCTGTACAGTATACCCTTTTTCACCGCATTTCTGCCGTTTGTCAGGGTGCCGCCCTTGGATACCGTTTTTTTCGGGTGTGTGATTGCCGCCCTGCCCATCAATGCCATCGCCGTTGTGCTCTACATGAAGGCCATCAAGATCTCACCATTGTCCTTGACCATCCCCTACCTGGCGTTTACGCCGGCATTCATGATTCTGAGCGGTGGCCTGATTCTTGGTGAAACACCGAATCAATGGGGGGCCCTGGGGATTATTATCACCTGCGCGGGCG
>Ga0056111_1000160_pt1 | contig 10345 bp, 13 predicted proteins | sample WorMetloBBELIZE2_FD_83874 | JGI IMG/M metagenome (GOLD analysis project Ga0056111, IMG submission 83874) | Marine gutless worms symbiont microbial communities from Max Planck institute for Marine Microbiology, Germany - Olavius longissimus B... ... | reverse complement strand
CACGTGTCGAAATTCTGGACCAACCGGAGTTTCTGCTGGCAATGTCGGGCCCGGTACGCCGGGTCGGTATATCCGACGAGGCCTTATCCGGTTTCATCGATATCGGCTTTGAAATTCAGGAAAACGGTGCCTTCAATGTCATTCTGGTGCAGGCCCGGGATTGGGCCGTGTGGCAGCTCAGTCTCATCCTGGAAGGGGAGGAACGCCCGGATTCGGAGGACCTCGTACCATGACCCGATCCGGCCGATTCATTCATCGATTCCGTTTGTTATTTTACGTGGCCGCGCTGGGTGCAGCAATTGTCATATTGATTGGCTTCGGGTTTTTTTCAAAGTTACTCAGGACCTCCCGCGAGTACCGCATCCGCTCAGCCGAATTATCGAAACACCCCCAACCGTATTTTATGCTGCCACCGGAGAACGGCTGTTGCTTATTGGTGGACGGGATTTTATACCGCTGAGCCGGGTCTCCCATCACTTTATACATGCGGTAATCGCCACCGAAGATCATCGTTTTTGGGAGCACCATGGCATCGATAAACTTCGCGCCCTGAAGGCCCTCTGGAACACCCTGTTTGAAAAGGGGCGGATTCAAGGCGCCTCCACCATCACCCAGCAGTTGGCCAAGAATCTATTTTTCACCTTCGAACAGAGCTGGATGCGCAAATTCCAGGAAATGCTGGTGGCCCTGCAAATCGAGTCCCGCTACAGCAAAGAAGAAATCCTGGAGGCGTATGTCAACCAGATCGCTTTCGGTGTCGGCACGTATGGTATCGAACAGGCGGCCCGCACCTTTTTTGGCGTGCCCGCATCAGAGCTCTCCCTGTCCCAGGCCGCCCTGCTGGCCGGACTGCCGAAGTCACCCACACGGTATAATCCGTTTCGACACTATGAACGGGCAAGGAGTCGCCAGCGTATTGTACTGGGACGAATGGTCGCTGTCGGCTATGTCAGTGGTGAAAAGGCAGATCTGGCCGGCCATGAAGAACTGAACCTGAGGCCCCGCCAGGCCGTTGCCCGACCGGGCAGTTATTTTCTCGATATGGTCATCCGACGCCTTGAAGAACGCTATGGTGCACAAGTTGTTTTCCACGGCGGTCTTCGGGTAATGACAACCCTGGATCCGAGATTCCAAAGGTGGGCCACCGAAGCGGTAAAGAGCGGACTGGCCGATCTGGGCAAACGCCTTGGGCTCTCGGATACGCCCGAATCCTCCCGGCCCCAGGGGGCCCTGGTCGCCCTTGAGACACAAACCGGCGCCGTTCGGGCGGTGGTTGGCGGCAGTGACTACTCGAGAACCGAATACAACCGGGCCGTCCAGCACCACCGATTGCCGGGATCCGGTTTCAAGCCCTTTGTGTACTATGCGGCCTTTGAAACTCAGGGGGTGCATCCGGCAACGGTGGCTGTGGACCGGCAAGTGACCATTCCGGTAAAAGAGGCCGCGGACTGGTCATCCGAGAACTTCAGCCGGCGTCATGACGGTCCGATGGTCCTCAAGCAGGCGTTTACCCGGTCAATGAATTCCATCGCCGCCCAGCTCATTGAAACCACCGGGCCGGACCCGGTCATTGAAACCGCGAAACGGTGCGGCATCACCAGCCCCCTGGAGCCGGTATACTCCCTGGCTCTGGGCACATCCGGAACAAGTCCTCTGGAAATGGCAGGTGCGTTTGCCACCATCGCCAATGGCGGGGTCCGGCATAGACCCTACACCATTCAACGGATGGAGGATGCCTTTGGCCACATTCTGGAGGAGCATATTGTCAGTGGTGAAAAATCGCTCGATCCGGCTATCGCCTTTCAGGTGGTGGATATGATGCAGGGGGTCATTGATTCGGGTACGGCAAGAAGAATCCGGAGTCTCGGGTTCGCCCTTCCCGCGGCGGGGAAAACGGGGACCACCGACAATTACAACGATGCCTGGTTTACCGGAACCACGGCGACGCTGGGCGTTTCGGTCTGGGTCGGGTTCGACCGTGATCAGGGAATGCGCGATCGGAACGGCCGCGGCATTACCGGAGGGTGGGGCGCCGCCCCCATCTGGACCCGTTTCATAATCAAGGCCACCGAGGGTGAACCACCCCGGGAGTTTCCGGTGCCTTCGGGCATCCATTTCGAATATGTCCATCCGGTGACGGGAAGGCCAACGGATTCAAGCACGCCGGATGCCGTTCGTGTGGCGCTGCGCGAAGGGCAGACTGCAGGAAACAGCTTTCTTGGAGAGGTCCCCGAAGGGGTAACTCCAGAAGCGGCTCCGGTTGGCATGGAAACCGCGGAGGTGGGTCCCGTGGAGTCATCGTCACAGGGTACGGCTCCTGTGGACATCGGACCGACGGAGGTTACCCCTACGGAAACGGATTTAGATGAGTGAGGGTTCGCCCGCTTGCCCGGTTTAGCCCGGAGGGCGACCTGTGGGGTCGGAGCTCGAAGAGCGTAGGCCCAAGACCTTGAAACCTTGAACCCCTGAACCTTGAACCCTTGCTTGTGGGGTCGTAGCGCATAGCGCGAAGCCCCATGGACCCTTGAACCCTCTTCTCCAATTCATTTGGAGAAGAATGAATTCGAATCATGCTCTACGCCCTAAAACATACGGCATGCCAACTCTGGCTGACAGTTCTGGTCGGGGGTGTGTCGACGCTCTGGGTATTGCCATTGGTCGGTCCGCCAGGAGGCATCAGGCATACGGCGGCAGTGATCGTCGGCATCCTTATCGCGTCGTTCCTGGTCGTGGGGTGGATCATGAACCAGGTTGGAGAACGTGCCGTTCAAAAGTACATGGGCACGGCCATGGAACTGAAACGGGCCGGGAGTACCCGGGAGGCCGAAGCCGCATTTGGCAAGATGGTGTCGCTGTTTGACAGCTTCTTGATGTCTCCCCGGCTGCGGAAGCAGTATTCCCGGCAGGCACTGGAAAGACTTGCCCGATTTTATCTGGCAAGGGTCGATCGGGAGCCGGAATCCGAGCGCTTCATTGTGTCCCATTTGCGGATGCAGCCGGAGGATCGGGGGGCGGCGCAGACCTGGCTGATCCAGGCTGGAGGCAGGGGATGGCTTCCCGAGGGATATCAGGAACTGGCGGCCCGCATTGGCGAGGCACAACCGCGAAACAGGCGCATCCAGAGTTTGCTGGCCCGCTTTTACATCGCCGAAGAGCGTACCGATTTTGCAGCGCTTCAGACATACCGCCGCGTCATCGAGCAAAATGATGCTCAGGCGTACAAACTGGCCAGTCGCCTGGCATCGATATTCCTGCGGGAAGGCCGCGCCGACGAATGGGCCATGGGAATTTACATCCAGGCCGCTCAGGACGACACCAAAGACCCGGAATTGGTCGGCGGCATTGCAGCCTGCTTGCACTGGATCGAAGAAACCGATCAGAACAAAGCGCTATTCAACGCAGCGCATCGCCTCATTGCTGGAGAAGACCGTGCCCGACTCGGAAAGATGCGCCTACGCTTCAATCCACCCGGCCCCGAACCGCTCATCGAGGCACCCGAAGACAAGCGAATATCGGGCGCTGCCGCATTTGCCGCCCTCTGGCGCGGCCTTGGCGGGTTTTTCAGGGGATGCGGAAAAGCGGCACGCTCGGTGTATGGCCTGGCTGAAAAGGCCGTTCACCTGTTTCGGACGTCCCGTCGATTCCGACGTGCGGTCCAGTGGGCCGCGATCGGAGTGGTCGGTGTGGCCGCGGTAGTGCTGGTCATCAACACGGCGTCTATCTTCTAAAACCGGAATCGGGAGAGGAGAAAAAAACACTGACCTTTCCGGTGGAAGGCCGATTCACGGTCCAGGTCGCCGCCTATTTAAAGCCGGAGCATGCGGAGTGGTTCATGTCCCAGCTTCAGGAAAAAGGGATTGCGGCGTACTGGGTCCAGACAAAACGGGGCGGTAAACAATGGTACCAGGTGCGGGTGTCGCGATTTCCGGATAAGGCCAGTGCTCGCGCCTATGGGGAAAATCTGAAGGCTCAGGGAATCATCGAAGGTTTTTACATCGCCAACTTCGTGCCGCCGGCCCGCTAGTAGATCCCCGGCGCAACGGACTCACGGTTGAATTCCATTACATGAGGTCTTAGTCTCTTGCTTTTGTGATTCACCCATAAAAAGGCGGGTGCGGTGTCCCGCCCTACAGATCCTGAAATGTAGGGCCGGGCACCGTACCGGCCAGCATCAATTACAACTAGAGGCCTGATCTCAGTAATCGCCACAGACCACTGATTCACCATGATACCTACTAAAAGGAGAATCCCGCATTGAAACTATCCGGCAATGTCACCATAGAAGCCGTGGCCTATGAACTGGCGCCCCATCGGATCACGTCCGAATGGATCGAGGAACAGTTGTCGGCGACCATGCAGCGATTGAACATACCCCGGGGAATCATTACCGGCCTGACCGGGATACAGGAGCGCCGGTTCTGGGACGCGGGGACCATGCCCAGTGATGTGGCCACCATGGCCGCCCGCAAGGTCATCGCCGATTCCAGCATCGATCCTCAGGAAATCGGATGCATCATCAATACGTCAGTGTGCAAGGACTACATTGAGCCTTCGGTGGCCTGTCTGGTTCATGGCAATCTGGGATTGTCGCCATCCTGTATCAACTATGATATCGGCAACGCCTGCCTCGGGTTTGTCAATGCCATGATCACCATTTGCCTGATGATCGAATCCGGAATCATCCGATACGGAATGATCGTCGATGGGGAAGGCTCCCAGGAAGTGGTTTATGCAACCATCAAGCGACTGCAATCGGATGCCGTTTCAGACCAGGAATTTCGGGAAGAGTTTGCGACACTGACCCTGGGCTCCGGTGCCGTGGCCATGATCCTCGGTAACCGGAGCCGCTCCAACACCGGCCATGTCATCAACGGTGCCGTGACCCGTGCCGCCACCGAGCACAGCCGTCTTTGCCTGGGTCAGCCGGACCGGATGGTTGCCGATGCCAGCAGCGTCCTGATTCATGGGGTGCAGCTGGCCCATACGACCTGGCAGCAGGCTGAAAAGGAACTCGACAACTGGAGCGACGATACCATCGATATCTACATTCCCCACCAGGTGAGCCAGCGCAATATGGACGTTCTGAACCAGACCCTGGGCACCACCCCGGAGAAATTCCACCTCAATTTCTACACCCTGGGAAATATCGGCCCGGCCGCCCTGCCCATCACCCTGGCCCAGGCTGAGGAGGAGGGGCGGTTGCACACCGGCAGTCACGTAACGCTTATGGGCATCGGCAGTGGGTTGAACTGCACGATGATGAGTGTGACCTGGTGACCGTTATCTTATGGGATCTTTGCAGTCGGTGGCATAAAAAAAACGAGCTTATAAACAAATCTAAGGATAAGGAAATCAATTCGTGACGCTATGAATTTAAATAAATGTATGGCCATTATAGGTATGATTCTGCTTCTGGCACCGTCCATCTCCTTAGGGGGCGGGGCAGGAAGACTGGAACGAAACATGGAGATGGAACAGGCGCTCAATGAGGGGCGCCCACCGAAAGATTTTATCTGGTACGCCACCGGGAGGAATCGCTCTCCTGAGGCCATCGTCGGGCTCATTCCGCCGTGGCGGCAAACCGCCAGGTTTTGGCAGGAGATCGATTCGGCCTCCCGGGACCTCAATTCGCTCTTCCGCAGGGTGATGCGGCATCATCAAAATGAACCGAGGGCGTTCGATATCGTCACCTCCGATGGAGAAGTCATCGGTGTGTACTGGTCAACATTGTTCTGGACCCGGGTCGAAATACGGGCGGAGAACGAAGTACAGGTCTTCAGACCGCGAGAACCGATCAATCGATAGCCTCGATCGACAACGTTCCCACGCAAATACCTGCTTTCCAAAATTCCGACGCTGCTCCTCATTGCTCCATACCCAGTCGAGAATGCAAAAAATGGCCTCTGCCGATAGAAACCTGCGTCATAAGGGGGACGGTGATGAGTTTATGCGTTTCTTGCCTGGTGAATGTGCCGAGAATTCTGCCTGGGCCGAGCCAAAGAGATCCAGATCTGTCGAGAGGAAAGATAGAAACGCATAAAATCATCACCGTCCCCTAGTATATTCCGTCACTGACAAGACGTGTTTCAAAATACCGGATATTCCTTGGGGAAGACCGGATAATTAGGGAGGATGTTGTGAACCGAATATCAGTTATAGCTATTCTCGTTGCTGTCGTACTTATTACACCACCAATGTCCGTTTTGGGGGGAACAGGCGTACTCAAGCGGAACAGGGACATGGAGCGGGCGTTCTTTGAGGGGAATCCTCCGGCGGATTTGCGCTATTATGCCACCGGAAGAGAAAATGTGCCCGACGCCATTATCGGGATCAAGCCCCCGTGGCGACAAACAGCCCGGTTCTGGCGGGAAATCGATCCGGAGACCCAGGATCTGAACCGGCTGATCCGAAGCGTCATTCGGATTAAGGATCGGGATCCGTATGCGTTCGATATCGTCTCCTCAGACGGCGAGGTCATCGGTGTGTACTGGTCGGCGATGTATTTCGCCCGTGTGGACACAAGACCGGAATACGAGGCCAGGGTCTTTAAGCCCAGAGAACCTACCTGGAATTAATGCCGCATATAGCGGCGCTGTATCCGGGCCTACTTTACCTGGGACACCAATTTCGATATGGTAAAAAGTACATTTACAGTCAAACAATGATCGTCACGGGTGTATCCAACAACCCAGTTCAGGAGACCATCATGGCGTTACCGTTCGATGCCCGGGTCGTCGTCCCGGAACAGGTACTTTTTCAGGAACTCGAGGGAGAGTCGGTTCTTCTGAACCTGGATACGGAAACCTATTTCGGCCTGGACGATGTGGGCACGCGCATGTGGGAAGCGTTGACCGGGTCCGATGCCATCGAGTCGGCCTATAATTCCCTGTTGACCATGTATGACGTGTCCCCGGAAGAACTGCGCCAGGACCTCACGGAACTGGTCGAGCAGTTGCTGGATAAGGGACTCCTTTCCCTGGAACATGAATCCTGATCAGCCACTCAAACAGCACCTGAGCTTGCCACATTTTCTGAACGTGTATGGCCGGATTCTGGCGATCCGTCTCGGCCTTCGCTTCATGGGATTTCGAAGACTGTTTCACCGGCTGCAACAAAAGACCCATCGCTTTCAGAACTTAAAATCAGATGATGGCGTCCATATGGAGCGTGTTCGGCAATTGTCCGGCATCGTATCACGGGTGAACCGGGACTTTTTGATCTTCAGCGCCGATTGCCTGGAGGAGTCCCTGGCCCTGTGGTGGCTGCTGCGCCGTAACGGCATCGATCCCGATTTTCGAATCGGTGTCCGCACCATCACCGGTCGATTCGAGTCCCACGCCTGGGTGGAATATCAGGGGATGATGTTGAATGATATGGACAGGATCAGCATTATCTACACACCGATGCTGACGGATACCTTGGAGTTCGACCAGCAGGGTTTATGAGCGGAATTATCGGCATACTACATTCCGGCGGGCGACCGGTAGACGCGTCACAACTGCAGCGGATGACCGAAGCGATGACATTTCGCGGGCCGGACGCTCAGAACGTATGGGTGGACGGTAGTGTCGGTTTCGGCCACACATTGCTCAAAACCACATTCGAGGCCGATGGAGAACGCCAGCCCCGCAGTCTGGATGGAAACATCTGGATCACCGCTGATGCACGTATCGACGATCGGAAGGGGTTGATGTGCCGTCTGGAACTGGACCGTGAACCGAGCAAAACATTCGCCATCACGGACCCCGAACTGATTCTGCACGCCTACCACCGATGGGGATCCGAATGTGTCGATCATCTTCTTGGGGATTTTGCGCTTGCAATCTGGGACGGCAAACGGCGACAGCTGTTTTGTGCCCGGGATCACTTCGGTGTCAAACCATTCTACTACGTGCACACCGGAGATACCCTGCTCATCGGCAACACCCTGGAAATCCTGAGGCGGCATCCCGGCGTCACTGGGAGTATCGACGAGATTGCCGTTGCCGACTTTCTTCTCTTTGGATCCAACATGCACCACGAGCGAACCGCTTTTGAAGAAATCCGGAAACTTCCTCCGGCATCCATCCTCACATGGTCTCCTGGAAATGGACTCCAACGCCGCCGGTACTGGCGACTTCCGGTCCCGGAACCCCTCCGGCGCAAACGGTCCAAAGATACTATCGATCAATTTCTGGACCTCATGCGGACTGCTGTCGGGGATCGCATGCGGACCGGAAACATTGGATTGAGTTTGAGCGGCGGGATGGATTCCACCACCGTTGCGGCAATGGCTGCCGAATACCGAGACACTCGACCCGGAACGTATGACCTGCGTGCCTGCACCGTGTATGATGGCCGGTGGATCAAGGATGACGAACACCGTTTTTCGAAAGTGGCGGCCGATGCCCTGGACATCCCGGTAAGGGCCGTCAATACGGCGAATGATCAACTGTCCGTCAAAAGGGACACGATGCGTCGATGGACAATGGCCCCCCTTTCGGAACCGGTGACGGCTGCTTCAAATATCGAACTAAAAGCGTTATCCCGGGGATGCGTGTCGTGTTGACCGGCCAAGGCGGCGATCCCGTGCTCGACCCGTCGCCCCTCCATGCCGGAGCGTTTTTCAAAAGTGTAATTTTTGACGGTCTTGGATGGGAGATACTTCGACACAGGTTCACGCATCAATCGTTTCCGCGCATCGGCATTCGGAAAAGCCTGCGACGATGGATCGGTGTACACCCCGCCCGGAAGCGGAATTTGTATCCACCATGGTTCAATCCGCGATTTCAAAAGCGTTTTCATTTGGAGCAACGATGGGTGCGGTACCACCAGGTCAAGGCCCCGGTCAATTCGACCCGTTCCGGTGCCCACCGGCACCTCGAAGGCCGGGTCTGGACATCGCTGTTTGAAGAACTGGATGCTGGCGGGACCGGAGAGGGCGTGGAATTTCGCCATCCGTTTTTTGATTTACGGGTGGTCTCCTTTCTCACGGCGCTGCCCGCCGTTCCCTGGTGTGTGGACAAAATGATCCTTCGCCGGTCCATGGCATCGAGACTACCGGAGACAATCCTTCGCCGTCCGAAAACCCCCTTAAGTGGATTTGCAATCTATGAACAGCTGGTGCAAACACCACTGACGGGTGTGAAAGAAATCCTGAAACAAACCGATCTGGATAATTACATTGATCGCCGTTTGCTTTTAAAGCTGCTGGCACACCCGAAAAAGCTTTATCCGGAAGAGTACACCTGGATTACGAGACCGCTGGGGCTCGCCCTGTGGCTCAGCCAGCCGCCACCTGAACCTATCCGATCAGAAAAGGAGATGCGTCATGGCAACGGATGATACCGGCCCGAAGAAAAAGGCGTACCAGAAACCTAAACTGACGGTGTATGGAGATGTTCGAGAACTGACCCATACAACTGGCGCTACTAGCCCCAATGCTGATGCGGGATACCCCGCGACCACGAAAACCGGAACTTGATGAGACCTTCCACCAGCCGTAAAGCTGGGCCGGTCATGGGGTACATCTTCGGTCTGAACATCGGCCTTTCCCACCCGATTCCCGGTTTGCCGGCAGCGGGCGCCAATGCGGCCGTAGACGTAGCGGTCGACCTTTCCAACCAGCATGCCCCGGCGCCCAACCATACCAACGAGTCGCCCTGGCTCGAAATCACCGACGACACCGAAGGTGAAAACCGTCAGCTGTCTGTGCAGCGTCGGGCCAGTGACGGACGTTTCCACTTTATTTATGCGGACGGCACCGAGTTTTTCATCGATTCAGCAGGCACCCGGGTACGCGCCCTCTGGCCCGACACGCTAACGATAGAGGACACCGCCGTTTATCTCCTGGGCCCCATTATCGGATTTATCCTGCGGCTGAGGGGTATCGTGAGTCTCCACGCCAGCGCGGTCGTCGTAGACAACCGGGCAGTGGCGTTCCTCGCCCCCGCCGGATTCGGAAAATCCACGGTCGCGGCCGCCTTTGCGGCCAGCGGCTTTCCCGTGCTTACCGATGATATTACGGCACTGATGGAAATCGAGGATACCCCATGGGTCCTTCCCGCCTATCCTCTGGTGCGTCTGTGGCCGGATTCGGTATCGGTCCTCCTTGGTTCCGATGCGTCGCTGCCCCGCTTATCGCCGAATCATCCGAGTTGGGACAAATGCTACCTCGATCTATCCATGCCGCCCTATCGCTTCCAGTCCGAACCGGTACCCCTGATGGCGATCTATACGGCCAGGGCCTCCAATGGCCACACCGAACCTGAAATTGCGCCTTTATCCCCAAGGGAAGTCCTGCTGGTACTGGCCGCCAATTCATATAACGCCAGTCTGCTCGACCGGGATCCCCGCGGGAAAGATT
>Ga0056111_1000159_pt1 | contig 10374 bp, 10 predicted proteins | sample WorMetloBBELIZE2_FD_83874 | JGI IMG/M metagenome (GOLD analysis project Ga0056111, IMG submission 83874) | Marine gutless worms symbiont microbial communities from Max Planck institute for Marine Microbiology, Germany - Olavius longissimus B... ... | reverse complement strand
GGGCGCCGGCGCCCTCCGAGCCTTCCCCTGCCGAGCCCCCACCGCCTGTCGCCGAACCGGAAGTCACCTTCAAAGTACCGCTGAGTTGCCCTGCCGATATCACGGAAGTGGCCCGGCTTTACGAACCGATTATTCACGAGTTGGGCGAACCGTTCCAGCTTTCCGATCTATACAGGCTGACCCAGCTCCGCGACCTGCCCCATCCCCATTTGACGATCTCCTGTCTGCGGCAGGCCGAATTCCTTATCTCAGAAGGTGAAGGGTTGTTTGTTCTTAACAAGCAAAAACTAGGGCGTTAGGGTATCACCATGGATCTTTTTCTATCGTTTCTTTCCAACACCGGTTACCTGATGCTGGACCACCGCTATGTCTTCATGATCGGCATCGGAATTCTGTTCGTTTACCTGGCCACGGCCAAGAGCTACGAACCATTGCTCCTGGTTCCCATCGGATTCGGGATTATCGTCGGAAATATACCCTTTTTCAAGGGCTTCGGCATCGGCATCTACGAACCGAACAGTGTGCTGCACTATCTGTATTTCGGGGTTACCACCGGCCTATATCCGTCCATCGTTTTTTTGGGGCTCGGCGCCATGACCGATTTCTCGTCCCTGCTGGCGTATCCCCGGTTGATGCTTCTGGGGGCGGCCGCCCAGATGGGAATCTTCACAACCCTGCTGGGTGCGCTGGCGATGGGATTTCTTCCCAAAGAAGCGGCTTCCATTGCAATCATCGGCGGCGCCGACGGGCCCACATCCATCTTTCTGACCGCCAAACTGGCACCCCATCTGATCGGGCCCATCGCCATCGCCGCCTATTCGTATATGGCCCTGATCCCGATCATTCAGCCACCCATCATGCGCTTGCTGACATCCGGGAAGGAGCGCCGAATCCACATGCCGGAGCCCCGCGAGGTGGGGCGAAAGGAATTGCTGTTTTTCCCCATCATCGGGGTTCTCATCTGCTGCCTGCTGGCCCCCACGGCAATCCCGTTGCTGGGCCCCTTCTTTTTCGGCAACTTCATGAAAGAATGCGGGGTTGTTGACCGGCTGGCCGGTACGGCACGCACCGCCATTATCGACACGGCAACCATATTTCTTGGGTTCACGGTGGGCGCCAGCACCCAGGCCGATGTTTTTCTCACCGGCCGCTCCGTGGGAATTTTCGCCCTGGGCGCCGTTGCATTTTCCATCGCCACGGCGTCGGGTGTCATTTTCGCCAAAACCATGAACCTCTTCTTGAAGCACAAGATCAATCCCTTGCTGGGCGCCGCCGGCGTCTCGGCCGTTCCCGGGTCTGCCCGCGAAGTGCACACCATGGGCCAAAAATATGATCCGAGCAATTACCTACTGATGCCGGCCATGGCGTGCAACTCTTCCGGGGTCATCGGTTCCGCCACATGTGCGGGTATTCTCTGGAGTTTCATGATGTAGCCTTAGCGCATGTCGTCTCGGTTTCCGGGCCTCCGTCGTTTTACGGTCGACAGAGGCCCTTTTTTTGTCATTTTTAGCCCTTGTCAGAATTTTGTTCCAAATCCAGGGCCTCTTCTTTTCTCGGAACGTTTTCTGCTTCGAGGATCAACGGGTATTGATCAGGCAGCCGATTCCCTCTTGATATTTTAATCAAAATTAAGGAGGATATCGGCAAACAGCCGGCGGTGCCGGCCCAGCGAAAGGGGAGACTCATGCTCACCAAAGTTCTGATCAAGCGGCAATTTAAAAAGGGAAACGAGAAGGAAATCGTGGCGCTGCTCACGGACCTCCGCTACAAGGCGATGAAACAACCCGGATATTTATCGGGGATTACACTCACCGATCCGGAAAATCCCTACAACATGCTGGTGATCGGTACCTGGCAGGCTATGGACTCTTGGATAAACTGGAAAAACGATCCCGAGCGGAAAAACTTCGAAGCCATGCTCGATATTTATCAGGAACAACCTACCGACTACGACGCGTATATCGTGGGAGCTCCGTTTAAAGCGAACGACTGAAGCTACTGAGGAAGACATCCATGAAAAAATGGCAATGCACGGTGTGCAGCTACATCCATGAAGGCGATGAACCTCCCGATGAATGCCCGGTGTGCGGGGCGGATAAAAGCGAGTTTATCGAAATTACCGAAGAAGCCACAGAAGAAAGCCAGGCGGCGGCTTCCGCCGTCGACGCCGGTAATGATGGGCAGGAAGAACCGATGGCGGCAATGGATACTGCCGCACCGAGCCCCGCATTGGACGCCGCTGAAATCCTGACGCCCGACACCGGACACGTGTCCTTGTATGAGCGCATCACAGCACTCATGACCGAACAGCATGCACACCCCATTTCCACCCATATTCCAAACGGCGTGCTTCCCATTTCAACCTTGTTTCTCATTTTCTCCATACTGTTTCATTTCGACCAGCTCGGCCGTGCTGCCTTTTACAATATGGTCGTCGTCTTTCTGGCCACACCCGTTGTCATTTTTTCAGGCTATAACGACTGGCAACGCCGGTTGGGAGGCAAAATGACCAAAATCATCCGGACCAAGATGACCTGCGGCGCAATTATATTGGTCCTGTCAGGTGTCCTTGTGGTCTGGTGGGCCGTTGATCCGACCGTGGCCACGGCGACGTCGCCCAATCGATGGCTCTTTTTATTTCTGAACCTGATCCTGCTGGCGACGGGCGTTGTTGCCGGATACTTCGGTGGGAAACTGGTGTTTGGCTACAATGTTCCGCCAAAAAAATAATACCTGCGTCGCAACCTGCGAAATCGGAGCAGAATGCGGGTAACAGCTAACCCCGTTGTCAAACATCTGTTCCGATAGCACCTGCTGTCCGGGGTTCGGAGCCCTGTTTATTGGGGGGGACCAGAGGGCCTGATCGGATCAAACACTCTCGGAGCTGCCGCCATCCGCCATCGCATTCCCCTTCTGGAACACAACTGCCGACCAGTCTTTTTCTGAACAGCGCCAGAGACATGCCCAACTCCGGGTGGCACACCTTTTCACAATGACCGGCTCCTCGGCGGTATGTATCCCCGAAAACACCGCCATCGCTTCCGGCGGCATCCGCCGATCCATTTCCGGAAGCAATTCCATTATCGTCGGGAGACGCAAGTTGGCAAGGATCAACGCCGGCTTTTCCTGAAGAGAGCCCAGGGCGCGGCCATGGATGCGGGCACAATGATCAAGGCCGTTGAGACGCAGATTTTGTCGCGCCTCCACCCTAGCGCACGGATCCGTATCCATCCCGGTTCCTTTGGGAAAGCCGAGTTTTAATGCCGAGATGAGCAGAACACCGCTCCCGGTCCCTATATCCAGCACCTTCCCGGAAATCACCCCCGATGCCGCCGTTACATGATGGACCGTCCATTGAAGCCCCCGGAGGGCCTGGCGGGTCGATGGATGGTCCCCGGCTCCGAATGCAGCGCCGGATTGGAGAAGAACAGCAATCTGTCCGTCTTCCAGATTCGGCGTCGTGCCGCTGGGGGCAAGCCATATGCGTGGCGGAATAAATCGCGGATGATTGACAGACACCTCCAGAAAGGAGCTGCCGAAGGTGTAGGTAAATTGGAGTTGGTTACGTTCAAGAAGACGCCGGATAGTTCGTCGAATCTGCCGTCGCCCAATCCGAAACCGCTGGATGAGCCGTCTTTCGATATCCGGCAGGGTTAACCGACGGGAGGATTCGGCAATTTCTTTCAAAATGGCGGAATCCAGATCCGGCAAGGCGTTATTCACGGCGTTCTTTTTCCAGAAGCGCTTGGTACCAACAGGAGAATTCGTACATAGCGACAAACCGATTGTCGTCGTTGACAAGGCCCAGGGCAATTTCGAGCACGCCCCTACCATAGGCATTGCTGTAGGTTTCTTCCGTTCGGCTCTGGAGAAATTCACGCACCAGTTGCTGGGTCGTGCGTTTGGTGGGGTCCCGGCGGATGTCGATGGGATCCTTCGGCTCTATGAACGGATCCCACCGGTCATACCCCCTTTTTAGTATAGATTTTTGCCGCCGCGGCGACATGTTTTCGAATATGGCTTTTTTCCTCTTTTCGATTTCGGCGGGCGAGACGTCTGTCATCTTCTTCATCCTTTGGTGAAGCGTCCGTATCGTTTCCCGGCAGACCGAGGTAGGTCGCATCATAATCGGTCAACAGGGCCATGGATACCGGAATGAGCATATCGGCCATCTGAACGTATTTGGATTTGAGTTCCAGAACCAGCTCTGCAGACAATTTGTGGAGGCCTTGGTGAATCACGTCCAGGTTTGCGGTGGGATATGCCTCTCCCTGCTTAAAGTTGGTGAGTCCACAGGTATGTCCCTCCCCTTGAATGGATGTCGGAATTCCATAGAGACGGCATGTAATCGGCCTGAATTCATACAGATCACAGCTATCCTGCTCATTCAACAGCGGACAGCGCACCCGCTCCCCGGCCACCATATTCAAGATGTCCGCCTCCTCAACATCCTCCTTATGGGACTTGTGGGCCTTTCGTTTGATCCGATAGGTATCCCGGTCCGCCTTATTGGCCCGTTCGATGATCAACTGCCGTGGGCGTCCCTGATATTTTTCGTTGAATCGGTGGTTGATATAGAGGGCCTCGATAAACGTCAAATCGAACAACGCAAAACAGCAATCACAGCATCCTCTGGAACAGGTCACACAGTCCGGGTAATCCTCCCGTATATTATCAAATACCTGGTCGACTTGTTTGACCAACGCTTCGTATCGTTTAAAATATGGTGTGAAATCAAAATCTACCGCCATAAATCGTCTCCTTATATCCGTTGTTCCTGTTTTTTTACAACGGATGTTTCACGTGAAACATATCTCACTTTCCAATGCAGAATTTACTGAAAATATCGTCGAGGATATCCTCGCTCGTTGTAATACCGATAATGCTGCCGGTGGCATCCAGCGCTTCCCTGAGGTGGATGGCCACCAGCTCCATGGGGGCGCCATCTTTTGCAGCGGCGCAGCCGCGTTCGAGCTCTTCTGCGGCATGATGAATCGCCGTTTGGTGTCGGAGATTTGGAATCAGCGTGTTTTGGGCCGACATGGCATCGCTGCCCCCGGCGATTTCTGCGATCAAATCTTTTAAAGCATCGATGCCGGTATTGTAAAGGGCGGACGTTTTTACCCTGGATAACGCGCGAAGCGACACCGGCAGATCGATGTCTGACGGTTCGGAAATCAGGTCTATTTTGTTGAACACCAGAATGATCGGTTTTTCGGACAATTTTTCGATGAGACCCGTTTCCTCCTCACTAATGGCATCGGAAGCGTCAACGACAAACAGAACCAGCTCGGCATTATTCATAATTTGCCGGGTCCTTTCCATCCCGATATTTTCAATGGTATCGGACGAATGGCGGATTCCTGCGGTATCGGTCAATATGACCGGAATACTCCGGATGCTCATGACATCATCGATGGCATCTCGGGTAGTGCCCGGTGTTTCTGTGACAATGACCCGGTTCTTTTTGAGTAGTCGATTCATCAGGCTCGATTTGCCCACATTGGTCCGCCCGATCAAGGCCATTTGCAATCCGTCACGGAACACATGCCCTTCCCGATAATTTCTTAACAGCTCTCGGAGCGGACCGATCACCTGGGTGTGGAGTTTTTCATTCAGGAGATCCACCTCGATGGTATCTCCAACCTCTTCGGGAAAATCTATTCCGGCGTCTACCCCGGAAAGCACGTCTTTAATGATGTGGCGCAGCCCTTCGATGGTCTCCTTGAACTGTCCCTGTATCTGGGTCGTGGCAAATCCCAGTGCCTTTTCGGTTTTGGCATGGATAATATCGGCAACGGCCTCGGCCTGGGTGAGATCGATCCGACCATTGAGAAACGCGCGCATGGTAAATTCGCCGGGATTGGCCAGTCGGGCCCCTTGCCGTAAAACGAGCGCCAGGATCGCGTTCAAGACGACAGCCCCTGAATGGGCCTGGATCTCGACACAATCTTCCCGGGTATAGGACCGGGGGGACCTCATGATCGCCAGAAGGACTTCATCCAAGGTACGGCAGTTATCCGGATCCACAACTGCGCCTAGGTAGAGTCGGTGGGACGCCATGTAGGAAACGTCAGATTTGGGTGAACGATCCGGGGATGATCCGTCGTCGCACGATCCATGGGCCGTAAAAATCCGCTCGGCAATACCCAGGGCGTCGGGTCCAGATAGGCGTATGATTCCGATCCCGCCGCTGCCGACAGGGGTTGCAATAGCAGCAATCGTTTCTTGATCCATGGATCGGTTATCCGGAGCGCTGTTGGCGATGCCGTCGCTTTCTCGGATTCCCCTTCTTCGGAAAAATGATGAGCTTACGATAAAATCCGTCGCCACGGCTTTGGGTACGAACCCCTCGATCATCCTTAAGGGCAATGTGGACAATGCGCCGGTCATGGGCGTTCATCTGTCCAAGGGTAACCGGTTTCCCGGTCCGCTTGGATTTTTCCGCAAGCCGTTCAGCCAAATCTCGAAGGTTGGCGCGACGGTTTTTCATATAGTTTTCAACATCGATTTGAACACGAAGGCGCTGCTCATTCTGCCGGTTCACGATCTTATCGACGATATACTGGATGGCCTCCAGGGTCTGCCCCCGCTTTCCAATCAAAATGGCCGAGTTGCCGCCGGATATGTTGAGCTGGATGCTCTCTGCATCGCATTCCGCGACGATCTGTGTGCCCTCGCTAATCTTTCCCACAATGTTCTCGAGCGCTTCCCGTCCTTTTTCCACCGCCGCCTCGACAATGGCCGGATCCATAGGCGCATGGGCCGGTGTTGACTCAGATTCCTGCGCGGGCGTTTCCTTTTCGGATGCGCCCCCCCCGGCAGTCGTTTTCACCGTTAGGTCCACGTCATCATGATTACCGTTTCCGTCTGGTACCACACGGATTTTGGCCCGTTTGGCGCCGACCAGTCCAAAAATTCCGGTGGATCCATAGGAAAGGATATCGTATTGAATGCGGTCCCTGGAAATATTCAGTTCTTCGCACGCTTTCTGGACGGCACTGTCGACGCTTTTTCCTTCATATTCGAGAAAAGGAGCCATTGGGATCCTCCCTGTTACATATATTTTCTTTGGGTGAACTGCTGCTGTCCGATGGAAACAATCTGATTGGTCAACCAGTACAGCACCAATCCGGAAGGAAAATTGATGAAAATAAATGTAAAGATAATCGGCATCAGCATCATCATTTTCGCCTGACTGGGGTCACCCGGCGTGGGCGTCATCTTTTGCTGTATCAGCATGCTGGCGCCCATCACCAGTGTTAACACAGGGATCCCGTATGGCGGTTCCATGAGCGGAATCGAAAAGCCGAACCGAAATAAACGATCGGGGGCCGACAAATCGTTAATCCATCCGAAAAAGGGTGCGTGTCTCAGCTCGATAGCCTCATAGAGCATTCGGTACAACGCAATGAACACGGGAATCTGTGCCGCCATGGGAAGACACCCGCCCATGGGGTTGATCTTGTAGGTCCGGTACAGATTCATCATCTCCTGATTCATCCGCTTTTTGTCGTTTTTATATTTTTCGCGAAGTTCGGTCATGAGCGGCTGAATTTTTTTCATCTGGCTCATAGACTTGTAGCTTTTCGTGCCCAGCGGCCAGAGGATCACTTTTGTAATAAGGGTCAGAATGATAATCGCAATACCGTAGTTGGGAATAAAGCCGTAGATGAAATTCATGATCCAGAGGCAAGGTATCGCGATAATATGGAACCAGCCGAAGTTGACGACTTTGGAAAGATCAAAGCCGGTTTCATTCAGAACGCGCAAGCTTTTGGGGCCGAAAAAGAGATCGAATGTGAATGCCTGTTGGGTGCCTGGTTTAATCGTGGATTCCGGGTGGTTAAACCGGGTCTCAACGAGCTGTGCACCTTGCTGGGAGAGGCGGACACTGGCATCCAGCGGGTGCTCAACAAGGAATGCCTGAAGAAAATATCGGCCCTGCAGGGCCATCCAGCTGAATTTTCCGGTCAACAGATCCTGGTCCTCAATATTCTTAATTTTCACCTGATCCACGCCACCGTCCATCAACACACTCGGCCCCCGGAACCCGATGGCACGATTGTCATCCTCGAATTGTTTTAGCAGACTGACGGCCAGGCTGTCCGCCAGAGATGCGGCCGATCCGTTTTTGATCGTCACGGTAAGGCCGATAAGATAGGCGTCGGGTGAAAATCGATAGGCTTTTTCCACCACGATACCCTGGGGAGATCGCCAGGCAAACGATACGGTCTCCGCCTTGTCCGTTATCCGGATCGGTTCTTCCATTGCCGGTCCGGAATAAAATGCCGTTTCCATCCCCGGAATACTGCCTCGAAGCATCCGTGTGCGTACGGTGCCGCCGACGATCTCGCTGGAAATCAGCTGTTTGGGAGGGGAATCCGGTTCCACCGTTTCCCTGAAATGAATGAGCTCAAACCTATCGAATGTGGCGCCCTTTTCGGATATTCGAACCTTGTAGAGCGGGGTTTCGACATATACCGATCGAGGCGGGCGATCGGCCCGAGGTTCGGATGTGGTCTCTGGAGCGACCGTTGCGATCTCTTCCGACACCGACTCCGGTTGATAGGGGGTTTGTTTCGCAACCTCCGGTGCTGCCTCCTGGGTCGGAGCTGTTTCGGTGGTCTGCTGCTCTGTTTGTTTAACCGGCTCTCGTTTCACAAAAAACATCTCGTAGGCAAAAAAGACGAGAAATGAGAGCACGATAGCGAGCAAGATGCGAGCCTGTTCCATAAAAATCTCCTAAATCTTCGAAGCCTTTCGGGCATCACGTAAGGGATCGTGTCGAAAGCGGATGATTCCATGCAAAAGCGACGGTGTGCGGCATCAGGAGAACCGTCCGGGCGCAATCGTCGACCGGACAAAGGGAGGTGCGGCAGGGTGTCCGTTAAGGGATTGGGTCATACCCACCCGGATGAAAGGGATGGCATTTGAGCACCCTTTTCACCGTCAAACCGGTTCCCCTGATCATGCCATGGTGTTCGATAGCCTCCTTGGCGTATTCAGAGCAGGTTGGGTAAAACCGGCAGGCAGGTCCTAAAATAGGCGATATCATCACCTGGTAACACCGGATAATCCCAAGAGCGCAGGCCCTGGTCGTCAGTTTAATCTGTCTTCGAATTCGAAATTTCATCAAACAGATCTCCGATGTTCCGATAGGCGTCTTTCGAAGGAAGATCCACCGCTTCCTTCTTGGCAATCAAATTAATGTCCCAAATTCCGCGAAGCCGAGACCGGTGGTGTCGAAAGAATTCTCTTGCCAATCGCTTGATTCTGTTGCGCTGTACAGCGTTCCCGACACGTCGGGTCACGGTGATGCCCAATCTGCAGCGATCGGATTCACCGGGTGCAAACACAGCCACAAAATACCGATTTTGGATTCGACGACCGTTTGTCGACAAATGCAGGAATTCAGATCGCTTCCGTAATCTGTCGGCCTTGGTGAAGGTCAATGCGCTCACATACCCCCGATCCTCAGCAAAACGCCCACAGAATGCGGCGGAACCGCATATATATTGGCGTCATAACCGCCGGGACCTTTAGACACATCCCATTTGCTTACTGTGAGTCAGCCGATACCATCCATTGCATGGTTGGTTAAACCGCCAGTCTTTTTCTTCCTTTCGCTCTTCTTCGATTGATGACCTTGCGTCCCTGTTTCGTTGACATTCTCTTCAGAAAGCCGTGCTTCCGGGAGCGTTTACGATTGCTGGGCTGAAATGTGCGTTTCATGAAACCTTATCCTTTGAATCTCATCCGAATGCCGTTCTCTGATAATGTTACTGCCATTGCAGTATCCATTCCGAAAAAAAGTTGATGTAAAACCTACCTATACGAGCACTTGGAATTCCTATTGTCAAGCTAAATACGGGAGATTATTCGGATAGGACCTCAAATATATCGAATTCTTCCAGATGAAATTTCATGTTGGGATACACAACGATCTGCTTGCCGATCATTTTTTCCAGGGAAAGAATCACATCGCTCTCCTCCCGATGGAGCAGCTCAGCAATTTCCGGGTTTACCTGGAGGGTCAACCGGACCCCCATCATGTCCTGAGCGTTTCTTAAAATTTCCCGGTAAATCGTCTGGCAAACGGCCTGTTTGGACATGAGGTACCCTTCGCCGTCACAATAAAAGCAGGGCTCGCAGAGGAGTCTCGAAAGAGGCTTTCGGACCCGTTTCCGGGTCATCTGGATGAGTCCCATCTCGGACAGGGGCAACAAATGGGTCTTGCTCCGGTCCCTTAGAAAGGCATCTTTAAGGGCATTGAACACTTTTTCCTGATTCGACTTTTTTTCCATATCGATAAAATCGATAATGATGATACCGCCGATATCCCGCAATCGAATTTGATAGGCAATCTCCTTG
>Ga0056111_1000158_pt1 | contig 10382 bp, 4 predicted proteins | sample WorMetloBBELIZE2_FD_83874 | JGI IMG/M metagenome (GOLD analysis project Ga0056111, IMG submission 83874) | Marine gutless worms symbiont microbial communities from Max Planck institute for Marine Microbiology, Germany - Olavius longissimus B... ... | reverse complement strand
GAGGCTATATTCTGGCCCGGGCCTATCTGCCGAAACAGGATATCCAGGACGGCGTGCTCAAAATTGCGGTAATGGAGGGAAACATCGGGGAGTTCAAGGTTTCCGGCGACAGCGTGTATGCGGATCAGGTGATCAAGCGGTATTTTGAAGGGCAGCTGGAAGATGGTGTGGTGAAGGAGGAGGCACTGGAAAAGGCGCTTGTCCTTACGAATCAACTCCCGGACGTTAAAGCGGGGGTTGTGCTGCAGAGAGGCAAAAAGCCCGGAGACGTCGATGTGGTTGTGGATGCCAAGGACACCGGTTGGCTCACTGCAGGCATCAATCTGAGCCTTGATTACAACAACTACGGATCTCCGATCACCAGCCAGAACCGGTATGGCGCCACAGTGAATGTCGTAGAACACAGGCTGGGTTCGAAAATGTATCTCAGAGGGGTCATGGGGGACAATGTAGAGGATGCGGCGCTGTTTCTGGGTACGTACACCATACCGGTGCTCAAATACGGCACGAGCATCGAGTTGGGGTATCTCAGGGTGATTTTCTGGTCGGCCAAAATCTTGCCGATCTGGGATTCGACGGCGACACAGCAATCTACGGGGGCAAGGTGACCCATCCGTTCATTGCGAAGCGCAACCGATCCCTGAAATTCACTCTGGGATACGATCATAAGGATTCAAAGACCAAAATCCAGGATGAGGTCACCAATATTGACGAGCTGGACGCGGCATTTTTTACGGTCGATTATGAAAGTCTCGACCGGTACCTGGGTAAAAACCTGTTCAGTTTTAGCGGCGTATTCGGAAAGCTGGACCTTTTCCAGGACAAACCGCCGACACGCCAGAATCCCAGCGAGCACTACGAGCGGTTTACCTTGAGCGCCCTTCGAATTCAAAAACTGTTTGGTTACAACAATCTGATTTTGCGAGGTACAGGGCAGTTCACCAATGACCGGCTGGTAGCCATCGAGACATTTGTGATCGGTGGTTACGGATCGGTCCGCGGATTCGATCCGGCAACCTTTCTTGGCGACTCCGGGTTTACCCTGTCGGCGGAGATCAATTTTGCCCCGCCGGGCCTTGCCGAAAAAAATGTTTTTAACCAGAAGGTGGCTCAGGTCATTCAGTTGGCGGCCTTTTATGATTACGGGCAGATCTATGTCAACGATCCCCTTCCCGGTGAAATAACGCAGAGCCACCTGGACGGTTACGGCCTCGGGCTCCGGCTTTTCTACAAGGACAGCTTTACGTTTAAATATGACTACGCCATCCCCGTTCGGCAGATCCCCGGCCAGTCTTCCGCGATCAACTACTTCCTGTTCTCGTTGAATATCTTCTAACGCCATGAGATTCAGGGCGAATTCGCGGGCGAGGTCTAATACGATCGTATGATGGCGCATGACCCATATCATCGAAATGTGTGACCTCCGGACACGGCAGTTTAGAAGAAAATATACGCATGTAAATCATGCCTTTGACCGACTGACTGTTTCCAGGAAACCGATAGTATGCCTTGACTAGAGGGGTGTCCGTTGAACCGTTTTTCTGCTGTTCAAACACCATAGCGCTTCACACCATCGGCAAGGCAATTGATTCAAGCGGGCCGAGCCGCTCACCCGAAGGATGCAACGCATGGTTTCGGGGGGTAGGGGGCCGGTGTCCGCGGATCTTCATTTGATTTTATTGGGAAGCTCACCTTTTTCGAACACCTTGGCAGAGGTGGCGGGAGATAAAAAAATGATTGCCAGACTACCCCGGAAAAAAGGCACATCACTGCTCCTGATGGTGATGATTTATTCCCTGGTATTTCCGATGCACGCACTGGGCATGCCCCAGGGCGGGCAGGTGGTTGCCGGACAGGCCGAGATTTCCATGGCCAATCCACAGACCATGAATATTCACCAGGGAACCCCCAAAGCAATCATGAACTGGCAGCAGTTCAGCATTGCTAGACCCGAGGCGGTGCACTTTGTCCAGCCCAGCGCCGCGGCCACGGCCTTAAATCGTGTGGTGGGTGTGGATCCGTCCGAGATCCACGGTCTGCTTTCCGCCAACGGCCGGGTCTTTCTCATCAATCCCAACGGACTCCTGGTCGGGCCCACGGGCCGGATCGAAACCGCCGGTTTTGTGGCCAGTACCCTCGACATGGCCAACCAGGACTTTCTGAACGGGAACTACGTCTTTGTTCAAGATCCGGGAAAACCGCTGAGCGCCATTTTGAACCAGGGTCTGATCCGGGCAGACCAGGGCAATGTGTCGCTCATTGCACCGGGTGTTGAAAACCAGGGTGAGATTCTGGCAAGCCTCGGTACGGTCAGCCTTGGCGCCGGGGAGCAGGTCACCCTCGCCTTTGCCGGAAATGAAATGATCCGGTTTGCGATCGATGCGCCGGTCACCGGCAAGGTGATCGGACCCGACGGCGAGCCCATGGAGGACACCTTATTAAATAGCGGCACCATTTCCGCCGACGGCGGTGAAGTCATTCTCTCTGCAAGGAGCGCGTTCGATGCAGTAAAATCGGTCGTCAACAACACCGGGGTCATCGAGGCGACCACCATCGAAGAACAAAACGGCATCATCCGCCTGGACGGCGGCGACCAGGGCATCGTCTACAACAGCGGCACCCTGGACGTGTCCGGCATGGATGAAGGCGAGACCGGTGGAGAGGTACGCATTACCGGCAACAAGGTCGGACTGGTACATTATTCCAAGATCCTCGCCCGCGGACGCCGGGGCGGAGGTAAAGTGCTCATCGGCGGCGACTTTCAGGGAAAGAATCCTGATGTTCAGAACGCCAGTCGCACCTACGTGGGCGCCGATTCCATCATCAATGCCGATGCCATCGATTCGGGCGACGGCGGGAAGATCATCGTCTGGTCCGATGAAGTGACCCGATTCTGCGGCGAAATCAGCGCCCGCGGCGGCGCGGAAGGCGGCGACGGTGGGTTTGCGGAGGTGTCGGGCAAGCAGTCCCTGGACTTCCAGGGCACCGTCGATTTAAGCGCCCCCATCGGAGCAACGGGAACCTTGTTGCTCGATCCTGCCAATATCATCATCTCGGATGCCGACGGGAGCCAGAATAACGAAGTCAGCGACAACGAGGTGCTGTTTGCCGATAATGGCGCTTCCACATTCAATACCCAGCCTTCCGCATTCGAAAACGTCGACGCCAGCGTGACATTGCAGGCAATCACCGACATCACGATGAGCGATCCGATCGACCTGGACGGCGCGAGCGACACCACGTTTACGCTCCAGGCCGGAAACGACCTCAACATCAGCGCTAACATCACGGGAACCAATGGTGCCCATTCTCTCGTCCTGGAAGCCGACCGTGGCCCTGAAGGGGGTGACGGGAGCGGCACGCTCTTTAACCGGGGTGACCCTAACTAGCAAAAATGGAACCATCACCCTCCGGGGTGCCGATATAAGTATTGCGGCCGATGCGTCGATCGCAGCCGGCACCGGGGTGTTGAATTTCTTCCCCTCACGGCCCACCAGCACCATCGGTCTCGGCGGAGGGGCAGGCGACTTTAACCTCGACGATACAGAGATAGGTAGAATCACCAGCGCCGGCTGGATCACCTTTGGAGAGCCCGGCGTCCATACTGGGCTAATCACGGTCCAGACACTGGCCTCGCCGGCCGCAGTCTCATCGGCCACACTTGAGTTTAACTCCCTCACGGGCGGGCTCGTCATCGACGACGCTGGCACTGCCGCCGGAATTGCCACCGGCGGTACAGGCATTATCAACATCAGCCTCGGTCCTAGCGACCTGGTGGTAACACAGGCAAGCAATGCTTTCCCTGAGATCCAGACCGACGGGACAATTTACATCTCGATCTCGGGACTCAACATCGGAACGTTGACGAATCCTGTCCAATTTGCCGGCGGACAGGATGACGTAAGAATAACCGGCCTGGATACCGACGTCTACCTTGACGGACTGGGTAGTCTCACTTTGGGGACGATTTCAGCCCAAGACGCAATTGACCTCAACGTGACTGCTGCTAACGGGGTCAGTATCGCAGCCAATATCACAACCTTAGGTGGTTCAGTCTCTGTCGATGCGGACAGTGACAATAACGCAATCGGGGACTTTGCCATAGCGGACGGAGCGACGCTGGCGACAAGCAATGGCGTTGTTTCCGTGACGGCAGATGATATCAGCTTTGCGGGTACCGGTGCGGTCGACGCCGGCACTGGTAATGTAACTTATGAGCCATCTACTGGAATAACCGTGGGTGTCGGCACTGGTACGGGCGATTTTACCGTCAGCAATACTGAGATTAACCAAACGACATCCACCGGGATCATCACCATCGGTAACGCCTCCGCTAGCAATATGTTAGTGGTGGATGCTACGGCCGGTGCCAAGAACATCACGCTGGTGACGGGTGGCACCCTGAATGACGACGGTGTTTCAAATGGTATCAGAACCACCGGGAAACTTACCCTGGACGCAACGGGTGCTATAGGCAGCGGAGCAAATACCTTCGACATCAATGATGTCTCAGATCTGGCCATCCAGACCGAGGCTGATTTCGATATTACCAGCGTGTTGAGTCTAACCGCGTTGTCGATCATCACGGACGGCACGGTCGCCAGTCAAACCCTGGAGGACGGCAACCTAAGCTCGTCACTTGGAACCTATAATGTTTCCGAGGCCGGCAACAATACCACAATTACAAGAGTTGACACAGGAGCCGGTGATCTGACGTTCAGCTACCAGAACACGGCCGGCAACATCATTATCGAGGATGATGGCGGTGTCGCAGGCAATGGCGGCATCCGGAGCGGCTCGGGTGATGTCACACTATCCGCATACTTTCCAGTTACACATCTAACAGGGACTATTACCGAAACAACAGCAGCGACCGCCAACACGAATATCGCTTCAAGTGGTAAGGTCAGCTTGATTGCTGGTAGTGACGCTGGCACTGTGATCGGCGGGGCCGCTGCTAATGAAGAAATCATTGTGAGCGGCGCTTCGGCCTATGACCTCCGTGCGGGCGATGATATTCATGTCCAATCAGCCGGAGACGTGGAGATTCGAGATCTCTCCCTAACGACCCTCGCGACTGGAACCGGGACGATTGACCTCAATTTAGCCAGCAATGTTACAAGCCCACCCACCGTCTCTGTGACCAAGGCCGGCGGCAGCGCGACAGTCCAGGCGACCAAGGCCACGGGCGACAAAATGGACTTCGCCTTCACGGCAACCGAAGGCAACATCATTGTCGCTGATGTCGCTGGAGGCGGCATTGTCACAACGGCTGCCGGAACCGGCCAGGCTGACGACGGCGACGTTACCCTGACGACGAGTGCCGATACGGGGACAATTACAGAAGAGGCGGACACCAATGACGTTCTGGAAATCATTGCTCCGACGGGAAGGCAAATCACTCTCATAGCGGGCTCAGCAGCTGGCGGATCTATCGGATCCGGAGCCCCGCTGGACATTGAATTCAGAGATAATACGGCCGGTGCCGCCACGACCGGTGCATTAGAGGTAGATACCGGGGGAGCGATCGAGGTCAACCTGCCGGCAGCCAGACTGACTGCTCTGACCATGACGGCACGGACCGCTGCAAACGTCACCCGCGATATCACAGGTGCCCCGTTCACGCTGACTACCGATTTTAATATCACCTCTACCGACGGCGCCAACTTTACTATAAACAGAGTAAACTCAAACGCGAATGATCTGAACTTTAAGTTTACGGGCACAGGCGCAGATCCCAACGGAAACATAACCATTGCCGACACCGACGATGCGATCATCACGGGTTCGGGAAACATCGAACTTATTTCTTCCGTGGGATCTATCCTAGAAGCTGGTAACGCCTTCCCTGTCAAGATTAACTCTAATGGCATCGTTTCACTGACCGCTGCCGACGGCATCGGATCCCCAGGTACCGGGGCATTGGGCACAAGTGCAGGCGGCCTGGCAGCCAGTGTCACCGGCACGGGTAATATCTTCCTCGACGAAGAGAACGCGGTCACCCTTGCAGGGATCGTCGCCGCAGACGGCGACATCACGATTACCGCAGGCAATACCATTACGTTAGGCGGTCAGGTGTTTGCCAAAGGAAGTGCGGTCAGCCTTAATGCTGCGACGGGCAACATCGACATTGATGCGGACATCACCAGCTTCGGCACGATTACGCTGACGGCAGACACGAACATCACCCTGTCAGACGCCGACGTAGGGGCGCCGGGTACGGTCACCCTGACGGCTACCAATGGCGCCATCACGGAAGACGGAGCGGATGAAAATGACTTCATCAGCACCGAGGGACTCTGGTCTTGAGTGCGGCCACCGGCATCGGTGAAACAGGAGATGCCGACATAGACATCCGGGCCATTCGGCTTGCAGCGGAAACCACTAGCGCGGGTGTAGGTGCAGATATATTTGTCAGCAGCAACGATAATTTAATGACCACCACGGTTGGCGGTGTCACCGGCGTTTCAACTGCAGGTGATAACGACATTACAATTTTTACAACCGGGAACCTGACTATTGGCGATCTTGATCCCCTCACAGGCAGTGATCCGGTTGCGGCCGCAGGGGCGGGCAACGTCTCGCTGTCAGGAAGCGATATCAACATCAACGAGAATATTTCGACGGCCACCGGCGAGATTACCTTGACAGCAAGCGATGAAATCTCAACCGACGGGACAGCGAAGGTGGAAACCACAAGCGACGGATTTGGCACACTGCAGCTGGATGCCGCTAATGATATCGGCTCGGCCGGTATTCGAATTCGCACGGACGTCGACACTTTCGCGGCGCGGCTTACCGGCGCCACCCCCGGCGACATAAAGGTCAATCAGATAGGCGTGACCCAGACCGAACTGGAAATTGGTACTGGAAGCAGCTTAAGTGGCATCAACACCAGCACGGGTGGGGGCAACATCCTGGTGCAAGCAGAGGCGGGTAACATCGCGCTCGCGGATGTGGCCAGCATTATAAATGCAGGCGCCGGCAATGTGACGATAGGGGCGACCGCGGGCGATATCACGGTGGCCAATGCGACCGCTCAGGTAGAGATTGCCAGCACGGGCACGGTGGATCTGACCGGCGGGGCAATTGGCGCCACCGGCAACGAGATGGACCTTAACGGAGCCACGGTGCTGGTGATCGGCGATACCGGAGCGGGCAACATTGTGCTGCACGAACAGGGGTCGAGCACGATTGGGTCGACTGCGATCACGGTGGCCGATGCGACCTCGGGAAGCATCGACATTGCATATAACAATGGTGATTCGGTGAGCATCGCCGACGGCCACGATCTGACCGTGGACTTGAATCAGGGCGGTTCGAGTTTCAGCTATACGGCGACAGCAGGAGATCTTCTGGTTGGGACAGTGGATGTAACCGGAAACCACGTGTCGCTTTCGACAATCGACGGCAGCATTCTGGACAACACGTCGCTGATCACGGCCAATTCTGCGGCCCTGGATGCTGGTGGGTTAAATAAAAGTATCGGGATCAGCGGGACCCCGATCAACGTGACGATAGCCAACCTGGAGGCGCAGGCGACCGGCGGCGGCATTTTTATCAGCAGCCCGACCCAAGGGCTGACACTGGGCGGTGCCAACACCGATCTGGGCGGGGTGAGCACCACCGCAGGCAACGGCGAGATCAATATCGATGCGACTGGCACGATGGTAGTTAACGAAGCTGTCACGGCCGACGGCAGCGGCGATGTAAGCCTGTCGGCCACGGACAACCTAACGGTGAACCCAACATTCTCGATCAGCAGCGTAACAGGGATCATCGAGTTAGCGGCGGACAGTAATGGTATAGGCACGGGAGATCTGAATCTTCTGGCGGGCAGCTCGGTAATCACGGGCAACACCACTGCCGGGGCCATCACGTTGCGGGGTGCGGATCTGGCCATTGATGGCACGGCGGATGTGCAGGCTACCGGAGCTGGCGGCGGCATCCGTCTATTTACGTCGTTGGGCACACGCACGATGAACATTGGCGGTGGTCCGGCAGCGGCCGACTTTAACGTCGAGGATGCAGAGCTAAACCGTCTAACAGATTTTGAGACTTTAACCATTGGTGAAAGGTTAGTGCAGGTAGGCACGGTGACGCTGACCACCGTGGATCATGCGACGGTCAATGATGCGGCGATCGTGGTCAATGCCGACAGCGGTGCGGGGGGCATCGTGCTGAACGATGATAGCACGGGCCCGGCCCTCAACGGGGGCATCGGCACGATTGCGCTGACAGCAGGCACCGGCGGCATCACGGCAGCGCAGGCGAACAACGGGTTTGCGGAGCTTTCGACCACCGGAGCCACGGTGACCTTAAACACCGGCGGCACCATCGGCACCGGGGCCAATCGCATTCAGCTGGCGGACAACACCAACACGGCGCAGCAGAACGTGGTAATTGGGTACGTAACGCAGCCGAGTGCAGTGTGGCTGGATGGTCTGGGCGAGCTGACCCTTGGAAACATCTCTACCAATACAACCGGGGCAAACGTCAGCGTGACCGCCCGCGGTGACCTCAACGCCAACGGGACGCTGACCACAGGCACGGGGACGATTAACCTGGCGGCGGACCGCACGGCTGCCGATGCGGCAGACGATGGCACGGGAGATCTGAACCTGCTGGCGGGAAGCTCAGTGATCTCGGCGAACACTACTGCCAGCGCGATCACCTTGCGGGGTGCGAATCTTACCATTGATGGCACAGCAGATGTGCAGGCCACCGGTGTGGGCGGCGGTGTGCAGTTGTCAGCATTAGTGGGAGACATTGACGGTGGGGGTCTGATCACCGCCTCTGTGGTGGATCTTTCTGCGGTCACAGGCATCGGCGGCACCACGGCGCTGGAGCTTGCGGCGTCGAACATCAGCGCGGATACCACCACCGGCACCATCGACATCGACAACACCCTTGGCACGGCGGTGACAGTCAGCAGTCTGACCATCGGCACAGGGTTGGTCGGCGATGCGGGCGACATCTTGTTTGACCAGAGCGGCGGCGGTCCGGTCACCTTTACCACGGTAACCACCAATACCACCTCGGTCATTCCGGGCCAGGGGCTCATCAGACTGACCAACACGGGCGGCAACCTTGAGATCGGCCCCGGCGGGGCGGTGACCGCAGGGGGGAGGGGAACATTGCCTACACCACGACCACCAGCGGCGATATCGAGCTGACCGGGACGACCACGGCGGACGGCAGCGCGGTGACGATCCTCTCTGCGGGCGATGTTGACGGGGCCGGGCTGATCACCGCCTCTGCTTTGGAACCAATCGTCGCAGCCACAGGCATTGGCGGCACCACGGCGCTGGAGCTTGCGGCGTCTGCGATCACGGCCGACAACATCACCAGCGGCAACGTGGACATCGACAATGCGCTGGCGGGTGCAGTGACGGTGACCACGCTGCCCACAGCAGGCGGCGGGACCATCTTGTTTGAGCAGGAAGGTGGCGGCAATGTGGCGTTTGGCACGGTGAGCACCACTACCGACGGCACGCCGACAGACGGCGAAGACGACATCACGCTGAGCAGCGACAGCGGCGATTTGACGATCACCACGTCGGTGACCGCCGATGGTGAGGGCGATATCATTTACACCACCACCAGCGGCAACGTGGAGTTGACCGGGACCAGCACGGCGGACGGCAATAGTGTGACGATCAACTCGGTGGGCGACATTGACGGAGCGGGTCTTGTGACCGCCTCTGTGGTGGATCTAAACGCGGCCACAGGCATTGGCGGCACCACGGCGCTGGAACTCACGGCGGCCAACATCAGTGCGGATACCACCACCGGCACTATCGATATCGACAACACCCTGGGCACGCCGGTGACGGTAAGCAGTCTGACCACCGGTACAGGGCAGGTCACCGATGCGGGCAACATCTTCTTTGACCAGAGCGGCGGGGGCTTGGTCACCTTTTCCACGATAACCACCAGCACAACCTCTGCCAATCCGGGTGAGGGCGACATCAGCCTGGCGAACACGGACGCCGGACTGACAATCGATGGCTTAGTGACGGCCGGCGGTGCGGGCGCTGTCGACCTGGATGCAAACGGTGTAGATTCGGACATTCTGGTGAATGCGGCTATTGCCACTACCAATCTGGGTGAGGTGCAGATTGAGGCCGATGACAGCGTGATTTTTACGGCCACCGGCAGTGTGGCAGCAGGCGGTTCCGGCAATGTGTCGGTAAGGGCGAATACGGCGGACACGGCAGGTGACAGCGGCGATGCGATCAGCATGGCCGACGGTGCGCTGATCGATGCCGGCAGCGGTACGATATTACTGGAGGCCAGTGATGATATCACACTTGGCGGTTTGGTGACAACCAATGGCACAACCTCTGCGGTGACGCTTACGACATCTTCTGCGGTGATCG
>Ga0056111_1000156_pt1 | contig 10433 bp, 8 predicted proteins | sample WorMetloBBELIZE2_FD_83874 | JGI IMG/M metagenome (GOLD analysis project Ga0056111, IMG submission 83874) | Marine gutless worms symbiont microbial communities from Max Planck institute for Marine Microbiology, Germany - Olavius longissimus B... ... | reverse complement strand
AGAATACTTGGAGCATCACCGTCACCCATCCAATATGGATACAGGAAACATTATCCTGGAATGATTTCGGACTTTCAGTCCAGGGGGCAACCTATGCACTTTCAGTGCATAGTGGTTGAGTCGTGTCTATTCGTGGTTCCCGATTGGTGGTTTTGTTTCCGGATTTTGCGCGCCGGGGTCGTCATTCATCCTCGGAAAAACCACGGGATTTGACCACCCGGTCCAGCTCCAGCAGGGTCTCCAGCAGCTCGCGCATGTGGCCCAGGGGCCAGGAATTGGGGCCGTCGCTCAGGGCCTCCTCGGGTCGGGGGTGGGTCTCCATGAACAGCCCCGAGATCCCGGCGGCGACCGCGGCGCGTGCCAGCACCGGCACCAGTTCCCGTTGACCGCCGGAGCTGTCCCCCCGGCCGCCGGGCAATTGGACGGAATGGGTGACGTCGAAGACCACCGGACAGCCGGTCTCGCGCATCCAAGCCAGGGCCCGCATGTCCGCAATCAGGTTGTTGTATCCGAAGGAGACGCCGCGTTCGCAGACCATGATCGCCTGGTTGCCGGTGAAGCGGGCCTTCTCGACGACCAGCTTAACGTCCCACGGGGCCAGGAACTGCCCCTTCTTGATATTGACGGGCCGTTTCTGGGCGGCCACCGCCCGGATAAAATCGGTCTGGCGGCACAGGAAGGCCGGGGTCTGGAGCACATCCACCACCGCGGCCACCTCGTTCAGGGGCGTGTCCTGATGGACGTCCGTCAATACGCGCACACCGATCCGGTCGCGCACGTCGGCGAGGATCCGCAGGCCGGCCTCCATTCCAGGTCCGCGGAAGCTGCCCAGGGACGAGCGGTTTGCCTTGTCGAAGGAGGCCTTGTAGATGAAGGGGATGCCGAGCGCGTCGGTGATCTCTTTGAGCACCCCGGCGGTCTCTTGCACCAGGCCTGCGCCTTCGATGACACAGGGGCCGGCGATCAGGAACAGGGGGCGGTCGAGCCCCACCTCATAATCGAGTAGCCGCATCATGTCGCCTTCTCCGTTGCCTCGTGCCGCCCGAGCGCGGCCGCGATGAAGCCTTGGAAGGGCATGGCCGTCCCGCGGCGTGGAGGTGAACTCGGGATGGAACTGGGAGGCGATGAACCAGGGGTGATCCGGGATTTCCACGATTTCTACCAGTTTGCCGTCCAGGGACCAGCCCGAGAAGCGCATCCCGGCGTCCATCATGCGGTCCAGATAGCGATTGTTGAACTCATAGCGATGCCGGTGGCGCTCACGGATCTGGGGGCGGCCATAGACTTTACGGGCCAGGCTGCCGGGCTCCAGCCGGCAGTTTTGGCCCCCTAAGCGCATGGTACCGCCCAGGTCGGTATCCGCGTCGCGTCGCTCGATATGGCCGTCCGCCTCCTGCCACTCGGTAATCAGGGCGATGACCGGGTGCGGTGTCGCGGGGTCGAGCTCGGTGCTGTGGGCCCCTGCCAGGCCGGCCACATTGCGTGCATACTCGATGACCACCACCTGCATCCCCAGGCAGATGCCGAGATAGGGCACCAGGTTCTCCCGGGCGTAGCGCACCGCCGCGATCTTGCCCTCGACCCCCCGCTTGCCGAAGCCGCCGGGGACCAGGACAGCATCAAGACCTTGTAGGCATTCGGTGCCCTCGTCCTGGATCCGCTCCGAGTCCAGATAGACGATCTTTACCTTGGTGCGGGTGTGGACGCCGGCATGGGCCAGGGCCTCGGAGAGGGATTTGTAGGCCTCGGTGAGATGGGTGTACTTGCCTACCATGCCTACCGTCACCGCGTGCTCGGACTGATCGAAGCCCTGGAGCATCCGCTCCCACTCGCGCATGTCCGCCGCCGGTGCCGTGAGCCCGAACTGCCCCACCACCAGGTCGTCGAGTCCTTGGGCGTGCAGCAGGAAGGGGATGCGGTAGATGTTGTCCGCGTCCACGGCGGAGATGACCGCCGCTTCTGGGACATTGGTAAAGAGCGCGATCTTCTTGCGCTCCGCCGCCGGCAGATAGCGCTCGGCGCGGCACAGCAGGATGTCCGGCTGAATGCCGATGGAGCGCAGCTCCTTGACCGAGTGCTGGGTGGGCTTGGTCTTGATCTCCCCGGAGGTCTTGATGTAAGGGACCAGGGTCAGGTGCATGAACAGGGCGTTCTCGCGCCCCATTTCCACCCGCATCTGGCGGATCGTCTCCAGGAACGGCAGCGACTCGATGTCCCCCACCGTGCCGCCGATCTCCACCATGGCGATATCCGCGCCCTCCGCCCCCAGACGGATGTTGCGCATGATCTCATCGGTGATGTGGGGGATCACCTGCACCGTACCGCCCAGGTAATCGCCGCGCCGTTCCTTCCTGATGACGCTGTCGTAGATCTGGCCGGTGGTGAAGTTGTTGTTGCGCCCCATGCGGGTGCGCACATAGCGCTCGTAATGCCCGAGATCCAGATCGGTCTCCGTGCCGTCGTCGGTCACATAGACCTCGCCGTGCTGAAACGGGCTCATGGTGCCGGGATCCACGTTGATGTAGGGATCCAGCTTGACCATGGTCACCACCAGTCCGCGCGCCTCCAGCAGGGCCGCCAGGGATGCGGACGCAATGCCCTTGCCGAGGGACGACACCACCCCGCCCGTAATTAAGATGCATTTGGTCATACCGAGAAGGCGTCGAGGATTGAAGAGGAACCGGCCCGGATACCGCCGACAAACTAACAAATTCCCTCAAGTGCCTCAATTCGGTTTATGCGTGCTCGCCCTGCCGATTACGACGGGTGGGCTACGCTACGGTGGGTGACGGGTATACAATAGCGAAGTCTAGGCTTCGTCGTGTCTCCGGGGTCCTGTGCAACTCGGTCCATTGAAGGGGGTCCCGTTTCTCCCGCAAGGGACGCCGGGGATCCGGACCCGCTGAAGACACCGCATATTTCGATCGACGACCGGGCAAGAGGAACTCTACCATGCGCCGACTACTCACCGCTGCCGCCACCCTGTTCATCCTACTCGGCACGACTCCCGCGGCCTTCGCGGACAACCCCAAGTTACGGATTGAGACCACCAAGGGTCCTCTTACCGTCGAGCTCTATCCCGACCAGGCCCCGGCGACCGTGGCAAATTTCCTGGAGTATGTGGACGCGGGTTTCTACAACGGGACCGTCTTCCATCGGGTCATCAAGGGCTTCATGATCCAGGGCGGTGGGTACGATAAGGAGATGCGGAAAAAGGATACCCGTGCTCCGATCGAGAACGAGGCGGACAACGGATTGAAAAATAAACGCGGTACCCTCGCCATGGCCCGTACCATGGTCCCCCACTCGGCTACTGCCCAGTTCTTCATCAACCACAAGGACAATGACTTTCTGGACCATAAGTCCAAGGATCGGCGGGGCTGGGGCTACGCCGTCTTCGGCAAGGTGACCGACGGCATGGACGTGGTGGACGAGATCGCCACTACCCTCACCGAACCCTTCTTGAGAGACGGGAGGGAGGTATTCTCGAAAGATGTGCCGAAGGATGCCGTCGTCATCGAAAAGATCACGCGCTTAAGCCGCTGACCCGGAGTGACCCGATGATAAAGCTGACCACCAACCATGGCGAGATTCTCATCGAGCTGAACCCGGACCAGGCCCCGTTACCTGCGACAACTTCGAGCGTTATGTCCGCGAAGGCCACTTCGACGCCACTCTCTTCCACCGGGTGATCGATGGATTCATGATCCAGGGTGGGGGCATGACGACCGATTTCAGGGAGAAGACTACCCTCGCGCCGATCCGAGACGAGGCCAAGAACGGGCTCAGGAACCTCACCGGCACCGTCGCCATGGCCCGTACCATGGACCTCCACTCGGCAAGCTCCCAGTTCTTCATCAACGTGTCCGACAACGCCTTTCTGGACTATCCGGGTCAGGACGGCTGGGGCTACTGTGTCTTCGGCTGCGTGACCGCCGGCATGGACGTGGTGAACACCATCAAGGGCGTCAAGACCGGCTCCCGGCACGGCCACCAGGATGTGCCGGTGCAGGATGTGCCGGTGCAGGATGTGCCGTGCAGGATGTGGTAATCGAAAAGGCGGAGATCGTCGATTGGGGAAAAACTACGAATCTCGCGAATCAATTTTCGCGTGGATCGCGTGATTCGTAGTTTTAAACGATAGCATGTCTTTTTGTCATCCCAATCCTGCCTGCTGCGTTGGGATCCTGCTGTTGCTTGCGACCGCTTTCGCTGTCGGTGCCGGCGAGGATCGGATCTGCGGTGCGGGGTCGGGCGGCATCGATCGGCGCTGTCCGGGTCAAGGTCGAGAGAAGACCCAGACACCGGCGCAACCCGCGGTCCGGACATCCGTTGCGATGCCCCCGGAGGCGGTCGCCGCCGCGTCTATCCAGGCGACCGTCGCTACCGGTCTCCTCCATGAGGGCCTGGACTGGGACTATTGCGGTCTTCGCCCGGTCAGGCTCGGACCGGCGGTACGCTCGCCGCCGCCAACCATGGAGGACCCATTGTCCTTGAGCGCCGATACCTCCGATTACGATAAGGAGCGTGATCTGCTGTGGCTGAGAGGGGACGTCCGAGGGAGTCAGGGTAGCCGATTCGTCGCCGCGGACGAGGTTGTTTACGACCACAACACCTCGGACCTAAAGGCCAAGGGGAACATCTTCCTCACCGACCCGGGGGTCCGGCTCATCGCCGACGAGGTACGGATGAACCTGGAGTCGGACCAGGGCAGCCTCTCCGATGTCTACTATCGATTCATGGGGAAGATCAATGCCCGCGGCAACGCCGACCAGGCGGAACTGGTCACCCCCACGCTGACCCGGTATCGGAATATCGTCTATTCCGCCTGCCGACCGGGGCAGCGGGCCTGGTCCCTGGATGCCGCCGAATTGGAGCTGGATCAGGCCAAAGGACAGGGCGTGGCACGCCAAGCCAAGCTGCGGGTACGCGGCGTGCCGGTCTTCTATTCCCCGTATCTATCCTTTCCGATCGATAGTCGGCGCAGGAGCGGCTTCCTGGTGCCGTCGTTCGGTACCTCGGACCGCAACGGTATCGATGTCACCGTGCCCTACTATTGGAATATCGCCCCCCATATGGACGCAACCTTCTCCGTGCATCATATGACCAAACGCGGCCCGATGCTCAAGACCGAATTCAGGTACCTGTCACCCCGCCAGCGGGTGCGATTCTCCGGTGAAGTCCTGCCCCAGGACAGCCAGCGTGACAGCCAGGACGCACGCTGGGCGTTACGGCTCGAGCAGGGGGGGGCTTTCGGGCGACGCTGGGCGACCGCCCTGGATTACAGGGCCGTCTCCGACGACCACTATTTCGAGGATTTCGGTGCCCAACTGGAGCAGACCAGCACGCGCTACCTCGAACGCCGGGGCGATTTGTACTATTCCGGCGATAGCTGGTACCTGCTCACCCGGCTGCAGGAGTTCCAAACCCTGGATACAACCCTTGGTCCCGCGTCCCAACCCTACGCACGCTTGCCCCAGATGGTCTTTGGGACAAGTCCGCGCAATCGGGTTGGCTCCGGAATCGAGCTGGGCGTCAGCGGCGAGTACGACTATTTCCATCATGATACGATCATGCATGGGCACCGCGCCACCCTCCAACCCTTCGCCCGTTGGCCACTGCGCAGACGCTACGGACATCTGATCCCGCAGCTGAATCTCCATCTGGCCGGATACGACCTGCAAAATCAGCAACCGGACGGGGAGACACGTCCCTCCTATGCGATCCCGAGCTTCAACCTCGATGCGGAGTTGGTGTTCGAACGGACGGTAAAGTGGTTTGGCCAGGAATCGTTGCAGACGCTCGAGCCCAGGGCCTTTTATCTACATACCCCCCTCACGGAGCAGGCAGAGATCCCCGTTTTTGACACCGTCGAGCAGAGCTTCAGCTACGACAGCCTGTTCCGACCGAATCGGTTCGTGGGATGGGACCGCGTCGGCGATGCGAACCAAGTGACCCTCGGCCTGACGTCACGAACCATTGCCAGGGACTCGGGGCAGGAGCTGCTGCGGGCCAGCATCGGCCAAATCCTGTACGCACGCGACCGGGACATCCAGCTCTCCGGTCCGCCCGAAGAGGAGGGCAGTTCCCCGATTGGGGGTCTTCTGAGCGCCCGGTTCCTGCGGAACTTGACCGGTCGCGCGAGCTTCGAATATGACCCGAACCAGGAGACCGACCAATTGCGAAAGCAGACCCTGGAGCTACACTACCGGACGCCGGACAATCGGCTGCTCAACTTGGCCTACCGGTTTGCGCTCGACACCGGCGAGGAAAAGCTATACGAGAATACCGACCTGTCGTTCAGCCTACCGGTCGAGCGGCAGTTCCAACTCGTCGGTCGGTGGCACTACTCTTTGCTCGACAGCCAAACGGTGGAGGCCTTCGCTGGCCTCGAATACGGCCAGTGCTGCTGGCGGGTACGGCTGCTGGGCCATCACTTGAAGAACGAACCGGACAGCGCCGGTACCAACGGCATCATGCTCCAGGTGGAGCTGGCGGGGCTCGGTTCGATCGGGCAACGGGTGGACAAATTCTTCCAACGCAGTATCTACGGTTATTCCATACACTAAGTACGGATGCTTCCAATTACCGATAACCTTGAGCGAGCAGATATTCACGGAAGGGTTATCCGCAAATCAACGCAAATGGACGCAAACAAATTCAAATCGAAATTTGACCTTTAGCGGCCGATTTGCGTTGATTGGCCTTCATTTGTGGAAAAAATGATGGCTCTTTATGGATTCCAGAGTGGTTAGGATATTTTGCGCAAATTTGCCTTCTCAGAAAGCCAGAGGGTAATCGTATAACTTGCTGTTATTGTTGAGAAAAGATTGCCTGTTCTGTCATCGGTCAGAGTGCTACGGACCGCCGTCCCCTTCGATCAGTCTAGAATCCATAAAGAGCCAAAATGATTTCTATGTTATCGACACTTCGGTACTGCCGTACTCGGGGCACCAGTGGACAGGGTCTACCGATGCGGGTCCTGTTCGTTATCTTGATCTGCTCCCTCGTCCCTACCGACGCACTGTGGGGGGTTGAAGATCTGGACTCTATCGTGGCGGTGGTCAACGACGACGTCATCGTCGCCAGTGAACTCGAGCACCAAATAGCCCTGGCAATCCCTCAGATCCGGGACCGAGTGCAGCTCCCGCCGCGTCCGGACCTGGAACGTCAAGTCCTCGAACGGATGATCCTTGGACGCCTCCAGCTCCAGAAGGCCAAGGACCTGGGGATCGCGATCGACGACGCCGTACTGACCGAGGCCATCACCAGTATCGCCACCCGCCACGGCATGAAGCTGGAGGAACTGCGCGCCACCCTCGAGTCCGAAGGCGTGCGCTACGAGGACTTTGCCGCGGATACGCGCCTGAAACTGATTACCACCCGCCTCCAGACCCATGAAGTCGTTACGAATATCAAGGTCACGGATCAAGAGATCGAGCGTTTTCTGGAACGGGAATCCGGTCGCCTGATCGAGCGTAGCGATGTGAGGTTTTCCCACATCCTGATCGCACTCTCCGAAAATGTGCCCGCCGCAGCGGTCAAGAAGGCCGAGGCCAAGGCCAAAGACCTGGTCAAGCGCCTACGCGGTGGTGCCGATTTCGCCCAACTGGCAATCCGCTTTTCCGATGGACGGCGGGCCTTGGAAGGCGGCGATCTCGGCTGGTTCCCGATAGGCCAGGTCCCGTCGCTGGCGGAGAAGGCGGCCCGCTCGCTGACCAAAGGGAAATTCACCGAGCCGCTACGCAGCCCAAGTGGTTATCACATCATCAAACTGACCGATTTCAAGGGTTCGGGTCCTGAAATCATCAACCAGATCAACGCCCGCCACATCCTCATCCGCACCAACGAGGTCGTGTCCGACGACGACGCCAGGACCCGCCTGGAACAGTTGCGGCTCCGCATCCTCGGCGGCGACGACTTCGCCACCCTCGCCCGTTCCCACTCCGACGACACAGGCTCCGCGCTCAAAGGCGGTAATCTGGGTTGGCTCGGCCCCGGAAATACGGTACCCGAGTTCGAAAAGGCAATGAGCACCCTGGCGCCGAATCAAGTGAGTGCGCCGTTCAAGAGCAGCTTCGGGTGGCACATCGTCCAGGTCATCGAGCGCCGCACCCAGGACACCACGGACAAGGCCATGCGGATGAAGGCCCGCGAGATGATTCGAGAGCGTAAAGCCGACGCGGCGATCGAACTGTGGTTGCGCCGGCTGCGCGATGAGGCCTTCGTGGAGATTCGGCTTCCGATCCATGATCCGTGAAAAACATCTGCGGCGCGATGAATAATGAGACCAGCTCCGACAAACCCTGGGCCGGGCGCTTCCATGAGCCCACGGATGCCTTTGTCGAGGCATTCACCGCATCGGTGGGCTTCGACCACCGGCTCTACCGCTACGACATCGAAGGCTCCATCGCCCATGCCACCATGCTGGCTCGCCAGGGCATCCTGACCACAGAAGAAAGTGACCTTATCGTCAAGGGACTGACCCGCATCCGCGCGCGTATCGAAGCCGGTGAATTCGAGTGGTCGATCCCCCTCGAAGACGTCCACATGAATATCGAGGCGGCGCTCACCCTGGACATCGGTGACGCCGGCAAGAAGCTGCATACCGGACGCTCGCGTAACGATCAGGTGGCTACGGACGTGCGGCTCTACCTGCGCGCCGAGATCGATACCATCCGCGCCGGGATCGGGCGCCTGCAGGTCGCAATCCTGGATCTGGCCGAACGCGAAGTCGAATCGGTGATGCCCGGTTTCACCCATCTGCAGGTCGCTCAACCCGTCACCTTCGGCCACCATCTCATGGCCTGGTTCGAAATGCTGCAACGTGACCGTGAGCGTCTCGCGGATTGCCGCCGGCGGGTCGACATCCTGCCCCTGGGGGCGGCGGCTCTGGCTGGCACTACCTACCCCATCGACCGCCACTATACGGCGGAGCTGCTGGGGTTCGCGCGCCCGGCGGAGAATTCCCTGGACGTCGTCTCGGACCGGGACTTTATCGTCGAGTTCGGCGCCGCCGCCGCGATCCTGATGATGCATCTGTCGCGTTTCTCCGAGGAACTCATCCTCTGGTCCTCCGCCCAGTTCGGTTTCGTCGAGCTCTCAGATGCCTTCTGCACCGGTTCCTCCATCATGCCCCAGAAGAAGAATCCGGACGTGCCCGAATTGGTACGCGGCAAGGCGGGGCGTATTTTCGGGCACCTGATGGGACTGCTGACCCTGATGAAGGGCCAGCCGCTGGCCTACAACAAAGACAACCAGGAAGACAAGGAACCCTTGTTCGACACGGTCGACAACCTCAAGGGCTCGCTGAAGGTGTTCACGGATATGATGGGGGCGCTACGGTGCAATTCGGAACGTATGCGCGCGGCCGCCCGTCAAGGCTTTGCGACTGCTACCGACCTGGCGGACTATCTGGTACGCAAAGGTATTCCCTTCCGCGATGCCCACGAGATCGTCGGCCAGGCGGTAGCTCTAGGCGTCCGAGAGGGGAAAGATCTCTCGGAGCTGTCGCTGGAGAGACTGCGACAGTTTTCCGCGGACATCGCCGAGGATGTCTTTGCGGTGCTGACACTGGATGGCTCGGTGGCTGCCCGCAATCACATCGGTGGTACCGCCCCGGTCCAGGTGCGCGCGGCCATCGCGCGGGCTCGGGAACGCATAGCGGATGACTCGTAAGTACCTAGTCCCTCATTTCATCAAAATTTGATGGTAAAACCACTCCCTGTCATCTCGATCGAAGGAAGAGCGCTTTGGCGGTAAGAGGACCACTCAAGTTACAAGATTTCTCGCTTTTTTTCTTAAAGTGGTTACGAAGCACGTTCTTGACGTATTCCGGCGCTGCTTCCTCCACTTTTGCTGCTTCGTCCATCAGGGTGTCATACTCCGCAACTTCCTCGCCTGACCATAGAAGATCAAGCCTTCGAACATCTCGCATGGCGATATGCGTATACGATTCAGGGAAAGCCCAATAACACGATTGACAAACGGCAATATCCTTTTCTTGCCAGTTTGCACAATTTTCGCAACTCCAGGACTTTGCCCTATTCGCAGATGCGCACAAAAGCCTGTACTCAGCTATATTTTCGGATAGAGCACCCATTATCACCTGCGATTTCGAACGGAACTCTGTGATCAATTTGCAATTCTCTCACAGGGAATGGCTCAAGATAAATATTACACCGCGGGCCATTTCCTTCCACAATTTCATCAAAGGCTCGTTTAAATCATTGAGCACAAAGCGCTTAGCCAATCCCTCTGCTGCGGCTGCGATAGAAACAGCACTGGCACCACAAAAGGGCTCGATTAGGTGTCAAGTCCCGCAACATTATAGACACACTTTTTGAACAGTTGGGGCTGTTTTTGGGACCGGTTTTTCATCGCCTGAAGGGGAGGAATGTGGCCCAGTGCTTTCTGCGGGATGTGCTGATTGT
>Ga0056111_1000155_pt1 | contig 10437 bp, 12 predicted proteins | sample WorMetloBBELIZE2_FD_83874 | JGI IMG/M metagenome (GOLD analysis project Ga0056111, IMG submission 83874) | Marine gutless worms symbiont microbial communities from Max Planck institute for Marine Microbiology, Germany - Olavius longissimus B... ... | reverse complement strand
TGAAGAGACGGTATGATGACCACTTCTTCCACCACTCATGAATGGCTTGAGAGAATACCTGTGTAGCAGCTAAAGCCTTGCACTAAAGTGCATAGTTTTGGACTAGCGTGCTGGGACAATAAACCCCGTAGTGGAGATCCGCACGCATCGAGCTGATGGGTTACTTACTCAGGCAAACAAGGTATCAAGCGGGATGCGGGTTCCGTACCAGGTTTCCAGGGTCTGCCCGAGCCGTTTCGTTTCCATGCTCTGATAGCCATTTGGTCGAGGCTGGGTATAAACCTCCACGGCACGCGCGTCGGCGAGCACCAGCCAGTAGACGGATATGCCGGCTCCTGCGTAGAGATCCGCCTTAGCCCGATCCACCTCGACGGCTGCTCACCGCGATTTCCACAATCAGCTCGGCCCTTGTCGGGTGGTGGTCGCGGTAGGTCTCCATATTCCCAAGTACGATTGCGATGTCGGGCTCCGGCTCCGAGGTCGCGAAGGTCAGCGGGTCTTCTTTTCGCAATTGACAGCCCGGCGGCAGGCCAACCGCAAGGCGGTCGAGCAGACGATGGGCAAGGAGGGTGTGCCGGGGGGATTTCGTCATCTTCTCAACGATTACCACATTCAGCAGCTCCGTCTTGACGGGCACGACCCCTAAGTCCCGCAGCTTGTGATAGCGCTCGACCGAAAAGGGTAGGACGCGACGCCTTACGGCCGGACGTTCGAGCAGTCCGATCATTTGTGTCTCTACGACTGCTCCGACGCCACCGGCCAGTGCGATTCTGCCGGGAGGACGGCTCTCCCGGTGGAGCCAGCGCGCCTTTCGCGGCGCACTGAGACAGGTAGGCTAACGTCCCTTTGCATTCAGCATGGCCGCCAGACGTTTGGCCGGAACATACCCCGGCACCAGGTCGCCACTCTCGAGCAGGATGGCCGGCGTCCCGGAGATTCCGAGCTGCTTACCCAGTTCCAGGTGATCCTTGACCGGATTCTTACAGCTTTTGGTTTCCAGGGACTTGCCCGCTTTGGCATCGGTCAGGGCCTGGCGGCGATCGTCCGCGCACCAGACCGAGACCGATTTCTTGAAGGAATCGCTGTCGATACCCGCCCGCGGAAAGAAGAGGTAACGGACCCGGATACCTTCGGTACCATAATCCGCGATCTGGCGGTGAAGCTTACGGCAATAGCCGCAATCGATGTCGGTAAACACGGTTATCGTATGCTTGTATTCGGCGGGGGCGAAGATCACCATCCGGTCCTCGCCGACCTGATCGACGGCCTGCTTACGGATCATGGCTCGACGCGGCTCGGTCAGGTCTTTCTGACTCGTCAAATCGATCAAACGCCCGTCGACCATGTATTTGCCGTCGCCGCTCACATAGATCACATCCGCACCCACGACGATCTCGAAGAGCCCCTTGATCGGTGTCTCTTGGATACTGCCGATCTCATACCCAGGTGACAGTACCTTTTTAAGTTGCGCCTTGATCTTGGCATCGGCACCGGCGAGCACGGGTAAGGCCGCCAAGGCCGAGAGCACACCGGTGAAGAAAGCGATTCGATGATTCCACATGGTTTAAGCCCCTGACTGAAAATTCGCTCGACCGGCCACGGCCGAAATAACCTGCCATTTTGATGAAGTACTGTACGGTAGCCTAAGCAGACTCCCAATTCCACCGTTAAAACCGCTATCGTTCAGGCCCGCGGATGATGACGGGCGTGGAGCTGCTTGAGCCTTTCGCGTGCCACATGGGTATAGATCTGGGTCGTGGAAAGGTCGCTGTGGTCCAACAGCATTTGGACGACCCGCAGGTCGGCCCCGTGATTGAGCAGGTGGGTCGCAAAGGCATGGCGGAGGGTGTGCGGCGACAGGGGCTTGCCGATACCCGCCGCCACGGCGTAACGCTTGATGAGCTGCCAGAAGGCCTGGCGCGTCATGCAATCGCTGCGGTGGGTGGGAAAGAGAAAGTCGCATCGGCGTTCCCCCAACAGGTCCCGGCGCGGTCCCCGGAGGTAATCCTGCAGCCAGGACATCGCCTCCTCGCCCAGGGGCACCAGGCGTTCCTTGTTCCCCTTCCCCATTACCCGCAGGACGCCTTGGACCAAGCTCACCTGCTGGGGCGTCAATCCCACCAGCTCCGACACCCGCAGCCCGGTGGCATACAGGAATTCCAACATGGTGCGGTCACGATGTCCCCGGGGATCGTCCGTATCCGGTGCCTTCAAAAGGGCCTCCACTTCGGCCTCGGTGAGGGTCTTGGGCAGTGGTCGGCCCAGCTTCGGGGCCTCCACCCGGGTACTGGGATCCCCTCGAATCGTGCCCTGACGTAATAGGTACTGGTAGAACTGGCGCAGACAGGAAAGCAGCCGGGCGGAGGAGCGGGGCTTACGACCCCGGCGGGAGAGCAGGGTCAGATAGTCCAGCAAATCGCTGCGCTGCGCCTGTGCCAGACTCCTTCCCCGGTCCTTGGAGAGCCAGCCGGCGAAGGCCCGCAGATCGGACTGGTAGGCGGCGAGGGTATTCGCGCTCAAGCCCCGCTCCATCCACAAGGCATCGGCAAAACGCTCGATGAGATCCTGCTCGGCGTCTTCGGTCATGAGGGGGGGCGATGCAAGGGAACCGGCCGCTTCGAGACCGGTGGCGTTGCCGGAGGCAATGCCCCCTCATGCCGCAGAAGCCACCGCTTGACCGCGAGCTTACGACCGCTGGAATCACCGGCAAAGCCACCCAAACCCTTGCCGGCAACGACCCGATGACAGGGCACGACAATAGGACAAGGGTTGGCGCGACAGGCCCCCCCGATGGCGCGCGCGCCGGTCCCGATCTGCCGTGCCAGCTCACCGTAAGTGACCGTACAGCCGGGGGGGATCTTCCGCAACGCCTCCCAAACCCGGATCTGAAAGGCCGTTCCCTGCAGGTCCAAGGGCAACCCGAAGGCGTGGCTTCCGTCCTCGAAATAGGCCATCAGCTGCTCCCGGACTAGGGTCGGCGGTGCACCGCTCGATCCGGTTGTCCGGTCCGGCTCCAGATCCAATCCGCGGAGGACGCCATCTTCCACCAGGATTCCGATGGACCCCAGCGGCGTCTCGACGAGCGCATTTACTATGCCCATGTTTCAACCCACTTTCGGTCACCGGTCGCCGGCCAGCGGATTCTCGCAACGACACGGCAAAGGCGGTATCGGCGGGTCTTCATTGCGTCGGTACATCCGCGGAATCGGCATAGAGCTCCATCCCCAATTGCTTGCCCGCCTCCCGTGCCCGCGGGTCGATCATGGGTGAGATCGCGATGCGCCGCTGCGCCTTACGCCCGTGGCGGCGCTCGTAGAAGCGTACCTTACGCTCGAAGATGTAGATGTCGGCCTTGCTGAAGGATGACTTGATCTCGATAAGGATCAGGGTGCAGCTATAGATGACGACATCCAACTCCACCTGCTCGGGGTGCCCGAATACTGTCCCCTCCTCGTCGAATTCGTTGACGTTGACGACCGCTACCCCGAAGCTCTTTTCCAGGATCCCCGACAAGGTTTCGCGAAAGGAGCGTTCGGTATCGAGTCCCCAACGCGCACCGATGGCCCCAAAGGTACGCTCGAGTCTGGCAACGGTTTCACTCAGCCGTTTGTTATCCTGGATGTGCGCTTCCCACTCTCGCCTATCCTCCGCGCGTTGTTCTTCCCGTTCTTGTTTGTCCTGCGCCCATTGCTCTTCCCATTTGCGGGAGTTCGCTTTCCACTCTTGCCTGTCCGCCACGCGCTGTTCTTCCCGTTCTCGTTTATCGGCTGCGTGCTGCTCTTCCCACTTGCGGTCATTCCATTCCCGATCACGGCGCAGCTCGTCCAGTATCTGCTCGATGCGGCCTTCGGTTCGATCGCGGTCGGCGAACCGTTCCCGGCCAACATCGATGACCAGGTTGCGGATTTTCCCGTCGTCCCGTACCAGGTCGGGAAGCTCCTGACGAATCAGCTCGCGGACAGTGGTTTCATTGCGGGTAGGGTGAGTCATGACGTCAATTCAATCCTGTGGGGTCTCTCATCCCAGTCTTGTGCTTTCCTCTCGAACTGTCAATGTCGCCCGGTCATAGTCGCCGGCTACCGGCTTCCAGCGGCATATTCCCCTACACCTGCGGGGGACGAACTATTTTGGGCCGATACCGACACGACCCGCGTTGACATGACGGACGGAGTAGTCGAAACTTAGGTTGTAAAGATATAGTTTTCACCGGGGTAATGAGATGAATAAACTTGCGCGCACCCTCGTTCTACTGTCCCCCGCCATGACTTTGCTGGGTTGCGGAGAGCAATCGGTCAGCTACAGGGCCGATGTAAGACCCTTCCTCGATACTTACTGTATGCGTTGCCACGGCAAGGGCGGCAAAGGGAGCAAGGTCAGCGGTCTGCGTATGGACGACTATGAAAGCCTCATGAAGGGGACCATCCACGGTCCCGTCATCAAGCCGGGAGACAGCTTCACCAGCGCGCTGGTCATGCTCGTAGAAGGACGGGCGGACCCGTCGTTGCGCATGCCCCATGACGGCGACAAAATGCCAAGCCAAGCCAAGATCGATCGGGTAAAGGCCTGGATCGATCAGGGCGCAAAAAACAACTGATACCGCGCCTCGCTTATATCGAGACCCTTGCTAGGTAAATTCGCGGGCGCCGGCATGGAGCGCCTTCCGCGCGGGTTCTTTATCCCCATTGGGCGCGCGCGCCGAGAGGCCGTCATACGGACACAAATTGGTAGTGGTACACCAAAACCCTGGTGAGAAAATCTCCGCGCAGTACCGGGTCTTTCAACCAAGTCTCCTCCACTACCGGTAGCAGCGGTTTGGTCTCCATCAGGACGCGGGCGAAGAGACCGATGCCCGTGCGGTCGATGATCGTACCTGGGGGATCATAGGCCTTTACCCCCTCCATGCCGCAGCTTGGCGAGTTCCGCTTCAGTATGTAACCGCTGATGTCTCCGAGGCAGGGAACGCACCGCCGGGCGAAGGAAAGGAGCCGCTCCGTTACGTCCAGCGTGGCGTCGTCCACGCCGAGGGCACGCGGTCGCTCCGGATTCCCGACCAGTCGAATCGGCGGACGTGGGACACCTATTCCGATGCCCACCTCGGGACACACAGGCACCAAATCCAGAAAATCGGCGAGCGACCCGGTAAGGAAGTCGTCGCGCTTGTGCCCGCCGTCGAAACGTACCCCTCGACCCAAGAGGCAGGCGCTCACACCGACCCTGACCCGCGGTAAGACACCAGGCGCTGCCGGTTCATCCCCCTTCACTATTGTTATCGGCATTCGTTCGTAGGCTGGAGTGAGCTTGCGATCCCCGGCATTCTCATCCCCGTATACCGGAAGGAGCCGGGGATCGCAAGCTCACTCCAGGCTGCGGACCTCGGTATCCGCGGCACGGAGCTTCCGCGTCCCCACGCGGCGCGTGGGGACGAGAACGAAAGGTCCTGCCGGCTCAATGGTATCGGTCGTTGCAGGCATCCGTACTAAGCCAAACAATTGACCGATAATTCCGCCATGTCGTTTTTCCCAAGCTCGAAGTACTTTTTCTGGATCGTACTGTCTTTCAAGGAGATGGTCATACTCTCCAGATTCTTGGGACTCAATACATGGAGCGGCTTGCGATAGTAGGTCTTCCCGTCGAGTTCGAGAGAGGTCTTGCCGACCTCTTCGAGCATGCGGTTGATGCGGTTGGCCTCCGCAAAGATCTTGATGTTGGGTAGGCTCAATTGGATATCGCTGACCAGGAGATACATATCGATGCTGTTCAACGGCAAGGTGAATACCTGGGTCGCATACAGCTTTTCGAGCGCATCGTGGTAATCATAGTCGGTAAAGTCGACGGCGATGATTTCATCCACTTCCGGGTCTTCGAACATGGTCCACAAGGGGGTGTTATCCAGGTATCCGCCTTCCAGATAGAAATCGCCGTCGATCTCAACCGCCTTGAAATAAGGGATAGTAGTGATGCCGGCCAGAAACACATCCATGAAGTGGTCCAGCGTACCCGGATTGATTTCGAACAGGATGTCATTGATCCGGAAAGATCTCCCCTCACGTCGCGTCAGGTTGGTGGTGAAGATATCCCAGCTCACGGCAGCCAGGTTTCCGCTCAGGATCTCCTGTCTCGCTGGTTGGTCCAGGGTCAGGGAATTGCGGCAACTGTCCTTGTCGACGGTGAACAGGTAAGAGCCGTTGGGGAGCAGAGAAGGCCGCAGACCCAGAAAGTTTTTGAAGACGTGAAAGATGTCTCTCACGCTCAGGCGCATGGTCCGGGTGAGGACCGGCGGCAGCTCTTCTTTCTCCTGATCCCAGAGGAGGTAATCCAGGGCGATATTGTTTCCCGAGCTGGTGGAGGCGATACGGGATACCGAGACCCCATTCTGCCGTAACCAGACCAACGCCCCTTCCGTATAAAAACTTCTGTAGCCACCACCGGAGGCGACAAAACCGTATTTTTTCATGACTGTTCTACCTTGTTTGTTGGGAATTCTTTATTTACGTCACGGATTCAGGATTAAATTAAGTGTTGCCGGTCGGCAAAGTAAGAGAAAAAACGACGAATCACGCGAATCCTCACGAATGGATTCGCGCAGATTCGCGCGATTCATCGTTTTCTCTTTTCTATTCCGACCCACCACAACAAGCGGCCAACAGTTAACTTAATGCAACTTAGGTTGCCCACGCCCGCACCGCACGATACGCTTAACCTGACCTACCACGACTGACCCCCTAATCGGACGGCGGTCCTCCAGTTTACATCCGAGTGACCTCCAAATGGGAATGAAAGATCCGATTGAACTCGGGTAGCTTCTCGATGAAGGGAACATGGCCGGTGTCTTCGATTACTACTTCTTCATAGGCGCCGCCGGCTGTCCGATAACGCTCCAACAGGGCTCGGGTTTGGCCCAGCATGGGCTGAGGTGGAAAGATTTCAGCGCCCGGCCAGCCGGGGATCTGTCCCGCGGCCCCGAGTGCCCCCGGACAGGAGGCCGCCGCATCGGAGACCGCCAGGTCATGGCTGCCGCGTATCCACAGCACCGGCGGCTTCGGCTCGATCCTGTACAGGCTCTCCACGTCACCGGCATACTTGGGCGATGCGGCATTCGCCATACCCCAGCGACCGGGTGCCTTGAACGGCCAGTTCGGGGATTCGACGCTGTCTCCCGGCAAATCCTCAGATCCGATGTGGGTCCGGAGGGTGGCCGCCACCAGGTCGTCTTCGCGGGCCGGGATGAAGGGCGGCTTGTAGACCAGCATCCGCAGAACGGCGCGCGGAGAAAACGCATTGTCAAGGCCAGCGTCATCGGCCTCGATCAGGCGCAGAAACTCGGGGTTCGCCAAGCCGCCGCCGGAACCGGCGAAATCCTCCCAGCAGGGGGTGCCCTGCACGTCCTTGGTGCCGCCGAAGCCATAGGGAGACCCTGGGGCGACTTGGGTCACCGTCAGGAGGCGTTCGCTCGCCCCCATCAGGAGTCGCCAGATCACCGAGCCCCCCATGGAGTTTCCCACCAGGTGGGCCTGCGCCAGCCCCAAATGGTCGAGCAAGGCCAAGGCATCGTCCGCCAGATCGCCCATACCCCGGGTCGCGTCGATCTTCTTGTCCGGGTCCGCCGCGCCGAAACCACGCTGGTCCGGCGCGATACCCCAATAGGTCTCGGGCAGACTCAGCATCACTTCTTCCCACCAGGTGGCGGAGGCGACATTGCCGTGCAGGAACAGGACCGGAATCCCGGTCTCGGGGCCGGTGAACAGGACGCGGGTCGTGATCCGGGAGCTGGTGATCGTCTGCGCGACGACACCGGGAAGCATTGGAATGGACAAGCTGGGTTTCTGCCGAGGCACGGCCTCAGCCCTCCTCGGGTTCAAGTAACGTTTCTTGAGCTCCGCCTTCTGTATCTTGCCGTAGGGCGAGTAAGGCAGGGCATCGGTGAAGACTACATGTTTGGGGATCTTGTAGCGCGCCAGGTGGTCCGCGCAGGTCTCGAGGATGGATTCCGCGGTGGGCGCCGTACCTTCCCGCGCCATCACGACGATCAAGCCCACCTCGCCGAACTTCGGATCGGGCGCGCCGATGAGTGCCGCTTCCGCGACCTCCGGGTGCTCCAGGACGGCGGCTTCGACCTCGGCGGCATAGATGTTCTCGCCGCCGCTGATGATCATGTCCTTGAAGCGGCCGACGATGGAATAGAAACCGTCCGCATCGCGCCGCGCCATGTCTCCGGTGTGAAACCAGCCGTCGTGGATCGCCGCGGCGCTGGCCTCCGGGTTCTTCCAATACCCCGAGCAGACATGAGGACCCCGGATCAGAAGCTCTCCTACCGCGCCTGCGGGCTGCTCCTTGCCGGATTCGTCCAGGATGCGCATCTCGCTGTGAAAGATGGGCTTTCCTACCGATCCGCTCTTGGGCAGGGATTCCGCGTCCGTCATACTGAAGCAGTTGGGACCCACCTCCGTGAGCCCGTATCCCTGGCGAAACACCACGCCCTTTTGCTCCCGCCAGACCTTCATGACGGCTTCGGGACAGGGCGCCCCGCCGCTGACGAACCAGCGCACCCGGCTGAAATCCGCCGCCGCGAACCGCGGCGATTTCATCCACATCCGGAAGATGGTCGGCACCCCCAGGATGACGGTGCAACCCTTCTCCTCGATGACCCGCAAGGATTCTTCCACCTCCAAACTACGGGCCAGGATGATCTTGCCGCCGAGGTAGAACAAGGGCGTCAGGAAGGCGAACAGACCACCGGCATGAAACAGGGGGACGAACACCGGCGAGACATCCTGTTCCGAAAGCCCCCAGCTGGCCACGGTGTTGATGCAATTGAAGAGCACCTGACGGTGCGGGATCATTGCCCCTTTCGGCTGGCCGGTAGTGCCGGAGGTATAGAGAAGACAGTAAGGGTCTTCGGCGTCCAGCTCCGACGGCCGCGTCGGTTCCGTCTCCGGTGCCGCCGCCAGGCCCGCATCATAATCCAGGGCCCCATCGATAGCGGCGCCCTCCAGCGCGACGCAGGTACCCAAGTCCACCTGGACCCGCAGCGATGCCAGGGTGTCGGCGAATTCAGGCCCGCACAACAGTACCTTGGGCCGACTGTCGTTGACGATATAGGCCAACTCCCGCGCCGCCAACCGCCAGTTCAGGGGCACCAATACGGCCCCGATCTTACCCACGGCATAGAACAGGTCGCAGTAGACCACACTGTTGTGGGCCAGGATCGATACCCGGTCCCCCTTTTCTACCCCGAGGCAGTCGCGTAGAAAATGGGCGAGACGATTGGCGCGGGCATTGAGGGCGGCGAAGCTGTAGCGATGCCCGGTCGCCAGCTCCAGCAACGCCTCCCGCTCCGGCGTCAGCAAGACGCGATGGCTCAGTAGATCGGCTGCGTGCATGAGATGTGGTCGGCTCCCAGGTGACCCCATAATGTCGGTATGGTAACTTCCCCCGCAGCTTTTGGCATCCCCCTTAAGGGCCGACCACCGGGCAATCGACAAGATTAGAGTTGTACCCGATGCGAATCCTTATAAATCAATCAGTTATATTGGAATATGAGGCCGGTACGGTAGTCATTAGCCAGGAAACAAAGGGTTAGACGCCAGATGATTCTTGTAACATACTGATTTTTAAGCATGTTACAAAGGGTACAACTCTATTGCTTTTAACCGGACGGCTTCTGACTTATGCTTGGTTTGTCAAACAAATCAAACGGACCGCCTAAAAAATGCTTCCCGTTGTTACCCTCGATCCCAGAATGGAACAAGAGTTGGAGCAGCTCGCTGCCGAAACCGGACACAGCAAGGGTTTCTATGTGAAGGAGGCCCTTGCCGAGTATCTGGAGACCCGCACCGATTATCTGCTGGCGCTCGCCGCCCTGGAAAAGGAAGAACCGCGTACCAGTCTGGCGGATGTGAGGCGCGAACTTGGCCTGGAGCGTTGAGTTCAGGGCCACGGCCAAACGGCAATTGGCCAAGCTCGATCGGCAGCGGCAAGCGGCGATTCTCGATTATATCGAGGACCGAATCGCGCCCCTCGACAATCCCCGCAATCGCGGCAAGCCACTGATCGGCGACCGTAAAGGACTGTGGCGCTATCGTGTAGGAGACTATCGCATCCTATGCGAACTGCGCGATAAGGAGTTAGTCGTGCTCGTAGTGGTGATCGCCCATCGCCGTCAGGTCTATCGAAGCCGCTTGTAACCTCGCCTGTAGGCCACAAAAGCCCTCATCACAATTACCACCTCCCCGGCGTTGACACCAGCCATCGTCCTGCTCTGATTGTTCTTGTTCAAGCAGGTTTTCGACCCTCCTTCGCTTGCTACGCTCATCCCTCAGAACCTGTTTACGATCTTTAAGTCAAAGTGATTTTGACCCCGAGGAAAAGCGATGAGAGCTTCCTACCCAAGTGATATAAGCCGAGAGCAGTTTGAGCCCTTACAAGCTATATTCGAGC
>Ga0056111_1000154_pt1 | contig 10535 bp, 11 predicted proteins | sample WorMetloBBELIZE2_FD_83874 | JGI IMG/M metagenome (GOLD analysis project Ga0056111, IMG submission 83874) | Marine gutless worms symbiont microbial communities from Max Planck institute for Marine Microbiology, Germany - Olavius longissimus B... ... | reverse complement strand
TTTATGGATTCCAGACTGGTAGGATATTTTGCGCAAATTCGCCTTCTCAGCAAGCCAGAGGGGCGTCGTATAACTTACTGTTGTTGTTGAGAAAAGACTGCCTGTTCTGTCATCGGTCAGAGTACTACGGACCGCCGTCCCCTTCGATCAGTCTGGAATCCATAAAGAGCCTTCTGCTTTTGCCAGCATTGTCCGAGGGCATCGGCGGCCTGAATAGCATCGACGACCATGTCGGGCGTCACCTCGAAAGGCTCGTTGTGGATCGTTTCACCCTCGGCTGTGGCCCGGTTGGCAATTCGCTCCAGCAACTCCCTGGAAAGCTGGGTTAGCCCAATCTCTGCCAGGGTGGTGGGCAGGCCCACCTCGGTAGCAAAAGTCAACACCTGGTTCAGGACAGATTGGGGTTGCCCTTCGAGAACCAGTTGCACAAGCAAGCCGAAGGCGACTCTCTCCCCATGAAAATAGTCGAGCGGCGCGGGGGCTGTAGTCAAGCCGTTATGTACCGCATGAGCTGCCGCCAGACCCGACGACTCGAAACCCAGACCCGAAAGGAGGGTATTCGCTTCCACAAGTCGTTCCAGGGCCGGAGTGACTACCTGGTTCCGGACGGCACGCAATGCCTTGGCTCCATCGGCCAGCAAGATCTCGTAACACAGGTTGGCCAGGGTCAAGGCACTACGGGTCGAAGCGCCGCCTCGCATGTTGCGGACGTGGCCGGCAACACAGGTGTTGGCCTCGAACCAGGTGGCCAGGGCATCACCCATTCCGGCCGCCAGCAACCGGGGGGGACCCTGGGCAATCACCTGGGTATCGACCAGTACCAGGTCAGGGTTTTTGCGGAGGAACCGATATTCCTGAAGGCTCTTTATGGATTCCAGACTGATCGAAGGGGACGGCGGTCCGTAGCACTCTGACCGATGACAGAACAGGCTGTATTTTATCAACAATAACAGCAAGTTATACGACTAACCTCTGGCTTTCTGAGAAGTCAAATTTGCGCAAAATATCCTAACCAGTCTGGAATCCATAAAGAGCCAACATCAATTGGGAACGGCGATGGCGGCCAGGTCGGAGGCGATGGATGCGGGCGTTTGGGCACCGGGAAACAGGGCCGACAGCCGACCCGAGGGTCCGATCAGGTAGCAGGGAATCGCTTGATCCGCGGTCAGGGTGGTTGCCTGCGCTGGCATTCCCAGGGCCGTCCGCAGGCGTTGCAGCTCACCGGCTGTGCCCGACAGAACTGTGAGTACCGGGGACAAATGGTCAAAGTCCAATGTCGGGGGCGAATCGTCAGGCCGGATTGTAAGTACGAGCAGGAGCCTCTCCTGGAGGTCGGGATCACTCGCCAGGCGGTTGCGTATCTCGATCATACGGGTGACCACCGGCTGGCCGGGGACCTGGTTCGAATCATCGAAGGACAGCAGGGTCCAGTGCCCTACCAAATGCTCGGCGGTGAAAGGCTGCCCGGCTGTGTCTCGGAGTGTGAACTCGGGGAGCAGGCGGGGCGGCCGGATCAGGACCCCCTCGATTGCAGGGGGAGTCGAGGTGTGGCGCTGGTACTGGTTTCCCCAATAGTAGCCCACCAGGAACAGACCGATGGCCGCGGCAGCCGGGACCAGCCGGGCCCAAGGCTTGCCGCGTGGATCACGGATCGGCACGGCCGCTACGAACACACAAATCAGACCGGCTCCCGGCCCGTGTCGTCAACCGCCCGTTTCGGCCCGCCCAGCTGGGCGACGATCCGGTCGGCGACCCGGAAGGCATTGGCATAGATGGTCCAGGTATAGGGTACGCTGCCGCCGGTGGGCATGAAGCTGCCGTCGGTGACAAACAGGTTTTTCACCTCGTGGGCGCGACAGTCCCGATCGAGCACCGAAGTCGCCGGATCGTCACCGAAGCGGCAGGTGCCGGCGACCAGATTGGTGGGCGGGACGCCGGAGGCGAAGTGCAGCACGTCCTCGGCCCCCATCCGTTTCAGCACTTCCGCCTCCTTGCTGGCCAGGTACCAGCCGACCTCGAGGTTCCGGACGTGAAAACCGGTACGGATGCGCGCTACCTGTAGTCCCCACTTGTCCTTGACCTTCGGATCGAGACGGACGAAGCAATCGTCGACCGGCATCCAATCGCAGAAGGCCTCCACCTTGATGTAGATACCGTCGCGGAAGTGGGACTCCAGCCGGCGCTTGAGCGGCAAGCCCCAGCGCAGGCCGTCCGGGCCCTGGGCCTGATCGTGGGCGCGGGCGATGGGTGCCGGGTGCCGGTGCACGAAGTCGATGGTGCCCCCCTTGGCCGGTGGACCGAACTCGGGATCATCGATTCGATACCAGTCCTGCATCGCCCGGTTGACGAAGGTACGCGAGTCCTTGAGCGCCGCCGCCTGGGCCTCCGGGAATCGGGCATAGACCAACCGCCCCGAGGCCGCGCCACCCCCGGCAAAGAGCAGGTTGCGCCCGACCTGACCGCTGCCGTTGGCAAGACCCCGCGGATGGCGGGGTCCGACAGAGCCGAGCAGTAGCCGCGCGCTCTCGATGGCCTGACAGGCCACCACATAGATGCCGGCATCAAGTCGCCGTCGGCGCCCACCCTGGTCGTAATACTCCACCGCCGTCAGCCGGCCGGAGGGATCGCTCACCAGTCGACTGACCATAGCGTGGGGGCGGATCTCGCAGCGGCCCGTGGCTACCGCCTGGTCGAGCAGCGCGGCGCGGGAGCTGCCCTTGGCGCCCGTGGAGCAACCGGCGCTGCCGCAGCGTCCCCCGTTGTAGGAACAGCCGCCCCGACCCTTGGCGGCATAGGGCAAAATGGCCCGCGGGGTGGGAAAGGGGTGGTAGCCGAGCCCGGTAGCCGCTTGGTCGATCAAGCCCGCCAGCGGGTGCTCGGCGAGCGGCGGAAAGGGGAAATCCGGTCGGCTGCGCGGTTCGGGATACGGATGGGGCGTGACCCGCCCGGAGACCCCCACTGCCTCCTCAATCCGGCTATAGTAGGGCTCCAGGTCCTCGTAGGTAATGGGCCAATCCACCGGGTTGGCGCCTTCGATTGGGCCGAAGGTCTCGCGCAGGCGGAAATCCATCGGCTTCAGCCGATGAAAATAGCCGCTCATGAAATTGCTGGAGCCGCCGACACAGTTACCGTTCCAGAAGTTCCAGGCCGAGCGATAGGTACTGCTCTCCTGCCAGCCGCCCTGATCGCCCTCGGTCTCCACGATCTGAGGCTCGTGGCGCGGGTCCGGGGTGTAGATCCAACGCCGGCAACAGGTCAGCTCGTCCTTGCACAAGTCCCGCTCCCGGAACCAGGGGCCCTTCTCTAAGACGACCACCGAGTAGCCGGCGCGGGCGAGGGTCAAGGCCACAGGACCACCGCCGGCCCCGCTGCCGATGACACAGACATCGAAATCTCGGTCCATGATCAACGGCTCGAATCAGCTGGGAAGCTTATCATGTGGGGACCCAACAGTTTAAGTTTAAAGTGGCATGGTTGTGAGACATAGATTCAAACCCCCACTGTTTGCCACCCATGGCACCTGGATTCCGGCAATCCCTGCCGAAACGACGAGGTAGGGGCTGGCAGACTTCACCACTTAAAATTTAGCCACTATCTGTATGCGTTTCGTCGAGGCATCTCTGAGAAACTTGCGCCCGACGTCTCTTTCAGTGCTGACCGGCGATCAGGGCGGGGACTATTTCCGGCGGCTTTCGAGCACGAGTAAGCCCACCAACCGGCAGTTTCACCAAACAGTGGATGCAATTCAACTGCCGCCGACGGAATCCTGAGGTGGGGGCACAGCGGCAAGTTGGTTGGCCACGTAGCCGGAAACGGCGTCAAGGGTATCCAGCAGGATTGGAACGGCTTGATACACACGCCGTTGCAGTGCGGGAAGACCATCCAATTCGTACTCGTGGACAATCGCGTTGCGCAGCTCTTTGAGCTCGACCCACTGCTCGGTTCCTGCGATCAGGTGGAGACCTTCCATCAGATCGGGAACGTCCAGCAATCGCTCCGCATCGGCAAGCTCTACGGTGGCAATGGCGCGAAACACTCGCTTGATCAGTATGTCCTCCAGACGGGCGAAGCGCGCGGTCAATGCCTCCAGGGCTTCGAGCAAGTCCGGATCGGACTCGCCGATGCGCTCCGGGTCCAGTTTCCTCCAGGTGTGTTGCAATGCCGCGGCGGCGCGCTGGCAGAGGTCCAATTGCTCGGTAAGGACACGGCGTTTGGTGGCAAGTATGTCTGTCATAGGCGAATTGCCCGCTCCTGGACAAGTCGCTGGAACGCCGATGCCGTTTGGTCGGGTTGCCGGAAGATCAGATCGATCTTGCGCTCACCCAGCCGCCGGTGGAGTGAGGCAAGGATCTTCAACCTTGCGGCGAAACGCTTATCCGGGTCGAGGTCCCGGTGTGGGGCGACAAGCAAATCGATATCCCCGCCGCGCCGAGCATCGTCGGTACGAGAGCCGAACAGGTAGACTTCCATGCCTTCGCCCAAGCTTTCGGTCACGGCCTTCTTGATGGCGTCGATCTGGCTGGTACTCAGTCGCATAGACTCTATTTGATCCCCCCGCCGAGCTCACCCTAGTACCTAGTTTCAGTCTATCTTTCTGGTAAGGGACTGACGGATACAATGAGGCGCTCACAGGGCTGGCCGCATCGTACAGGAAAAATAGACCGAAACTGGGTACTAGGGGGTGTTAACATTCAGAAGGTCCGCACAGCGGACCCTACCCTGACCACTCGATTGACTGTAGGGTCCGCTGTGCGGACCGCTGGGATGTTGTGGCCATCTGGCCTGTGAAAACCGTTGGTTAGTGCAGATAACAACTGGAAAGAGAACCACGGATAAACACGGATCGACACCAATCCGTGTCGATCCGTGGTTCGAGATCGCCAGGATTAGATCGTTTGTTAATTGAGAACACCCCCTAATACCTAGTTTCGGTCGCTATTGCTAGTCCCCCCATACTGGAGCGGGTAAGCCAAGCGTGTGAGCTAGCAGATACTATGAACTTGCAACATCGGTCGAAACTAGGTCTAGTATCCCATTTCGCATGATTTTGCCGTAGGGAACGCCCTCCGTGACGTTCCAAACAGTTTGCGGAACGGTACGGAGGCCGTTCCCTACACATGCAATATCAATTGCAATATTGCAATAAGGTACTAAGCCGATAACTCGAAATACCGCTGATCCGGTCCGGGGCGTCGGTGTCCCGGCTCGACCCGGAGCCAGCGCCAACCGATCCCGTCCGGATTACCCCCATAGATCGGATCGGCAAGCAGGGCCTCGAACAGGTAATCGAGCACCAGCAGGAGCCACTCGGTGCCACCCTCCTCGGCCTCTAAAGTGCGTAGGGCCTGCTCGCGAGCGGACGGACCAAGCACAGCAAAGGTACCGCCCCCGGTTTGCGCCGCGATCTTGCGGAGCCGGCTTAAACCTGAACGCAGGATCCGCGGTTCCGCAGGATCGGTCCCTTGCCAACCCATCACAAACCGGAGATAGCTCAGGGCATTGACTTCGCGCGCGCCGGGTGCCTGGGCCTCCGACGGAAACAGGTGCTCCTGAACCAAGCCCAGGGTGCGCCAGCCTTCCGGCTCGATGCCGGCACCGGACAGCGACGCCGGTACCGGACAGCGACGCCGGTACCGGCTCTCCGCCGCGGCAAATGCCTCGAGACGCGCGAGTGCCCCGGCGGACAGAAGGGCCCCGGTGGAGGCCAGGAAGACGCGGCGATCCATCAGCGATAGCGACGCAAAATCAGGTGATCCAGCGACAGTTTGCCCGGACCGTGGAAGACGAGCATCGCCAAGAGGGCGCCCCATAGGATATGTTGCTGCAGCCCCGCGGCGCCGTCGTCGGAGAACAAGAAGCTACCGTAGGCATAGACGGCGACGAGGTTGAACAGGGCAGCGCCAGCGACGAGAGCCGCGTGGCCAGACCGATCGCGATCAGGATCGGCAGGGTCAGCTCGGCGGCGGTACCCAGAAGGGCCGCGACCGCCGGCGGCAGCAAGGGGACCTGGTACTCGTATTCGAAAAGCGCCAGGGTGCCGGACCAGCTCCGGATCTTGGTCAGGCCGGACATGAAGAAGACCTGAGCCACCCAGAGCCGAATGGCGAGATCGAAGAGTGGGCTCAGGTCAGTGAAAAAACCGGTGCAACGGTCGAAGGCACGGAAGATGATGCCGGGTTGAGACATGATGGCTCCCTGTCTTTCAGACAAACAACTTCGGGTGGGGGGACCTCCTCCGGGAGGTAGTTGCCTCACACAGCAGGTGGCCGCTGAACGACCACCTGCCGTCAGGGTGCTTACTTGGTCTCCTTGTCCTTACTCTCCCATCCCAAAGACTTCCTTTATCTTATCCAGCGTCCCCTTTTCCTTTTCCTTTTCCTTTACGTTCTCCTTTCCTTTTTCCTTCATCTCCTCCTTTTTCTCTTTCACGTCCTCCTTCTTCTTTTCCATGTCATATTTCTTCTCCGTATCTTTCTTCTTCCCCTCCAGCTCCTTCTTCATATCCTTTCCCTTCTCCTCCATCTTCTTCTTCGGGTCCTTCTTTACCGCCTTCTCACAGTCCTCTTTCTTGACCAGCTTCTTGCAGTCCTCCTTCTTGGTCATACCGCTGAAGTCCCCCTTTTTCAGCTTCTCGCAGGTCCCTTTCGGCACATAGACCCACTCCTTCGGGTCTCCATCCTTCTTGGACTGGCCGCCGCAGGCATGCTTCGCGGTCCCACAGTCATTCATCCCGGCCTTGGCGACGCCGTAACATTTCTCGAACCCCTTTTTGGCGGCAAGTGCGTTGCCGGAGGTAGCCAGACCCAGCGTGAGCACGGAAGCAAGGGCACTCATGGTTACAGATTTGTACATTGAAAAATCCTCTTCTGGAACAATTAGGTAGGGCCAAGCCTTCAGACCACCTGCAGCGACTCGGAGGCCGGACAGTCAGACAAGAAAACCCGCATGCAGCGACAATCTTCTACGCTGCAACGTGGATTCTAATCGCAATTCCGGTTTCGTGCGCTACCTTTTGCGGGTGCGATCCTGAATTATTCGGCGTTGTCCGGAGGGAAAAGATTCCTCCTACGTCGGGGCAAGTTTGACGTGTTGCGTTCGACGCACCAAGGCTCGTTGATCTACGGCCAGGCCAGTGCCAGCATCTTAACGCAACCTACACCTACATTATCCCCCACCTGGCCTGCCCGCGCGGACCCTGCTTTAAGTGTGTAGGTTGGGTTAGGCGCGCTGTCCGATCCCGAAGCACAGCGACAGGACTGAACGCGCCGTAACCTAACACGTCAGATCCCCCAACCAACACCAAATAACCCAGGACCGCGCCCCGACGGGCACGGCATCGAACGCAGCGTAACGCAACACGACGCCAGGATCCGTTTCAACCAAACAGTTCCTTAAGGATCTAGCCCGCGGATCAGGGATCGGCACGGTCCGATTGTGCCGCGGATGGTCGGACACCACATACGGGGCAATCCGGGTCGGCAGTGACTCGAACGGTGCGGAACTCCATGGTCATGGCGTCTAGCAGCAGCAGTCGCCCGAACAGGGGATCGCCCGCGCCGGTGAGGAGCTTGAGGGTCTCGGTGGCCTGGATGCTGCCGACGATACCCACCACCGGGGCGAGCACGCCGGTGGCGGCACAGGTCTCGTCCAGGCTGCCGTCGCGCGGATAGAGGCACTGATAACAGGGACCGCCGGGCGTTCCCGAAAATACGGCCACCTGACCCTCGGTGCGGATGGCGGCCCCGGAGATCAGGGGCACGCCGACCCGGAAGCAGGCATCATTGACGGCAAACCGGGTCGTGAAGTTATCGCAGCCATCCACGACCGCGTCCACCCCGGCGAGCAGGGTAGGCAAGGTGTCTGCGTCGATACTGCCCTTGAATCCTTCGATCCTGACCTGCGGATTGAGGGCCTGCAGGGTCTGCCGAGCGGAGTCCACCTTTGGCATTCCGATGCGCGCGCTGGTGTGCAGGGTCTGGCGTTGGAGGTTGGACAGGTCAACGGTGTCGAAATCCGCGACCACCAGGGTCCCGATTCCCGCCGCGGCCAGATAGATGGCTACCGGCGAACCCAATCCACCGAGCCCGACCACCAGCGCGCGCGCCTTGAGCAGCCGTTCCTGCCCCTCGACGCCCACCGTCGGCAGCATAATCTGGCGGCTGTAGCGCAGCAGTTGGTCATCATTCATGGAGGAGGGTCTTCGGTCTTCAACTTTCACCTACAGGGCCGGCGGCAAAATCCCATGGCCGGAAGGCGTCATCATTGCGTAGAGTGACGAGCCCCTCGCGACCTAGGGTCAACACGAACAGCCCTTGGCGATAGGCGTACCGATCCGCGGATTCGTCGATGCCCAAGGCGGCGACCGCTCCGAACCGGCGGTAGTCCCGGTATTCGGGGAAGAAATTCAGAAAGGCCTCCAGATCATCGATGAGCTTGCGTACATGCTCTACCTTGAGGGTACTCTTGACCTCCACCACGACCAAGGCATCACCGTTCACCAGCAGCAGGTCGATCTCCATCTCCTTCCCGTCCCGGCGTGCCCGTATCCGCTCCAGGCTGCGGTTGACCGCGATCCCCCGCGCCTGGAACAACTCGGCCACCCCCGGCCGCACCAAGGCTTCGAGCAACCGGCCCCACTGGCTGGTAAACAGGTTCTCGGCCGCCCGCGTCTGGGCGGCAAGGGCCGCGATCTCCCGCTCCGTTGCCTCGAAACGCCGGTCGGTCTCTGCGATACGCTGGTCGAGGCAGCGGTCGGTTTCCCGGAAACGTCGGTCGGTCTCTTTGAAACGTTGATCGAGGCGGCGGTCAGTTTCCCGGAACAGAGTCCAGATCGACTCGACGGCTTGTTCTATCTCTACTTGGGTCATGGTTCTACGGTCTGGGGACATGTCAATTCAGAACAATCTAATCGGAATGGGCCTTGGTTGACAAGGCGCGATCCATAGCTGTCCGCCGGTCGCCGGCCCCACACGTAGGGCGGGAAAGGCCAGGGACGGCTGTATCCCGCCGGGCATCCGTAGAGTGGGCTGTGCCCACCGACGACTTACTAACCGTATCGAAACTAAGGCCATTGATCCCCCTCTCCCCAACCCCTCTCCCGGCGGGAGGGTGTCGCAAAAGCGGTGACGTCAACTGCTAGTCTGTGAAATTTAAACCACATGCCAAGGTAATTCACGCACTCACCCCACCGCGAGGACACAAGCATGCGACCGGGAATCGACGAACTCCTGCAGGACCCCCGGCGGCGCAAGCCGCTGGCAGACAAACGCCTGGCCTTACTCGGCCACCCCGCGTCCCTGACGACGGCCGGTCGTCATACGCTGGATGCCCTCATGGACTGCCCCGAAACCCGGTTGACGGCTGCGTTCGGGGCCCAGCACGGCATGCGCGGGGATAAGCAGGACAACATGATCGAGAGTGCGGACTACCTGGACCCGCGCCACGGCATCCCGGTGTTCAGCCTGTACGGAGAGGTCCGCTATCCGACCGACGCCATGTTGGATACCTTCGACGTCCTGCTGGTGGATCTGCAAGACATCGGGACCCGCATCTACACCTATGTGACCACGCTCGCCTATCTGCTGGAGGCCTGCGCCGCCAAGGGCAAGGCCCTGTGGGTGCTGGACCGCCCGAATCCCGTCGGTCGTCCCGTAGAAGGCAGCCTCCTGGAGGCGGGTTGGGAGAGCTTCGTCGGGGCCGCGCCGCTCATCATGCGCCATGGCCTCACCTTCGGCGAGCTGGCGCTGTGGCTCGCCGACGCCAAGGACCTGACAATCGAGCTGGAAGTGGTCACCATGGTCGGCTACCAACCGCAGTCGGGGCCCGGCTATGGCTGGCCCCTATATCAGATCCCTTGGGTCAATCCCAGCCCCAATGCCTCCAGCCTCAACATGGCCCGCTGCTTTCCCGGCACCGTGCTGTTTGAAGGAACCACCCTGTCCGAAGGACGCGGGACCAGCACCCCCCTGGAGGTGATCGGCGCCCCCGACCTGGACTGCATGCGCGTACTCGAACGCATGTCCAAGCTGCGGCCCGATTGGCTGGAAGGCTGCCTGCTCCGCAACTGCTGGTTCGAGCCTACCTTCCACAAGCACGCCGGCAAGCTGTGCTCGGGGCTCCAGATCCACACCGACAATCACGCTTATCGGCACGAGCGATTCAAGCCCTACCGGATTGCCGCCCTGCTGCTCAAATCCGTGCGGCTGGAGTATCCCGACTACCCGCTGTGGCGGGATTTCCCCTATGAGTACGAGACCGAGCGACTCGCTATCGACCTGCTCACCGGCGGGACCTTCCTCCGCGAGTGGGTGGACGACCCCGCCGCCGAACCGGTCGATCTGGAGGCCCGGCTGGTCCCTGACGAAACCGCATGGACCCGGGACCGGCAACCCTTTCTCCGCTATCCCTGATTATTTGCGCCTTTGGTGCGCCAGGCGAAGCCTGGTCAGTCGAGCAACCTGAAAGGAGGTTGCCATGTTAAAAGCCGATAGACATGTAGCTGCGGCCTGTCACGTGGAGGTAACGAAGCGTGGGGA
>Ga0056111_1000152_pt1 | contig 10661 bp, 10 predicted proteins | sample WorMetloBBELIZE2_FD_83874 | JGI IMG/M metagenome (GOLD analysis project Ga0056111, IMG submission 83874) | Marine gutless worms symbiont microbial communities from Max Planck institute for Marine Microbiology, Germany - Olavius longissimus B... ... | reverse complement strand
ATTTCCTCGCGCAGGATGAATCCGGTGGATTCATAAAGGTGTCGGGCGGCGTCCAGCCCCTCAAAGGTCCATAGATAAATTGCGGGATACCGGCATGTTCGACTGAAGGAAATGGCCTGCTCAAGCAGCGTCCGGCCGACTCCGGTGCCTTGCAGTTCCGCATCAACAATGAACCAGCGAAGATGGGCGCCTTTTTCTTCGGCATGTATACCGTCGATGGCGATAGAACCGACCATGAGGTCGTCGGAGACGGCCAGCCACAGTCCGTCCCGGGATGTATCGAACCGTCCCAGAAAGTCGGTCAGCCCCCCGGCCACTTTGCGTTCGAAGAATAGCCTAAAATCCCAGAAGCGGTGATAATATCGTGCGTGAAGCTCCGTGATTTTACCGATGGCGCCCGGAATATATCCACTATGGATGTGAAGGCCTTTCATGGCGAGAACTCTTTCGGCCGGTCAACAGGTAGGTCGTCTCATTCTCCCGCCCTTGGATGGAAACCCGATCTTCCCTCTCAGTGAATGTGAATTCGCTTTCCAGGCGCTCGTAGACTGGTTTGGACACCTGGATTTTGCCGGGTATCCCCATAGATTCCAGTGAACTGACCGTGGTGGCGGCCTCTCCCCAAAGATCGTAGCTAAATTTTCCGCTTTCCAGGATGCCGACACGAACCGGCCCGGTATGAATGCCGATACGCATCGCCAGGTTTTCATCTAAAGGCAGCCGAAACCGACTGAGAATTTCCTGGATATCCAGTGCCATCTCAGCCACGGCTTCGGTATGATGCCGGAAGGGTGAGGGTATGCCGGCCACCACCATATATGAGTCGCCGATGGTTTTTACCTTTTCCAGGTTGTGCTGGAGAGCAATGTAGTCGAATTGATTGAACAGGCCGTCAATCATTTGAATCGTTTCCTGGGACGCCGGTTTTTCGGAAATCTCGTCTATGTCTACCACGTTCGCAAACATAATCGTGACCTCCGTGAAATAGTCTACGATCGGGCGCTTGTCTTTTCTGAAACGACTGGAGAAGGTTTTCGGGATCACGCTCTGAATCAGGCGTTCAGAGCGCTCCTTGCTTTCCTGGATGTTTTTGAGAAAGAATTTTTTCTGGTCCCGAAGATACTTTTTCTGCAGGCAATTGGAAATTCTTGCAGTGAGCAGGACGCGATTGAAGGGTTTGGTCAGATAATCTTCGGCCCCCATTTCAATGCATCTGACCACGCTTTCGATTTCATCCACGGCCGATACGACGATCACCGGGATGTGACGAAGGCGGGGGTGGGCTTTCATACGCTCAAGGACCTGGTACCCGTCCATCACCGGCATGACGATGTCGAGGAGCACAAGGTCGAACATCCGCTTTTCGAGAACCTGCATGGCCTGATGGCCGTCTTCAGAAAGCTCGACCTGATGTCCCTGGGCTTCGAGATGATGGCGAAGGATCTCACGGTCGAGTCTGACGTCATCAACGATGAGTATCGAAACCCTGTCGCTTGGCATCGGTGCTTCCCCTTATTTCTCCGCCTCGTCTGCCCCTGCCACCCCATTTGCCATCTGCCCCGCATTGCTGCTGGGCCCTGGGGAGGGATCCCACCCTATTGGGAGGGTAATTATATGATAATATAAGCTTATACGAAAAGCTGGGGATAGGCAAATCCTTAACGAAAAAACTCATGAAGTTGCCGCAGGGGGGATCCCGGGGCGCACCTTGATAATCTTCTCCCGTTTGATGGTAACGGTGCCCAGGGGCGCCCCCCGGGGTTTGGAAACAAAGCAGGCACGGGTGTACGCAACCGTTACCTTTCCGCCATGACGGGCCTTGCTGTGGTAAGCGGCGATGGTGGCTGCGTGTTTCAACGTCTCTCGGTCCGGTTCACGGTCTTCCTCCGTACGCAGCAGGACATGACTGCCCGGGACACCCCGGACATGGAACCACCAATCCTTCGGTTTTGCGACGTTCAGACTCAGCATTTCATTGTCTGCGTCGGTCCGCCCGGCGAGCACCGTCCAGTCTCCAGGGAGCAGATAGGTGAAGACCTTCGGACGGGGTTCTGATTTCTTATGGTTCATTTCGGATTCTCTTGATGGAAAAGATTTCATAAAACGCCTGGAAAGGTCGCCCCTTGCATAATCCACCATTGCGGATTATAAACGTGTTGCATATCAGCATCAAGCCAAGATCCCACAAAAGCAATCCATCAGAAGGAGTAGTTGAAAATGCCAGATTCCTGGGAAGAAAAACTGTCCTGCGCGATCCAGTGCCCACGGTGTGAAAAGAAACTGGCCCCTGCAGATAAGCGCATTCTGTCGGTATACGATCATGAACCGATCTGCATGGCATGTAAACGCGAAGAGGAAGCCCGGCCGGATTATGCCGAGACCTCAAAGAACACGATCGGGCAGTGCCTTGCGGAAACCGAAATCCTGTATGGCGACCCCAAAGGATACTGTTACTACCATTTTTATCCGTTTACGTGTTGACTCCGGCCCACGGTCGCCGGAGCCTTTCTTTTGTGCCCATGGAACGATCCCCGATGTCTTCTTCCCCCGAAGGCATTTAACTTGCCCCGGTTGAATACCGGTGGACAATGGCGCGTGCCTCCCTTGTCCCGGCGAGTCGAATCTCACGGTAGAGCTTCCGGCAGTCTGCAAAGCACAGCCGGGAAACCCTCTGTATCGATGCCACCTCATTGCGAATATGCGGATAAGGCTCCCTGGCGGATGTCATTTCCTCTTTTTCCAGAATTTTATTGTAAATCAGACTGCGGGCCGACAGCAGGTCTGCTCTCGGTCCGCTGAATCCGGGATGATATATGTAAAGCATCGTGAGCAGATCTCCCGGTCCGAAGGTGTGCCCCCGGCCCCATATGGATCTGTTCACGGATGCCATAAGCTGGATACGCCCGATCGATATGGTCTCCGGCAGATGGTGCCGGAGCTCATTCCAAAGGCGTACATGCATCACCCCGGCTTCAATGTATGCGGAAGGATATTTAGCGGCAACCGGAGCCAGGGCTTCAGCCCGCAGGCGATCCCTCAGAATAAAGCGTGCGGCGTCATCCCGGGCGAATGCTTTTACCGATTCGACGGTCGCTTCAAACGACCCGGACACCGCCGTACGATAGAAGCGGATGAGGGATCCGGTGGCGTTCTTTTCGGCTTGATACACCGGATACTGAGGTGCATTCCTGTCCAATGATTCCGGCGATCCGCCGTCTGCGAAGAACTCATGGATGTGCAGCAGCAGATCCAGGAAAGGTTCGACCTGAAGAATGGTTTTCCCTTTTCCGTGGAGGCGCTGGAGCATCCGGCAACTCTGCCGACTAAAATCGGGATACTCCAGGTCCTGGCCCGCCAGGTAGTCTTCAATGGATAGATTTCCGGTGAGCATGTTATACAAACCGGGCGTTTCCGGCTCTTCCAGAATGATCGCGTCGTAGCGTGCCATAAGTCGTGGCGCTTCCGAAAGCGTTTCCGGACGGTGGGTGGAATAGACAAGGGAAATCCGAGATTCGGGGTATGCCATTGGAGTCAAGGCAGTGTAACCTCTGTTTCCCGGCCACCATGACCGTGCACGGAATCATGGGCCCGGATGCGGACTGCCGTCACTCCCCCAGGGATTTTGACGCCTGACAGGCTGCGGGTAAAGGGTTGTTCGTTGACGTGGGGATGGTAGAGCACGCGTTTACCCAGGACGGTACCGTCCGGTGCAAGCACTTCCCAACCGTCCGCGTAGTGTTTCCAGCCGGTGTCCGAATGGCTGACCGTGACATCGAAGCGGAATGTCCGGGGGCCTTCCCGGGTGACATCGACATGGATCACATCGGCTTCGCCGCCGAGAACCGGATGGGACGCCAATACCCAGATGATCAAAGCGACCGCCCATCGTTGCCGTACCATGGAGTCTCCCCTTTTCTCGAATATCGCGTGATTCTCATCGTAACAGAAGAATCGTCTTTGCCGTTTCCAGGGAGCGCCCGTGCTACGCGGTCAGCCCCGCCCGCCTCACCGCCCGCTCGATTTGCTCCAATCGGTTCTTCAGGCCCCCGGTAAATCCGATGGACATTCTCACCAGCCCCGGAGACAGCCCTATGCACAGTTGATCTTCCGCCGCGATTTCTGACGAGGTGGAGGATCCCGAATGGGACATCAGCGTGTCGAAGTAACCCAGGGATACGGCGATCAGACCGAACCGTTCGACATTTTGCAGGTAATCGAGAAGGTCCTCTGCGTTTTCACGGGTGCCACAGTCCAGTGTCAGCATTCCCCCGTGCCCGAAACCGCGGTTCATTATCGATTTCAGCAGATCATGCTGGGGATGGGATGAAAGCCCGGGGTAGGTCACCGGTGCTCCCAGTTCTTCGAGCCGATTGGCAATAGCCAAGGCCCGTGCGCCATGGGATTTAATGCGTATCGCCAGATGTGGCAGCCTCTGGATAATGTCAAAGGCGGTTCGTGGATCCATGGTCGGCCCCAGCAGCATGAGGCGCCCGGAGTGAAAATCCATCAACCGGAATGCAAACTCCTTCTCACAACAAATGACGCCGGCGATGGCGTCGCTGGCACCATTGATGAATTTGGTCAGTGAGTGAATGACGATATCCGCCCCGAGTTTCGAAGGCGTCAGGATGATCGGAGAGAAGGTGTTGTCGACGACAAGCGTCAGCCGGTGCTTCCGAGCCAGGCCGGACAAGGCGGGCAGGTCCGATATTTTCAGTGTCGGATTTCCAATGGACTCGGTGTAAATGACCCGGGTTTCTGGCCGAATGGCCTTTTCAATGGCGGTCATGTCGGTGATGTCGACGAAGGTGGTTGTAATCCCCATCGATGGCAACATCTGTTCCAGGAGGGCGTGGGTCCCTCCGTAAATCGTGTCGCTGGAGACGATGTGATCCGTGTTTTCACATAGCTGCAATAGCGTGCAGGAAATGGCGGCCATACCGCTGGCCGTGCACAGGGCGTATTCGGTGCCCTCCATGGCAGCCAGGTATCTGGCGAGCACGCTTACGGTGGGATTGAAATGTTGGCTGTAGAGGTAACAGCCGCCTTTTTCCGGCCCCCGAACTCCCTGGAACAATTCGGGCATGGTCCTTGGGTCCAGGACGGTAAACGTTGAAGACCTGGAAATCGACGGTGCCACACCACCGTGCTCCCCGAATTCACGAACGGCCGCCTAGATGGCTTCCTCAGGGTTGAAGTCTTGCATGGCGCCGACTCCTTTGCGATGGTTTCCCGGTTTATTTGCCTTCGCCTGAATACCCTGCCGTCTGTTGGAGTGAAGCGGGGATCCCGCTCAGCAGGACGGCAGGGACGAAAGGCGAGGTAAACCGCGCCGAAGCTCGATAAAGCGAAGGCGGATTCGGCTACGGCGCAATTTCGCTCGTTCACTCCGTAGCTTGCTGCGGAGCGCTACATTCAATGGAAACCATCTTACAAAATTTAAGTCGCTCCTGCACGTTTGGAAATCTAAAATGGCGCTTTTGACAATGGCTTATCGGTGCCTAACATTTCGTTTAATCTTTTTTGCCATACTCTCTCATAGGGTTCTTTTTCTTTCAGGAGGACATACGATGAAATGGACATACATGTTCAAACTGGTTGGGGTCATGGTCGGTATTACGATAATGACCGGCGCCATGGCATTTGCTTCCGACTACTACAAGGTGGATCCGGTCCACTCCGCCATTGTCTTTCGTATCCAGCATTTGGGCGTGAGCGACGCATTCGGGCGTATCAATGACCCTTCCGGCTTCTTTACCCTTGACGAAACGAATTCCGGAAATAACTCGGTGGAAATATCCGTTAACAGCAAAGATGTGGATACCGCAAACGAGAAACGCGACAAGCATCTTCGAAGTCCGGATTTCTTTAATATCGAGGATCATCCGACCATTATGTTCAAGAGCCGAAAGTTTGAGAAAACAGGACCGGACGCCTACCGGATTACCGGCGATTTGACCATGCTGGGGGTAACCAAGCCGATGACGGTGAGCGCCACCCGGGTGGGGTCCGGAAAGGATCCCTGGGGGGGGTACCGGACCGGCTTCACCACGGAATTTACCATCAAACGCAGCGAGTTTGGAATGGATTACCTGATGAGCGGTTTGGGCGATGAAGTTCACATCACCGTCAGTATAGAGGGGATACGGCAGGTTAAGTCGACAGGTTTCAAACAAAACTAGAACCTATCTCAAAAATATGGATCAGGGTTCAGGGCAAGGCACGGGGCAACGAAAAAGCGGAGCATACACGGTAGTATGTGAGCATTTTTTGTTGGCCCGTAACACCGCTTTGGGCCCTTAGACGCGTTTTTGAGATAGGTTCTAGACGATGTGTTACCCGACATGCCCCACCTCAGGGGCTGATGCTAATGCGATCAGCCCCCGACATCTCATTGACCGTTTTAATACAGCTATGACATACAGTTACGCTTGCTGCTCGGCATGCTCCAGTATTTCCCCGCGCCGGCTGAGCACGACCTCCTCGTAGGGGATGTTTGTCCTGGCAGCCGCAAAGGCTTTTCGGACGATCATCGGAAGTCCTGAGCAGCAGGGAACCTCCATGTATAGACTGGTGACGCTGCTAACGCCGGCCGATTTGAAAATCTCGATAAACTTCTCTACATAGGCATCGGCATCATCGAATTTCGGGCAGCCCATCATAACGACCTTGCCCTTTAAAAAGTCGCTGTGAAAAGAGGGATAGGCGACCGGCGCGCAGTCTGCCACTACAAGAAGATGCGCGCCTTTGAGAAAAGGGGCCGTGGGAGGAATAAGCATAATCTGAACCGGCCAGTGGGTCAGCCCGCTGGTTGCGTCTGAATCCGGTGCGGGAGTGCTTCCAGCGACCTTTCTTCCTGTGGGTACAAACGTGTGGACGGCAGCCGAAGGGCAGCCGCCGGAAAAGATGACGTCCCGGTTTTCTCCCTTTTTCTGTGCTTCTTCGAGATGGGCTTCCACGGCGGATTCGTCAAATTCCTCCGCTTCCCGCTCGATGACGCGAAGGGCATCATTGGGACAATCACCCAGACAAGCCCCCAGTCCGTCACACAGGTTGTCGGATATGACGCGGGCCTTTCCGTCGATGATCTGCAGGGCACCCTCTGCGCAGGACGGTACACACTCGCCGCAGCCGTCGCATAATTCTTCATCTATTTCGATGATCTTGCGTAGAACTTTCATAGTTTCCTCTTATCTTTTTCAAAGCCGCTGACCGGTATATGAACACGGTCCAATAAAGGAAAATTTACCTTTCGCTGTTAAAGCGACCCCGTCGCGTTTCATAAAATCTTTTCACGATGTTATTCAGGGATGAGTACCTGTTTGGCGACCTGCCGTCCCGTATCGGTGAGCAGCTCCGTTTCGATGCGGCGCCGTAGATCTGCCGCGTCCATGGGGGTGTCCTTGTGGCGCTCCTCCAGATTGGCAATCCGGTCCGCATCATAGACAATCTTGAAGGTCATGGTTTCGTCAAGTCCGGGATGGTGATGGCGGCCGACAATGTCGCACACCTCCTCCACGATCCCCTCCGGAGCGCCGAGCGTTGTCAGGATATCCCTGGCCACGAGCGGCCCTTCCAGTTCCTGGTATTTGGCGTCGCGACTGCCGTGTTTCCGCTCGGCCTCGATCACACCGATGTCATGCAGGTAAGCGGATGACAGAATCACCGCCAGGTTCCCGCGCTCTTCCTTGCCGATGCGTTCGGCATATCTGGCCACACGGGTGGCGTGGCTGATCTGTTTGAAGTCGGTTCTGAAGTAACGCTTCATTTCGACGGCCACCCGGTCTTTCAGAAAATCCTCTTTCTGGGCGATGAGTTCCGGTGGCAGATCGCCGAGACATTGCTCTGCATACTGGCAGTAAGCGGCACATCCAAAATCCATTTTTGGATTCACGAATCGGTGGCCGCAGCCGGGGCATTTTCTGCTGGTGTCGTCCTTAAAGAACTCCACCGTTGCGTTGCACTCCGGGCATTTAACCTCGAATATGGCTCCGGGCTTCCAGTACTGGGTATCTTGGCCGGGACATTTCATCCACTCACCTCGCTATCATCCGTTCTCAAGTACTTCCTGGTTATCGATCAGCATCGGCGTTAACAACAAGGAGTACTGGAGTGCTGGAGTGTTGGAAGCTATCGTTTTTTCCATCACTCCATCACTCCATCACTCCATCACTCCATCACTCCATCACTCCATCACTCCGTTTTCTTATTATCCGAGTATGGCATTCAGATCTTCTTCCGGCGTCGAAATCGGCATGATGTTGAACTTCTCCACCAGAAAGTTGAGGATGTTTGGTGTTACAAACGCCGGGAGACTCGATCCCAGACGGATATCCTTGATCCCCAGATAGAGCAGCGTCAGCAAAATCGCACATGCTTTCTGCTCGTACCAGGACAACACCATGGACAGCGGTAGATCGTTGACCCCACAGTCGAATGCTTCCGCCAGAGCCACTGCTATCTTGACGGCCGAATAGGCATCGTTGCACTGCCCGACGTCCAGCAGACGGGGAATCCCGCCGATATCCCCGAGTTCTTTATCGAAAAATCGGAATTTCCCGCAGGCCAGAGTGAGAACCACACAATCCTCCGGTACTTTTTCGACGAATTCCGTGTAATAGTTTCGGCCCGGCTTGGCCCCATCGCAGCCGGCGACAAGGAAAAAGTGGCGAATGGCTTTGTTCTGGACGGCCTCGATGACCTGTCCGGCCACTCCCATAACGGCACTGCGACCAAAACCCACCATCACCGATTTTCCGTTGGTGCTCTGGGTAAAACCCGGCATGGCCAGTGCCTTTTCGATGACAGGGCTGAAGTCCTTGCCGGAAATGTGGGCAACTCCGGGCCACCCCACCAGACCGGTGGTAAAAATGTTGTCTATGTAAGTATCCTTGGGTTTCTGGATACAATTGGTGGTCATCAGGATAGCCCCGGGAAAGGCCGCGAACTCTTTTGCCTGGTTTTGCCACGCCGTTCCGTAATGACCGTAAAAGTGAGGATATTTCTTTAGTTCCGGATACCCGTGGCAGGGAAGCATTTCGCCGTGGGTGTAGATATTGATTCCCTTTCCTTCGGTTTGTTTGAGAAGTTCTCCAAGATCCTTGAGATCGTGACCGGAAACAAGGATGGCCTTTCCCTCTTTGGCTCCCAGAGGGACCTGGGTGGGAACCGGGTGGCCGTAGGTTCCGGTGTTGCCGGCATCAAGGAGTTCCATAGCCCGAAGATTGATTTCACCGCATTTCATTACCAGGCCGACATACTCATCCACGCCGAGGTTCGGATTGAGGGTTGCTGCCATTGCCTCATAGATGAAATCGTAGACTGCATCATCGGTTTGCCCCAGAATCCGGGCATGGTCGGCGTAAGCGGCAACGCCCTTGATCCCGTAAATGAGCAGCTCCCGGAGGGAACGCAGATCTTCGTTCATGGACGGATCGGAATTGATGCCGACCCCCTCTCCCTGAGCGACGAGAGCATCCGTTGTATCGGCCGGGACAAATGTCACCGGGCCGTCAGAGGCCTCCACAGAGCCGCCGGCGGCCTGGACCTTCTCTTTGAGGGTGTCCCGCAAGTGCACGGCTTCGCCGATGAGGGCCACGAATCGATCGGGATCAAAGTCTACATTGGTCAGGGTTGAAAAAATCGCCTCGCAGACAAACCGGTCGACCTCCAGATCCCTGACGTCCGACTTGCCGGCCGCCACGGCCACCTGCGAAATCCCTTTTACCGTGTAAGTCAGGAGATCCTGCAGCGCCGCCACCTCCGGCTTCTTGCCGCAGACTCCGATTTTGGTACACCCTTCACCTTTGGCTGTTTGCTCGCATTGATAACAAAACATCATAACGCTCCTTTCGGTTAAATTATTCATTCATCCTGTAATTAAAGGGTTTGTGTCAGGTTTCGAGCCGTTTCTATCCGATGGAGCGGGATTGATCCTTGATGTAGGTCAAATTTTGTGAAAAAAATGCGTCGTTCCGCTAAAACGATCTTATCGCTCTTGTCGCATTATATTATCCGATGGAACAAACGGGTCCGGAGTTCGGATGTTTTGGCTGCAAGATGGATCCTACGGCGTCATTCCGGAGCCTCTCCGCAGCTATAAAGGTGCAGGAAGATGCCTGGAATGACGCATGGAAGAGGTCAGCCATGACCAAAAATCGCGAAATCATCACCTCGGTGCCCCTTTTCAGAGGGCTGACGGCCTCCGATGTGGATGCTCTTGAAAAGATTATCGAGGATCGACAGTATCCTAAAGGGGCGGCCATTTTCATGGAAGGGGATAACGCCGACGGATTTTATGTTGTTGCCAAAGGGCAGGTAAAGATATTCAAGCTTTCTCTGGAGGGCAAGGAACACATTCTGCACATCTTCGGCCCAGGGAATCCTTTTGGGGAGGTGCCGATGTTTTCGGGAGGAAAATTTCCGGCCAGCGCCCAGGCCACCCGAAAAAGCCGCCTTCTGTATTTGCCAAAGGAAGCGTTTGTTCGACTGATTGCCGACAATCCCCAGTTGTCTCTAAACATGCTGGCCGATTTATCCATGCGACTCCGGCAGTTCACGATCCAGATCGAAAATCTGTCTCTCAAGGAGGTGCCGGGACGTCTGGCCTCTTACCTTCTCTATCTTGCCGGTGAAGAGGGCCATCCGGACGCCATTACCCT